>MAAB01032327.1_pt1 | contig 77415 bp, 51 predicted proteins | sample 1115991 | NCBI WGS metagenome assembly MAAB01 (sample SAMN04961124, study PRJNA320927) | seawater metagenome | isolation source: sample BD02T18 sea water enriched with oil for 18 days | place: USA:Gulf of Mexico | collected 2013-07-27
ATCTCTACATCAGCACACAAGCTGCAAAAACCACAACTCATGCTCGCATTAACTCCCTTATCGATGATGGTATTTTTCAAAAATTAAATGATTTATCTGACGGCCGTCGGCAATTAATGTCATTAACCAAGCAATTTCACAACACGCTACTAAGGCATATCGATTCCAATCTAGGAATAATTGCTACACAGCGCCCGTAGAAAAACAATAAAATAGAATACACCCATCATCGAAACAGAGCCTTCTGGGACTTTATCTTGTTTTTTTCCCAAATATCTCCATAATAAAACGGTATTCATCGTAATATTATGGAGATGCTCTCATGCATAGCGCCAGCGCTACCCCGCTATCGAATCTCAACACAAAAGAAGATAGATTAAATGCTGCGGCAATCCTAAACTTCTTTGGCATAACAAAAGAGTGGGACCTTCAGGCAAAAGAACAAATAGCCATTCTAGGAGCTCCGTCAAAAAGCAGCTTTTATCGAATGAAAGAGTTCTCTGAAGGAAAGTGTGAGCGCCCCTCCAAGCTCACAAAAGACACTCTTGAGCGAATTTCCTATGTCATGGGAATCTACAAGGCACTAAACATCCTTCTCCCTAACCCTCGCAGAGCTGCAGAATGGGTCAAAAAAAGCAATTCAGCATCAATATTTGCAGGCAAAAGCGCCCTTGAAACCATGCTTCAAGGCAGAGTCATTGATCTCGCTGATATTCGTCGATATTTGGACGCAGAGCGAGGGCTGTAGGGAACAATAGAACCCCCAGATAATAATAATGAACTCTCAAAAAACAGCCTTCATAAGTGGTAACCACTACCGAATCATCCCTTCCAAGCTCCCTCCCATTAACTTTTTTGAGCGGTTCACACCACCCGAATTAATGGAAGAAACCTTTGAATTAGAAGGACTTACCGACGAAAGACTTCAAGAAGAAGTTGGAAACCTTAAACTAGTTACAGCAGAAGATAGAGTTTCAGGACCCGGCGCATCTATAGTAATGGCAGCATTCACCCACATTGGTTACCCAAGCCGCTTCACTGATGGTAGCTTCGGTATCTATTATGCTGCCCGAGATTTGGAAACTGCGATACGGGAAACCATATTTCATCGAGAACGTTTTCTCGAGGCTACGAAAGAAGCAATATGTGAGCTTGATATGAGGGTTTATATTGGGAAAGTAACAAAACCAATGATCGACATTCGTGCCCCCTCATTTTCTGGCCTCACCCAACCGATGATGAGCTCATATACAGAAGCCCAACCCTTTGGAAGCGAACAAAAAAACAACAATTCCTGGGGTATCATCTATCCCTCAGCAAGAAACTCTGGTGGCGAGTGCCTTGCTATATTACGCCCTCCAGCCACAACCATACCAACCCAAAGCTCCCACCTCTCCTATCATTGGAACGGTTTCATGATCGATGGTGTTTATGAAAAACGCTCGCTAGTAATTAATTTCAATAAAAATGTACATCGCATAAAAGCAGCCGAGTATGAACCATCCTAAAAACAGAAATACAGAAATATAGAAAAGGCACATATTTCAGCTATATTTAAAGGATTACACTTAGCGTTACCGCAGCACGATGCTTACCTAATCATTAACTAGTATTTTAGTACCCAGCCTATGCTCAAAATGCAGGAAGCCGCCTTATTATGAAGTGGGCGAGCAAGCTATCACTTCGTGAAAAAACAATACTAGTTGCAAGTACTTGCAGCCTAATTGCGCTGTTTATTTCATCTACATTTAACATTCTGCACGGACAAGAAAATAGCAGAAAACACGCCGAAGAAAAGCTCTATATTACCAGCAAACTGCTCACCATTAACCTTACTCAAGCTTTAGGCTCTAACAACAAACGACCTGCTATAAAGAACCTATCTGCCCTCAAAGCAGACTCATCAATTCTTATGGGCTGTTTATTCGATAAAAAGAATCAACTTTTTGCGCAATACAGCAAAAATAACGATATTAGCAATCAGTGCCCCGAAGCTCCAAACACCATTGGACTTAGTAGAACGAACGAAATGATTCTATTAACCCACCCTATACTGGCAAAAAAACTGCCCATAGGTACTCTACAACTCGGATCTGACATTAACCTTTTACGCTCTCACCTTGCGTTAAACCTTATCATTATCAGCCTTATATCTACGCTATCCCTAATCATTGCCTATGCCCTTGCCATTCGCCTTCAAACCTTTATTACCGCTCCTCTAAGAAAGCTACAGGAAACAGCCAACAAAGTTCGCTTAGACAACAACTACTCACACAGAGCTGAGAAACTGTCTAACGATGAACTTGGTGACCTCGTCGACTCATTTAATGACATGCTTAATAAAATAGAGGAAGACAACTCGGCATTACTATCGAGCGAAGAGCGCTTTCGAACCTTAACAACAGCCTCTCCTGTTGGTGTATTTCAAACAGATATCGACGGCAATCATATTTATGTAAATGATCGCTGGCGAGAAATAACAGGCATTTTTGATATCAACATCACCTTTAATGTATGGATAAAAGCCCTACACCCTGAAGAGCGCTTCCATGTATTAAGCCGATGGAAAGAAAGCGTCAAAGCGGCGCAAGAATTTAAGATGGAATACCGCCTTCTAAAAGATAACGGCGAAACAACAACTGTCTTAAGTCACGCCAAACTACTCATTATTGATAACAAACCATCAGGCTTTCTTGGCAGCATCTCTGATATGTCAGAGTTAAAATCAGCCCAAAGACAGCTCGAACAAATGGCTCTTTATGATCCATTAACAAAACTATCTAATCGCCACTTATTTCGAAATCGACTTGAAAAGGCAATAAAACAATCCCAACGCTCCAACAAAAAACTCGCCATTCTCTTTTTGGACATTGATCATTTCAAGCGTATTAACGATACTCTTGGACATGACCAAGGGGATGAATTGTTACGGGCCATTGCACACCGCTTGCGTTTTTGTACACGCCCAAGTGATACGGTAGCACGACTCGGAGGCGATGAATTCACCATCCTTATCCCAGAGATAAACCACCAACAACAAGTTGATACTATTGCTAAAAAAGTACTGGACGTACTTAAAGTACCTATACGCCTCACTGGCCAGGAAATCATTATAAGCTCCAGCATAGGGGTCGCAATCGGCCCTGAAAAAAATGATGACGCCAATATATTAATGAAAAATGCTGATCTTGCAATGTACCGCGCAAAAGAGGCTGGGCGGGACAACTATCAGTTTTTCTCTGCCGAAATGAATATCGCTATCCAACGCCAATTAAAGATTGAAAATGAGTTACGCCTGGCCTTACAAAACGACGAATTTGAACTTTACTACCAACCAAAAGTGAAATTAGATACACAGCAGGTATTTGGTTTCGAGGCATTAATACGCTGGAACCACCCAACACGAGGTGTGGTAGCACCCAATGACTTCATTTCTATTGCAGAAGACACAGGACAAATAATCCCAATCGGTGAATGGGTAATTAAAAATGCTTGCGAAAATATTGAACGTTTTATTAATTTTGGATTAATACCAAAAGATGGTCACATTGCTATCAATTTGTCAGCAAGGCAATTTCACGCACCAAACCTTGTTCAGTATATAAAAGATATGATTGAAAGCCGACAGATAAACCCCGCTAATCTTGAGTTAGAAATTACAGAAAGCCTGATAATGGATAATGTAGAGAGTGCTATCAGCACACTTACACAGCTCAAAGATTTAGGAACATTCCTTGCCATTGATGATTTTGGAACTGGCTATTCCTCATTAAGTTATTTAAAGCGCCTGCCCATTCAAATACTTAAAGTAGATCGTTCTTTTATTATGGACATTCCACACGACAAAGATGATATGGAAATCACTGCAGCGGTAATTGCAATGGCACATAAACTAGGACTAAAGGTTGTTGCCGAAGGCGTTGAAGACAAAGATCAATTAGAATTCCTCAAACGCAACAAGTGTGACTATATTCAGGGCTACTATTTTGGGAAACCAACACCAATCGCACAGCTTTTATCTACCAAACAGCACGAATAAAAAAAGCGTATCAAGTAACCTTGATGCGCTTTTTTTATTCGTGTTGCCTTAAGTAAAATTACCGCACGCTAACATCGCACGCAATACATTTCAGCAACACCAGAACTTACCAACCAGTAAGTTCCTTAAGAGCAAGACCCATTTCAGAAGGGTTGGCAACTGTCTTAACGCCAGCAGCTTCTAGTGCAGCAAACTTCTCTGCAGCAGTACCCTTACCGCCGGCAATAATTGCACCAGCGTGACCCATACGCTTACCTTCAGGTGCAGTAACACCAGCAATGTAAGATACGATTGGCTTAGTTACATGCTCTTTGATATAAGCAGCAGCTTCATCTTCAGCTGTTCCACCGATCTCACCTACCATAATGATAGCTTCGGTCTGAGGATCATTTTGGAATAATTCCAATGCATCAATGAACGTTGTACCAGGAATTGGATCACCACCGATACCGATACAAGTACTCTGACCAAATCCTAAAGCAGTTGTTTGATGAACCGCTTCATAGGTCAATGTCCCAGAACGAGAAACAATACCGACTTTACCGACTTGGTGAATGTGACCAGGCATAATACCGATCTTGCACTCTCCAGGAGTAATGATACCTGGGCAGTTTGGTCCGATAAGACGAACACCCTTACGAACAACATACTCTTTAACATAAAGCATATCGATTGTAGGAATACCTTCAGTAATACAAACAATCAGCTCGATACCTGCATCAGCAGCTTCGATGATTGAATCCTTACAAAATGCAGCAGGAACGTAAATAACAGTTGCATCAGCACCTGTTGCTTCTGCCGCTTCAGCAACTGTATTAAATACGGGAAGGCCCAAATGAGTTGTTCCACCTTTACCAGGAGTCACACCACCAACCATTTTTGTACCGTACTCAATAGCTTGTTCGCTATGCAAAGTACCTTGTGCACCAGTAAAGCCCTGGCAAATTACTTTTGTATCTTTATTAATTAGGACGCTCATATTTATGCCCCCCCTACTGAAGCTACAACTTTTTCAGCAGCATCGTTAAAGCCGTCTGCTGCAATAATGTTTAAACCGCTCTTACGAAGAACTTCTTTACCAAGCTCAGCGTTATTTCCTTCCAATCGAACAACAACAGGAACCTTAACGCCAACTTCTTCAACAGCGCCAATAATACCTTCTGCAATCAAATCACAACGAACGATTCCGCCGAAGATGTTAACAAGAACCGCTTCAACACTTTCGTCAGAAAGAATAATTTTGAATGCTTCGATAACACGTTCTTTTGTCGCACCGCCACCAACATCAAGAAAGTTAGCAGGCTTGCCGCCTTTAAGCTGGATAATATCCATCGTAGCCATTGCAAGACCAGCACCGTTAACCATACAACCGATGTTTCCATCTAGCGCTACATAGTTAAGATCCCATTCTGCAGCCAAACGCTCACGCTCATCTTCTTGTGTCGGATCATACATATCCTGAAGATCTGGGTGTCGCAACACTGCACTTCCATCAATACCAATTTTGCCATCTAAACAATGTAGATTGCCTTCAGAGGTAATAACAAGAGGGTTGATTTCTAGCAATGCAAAATCTTTATCTTCAAACATGGCCGCAAGACCTAAGAAGATTTTTGTGAACTGCTTAACTTGTGTTGGGTTAAGGTTCAATTTGTAAGCCAACTGACGCGCTTGATAAGGCTGAGCCCCAACCAATGGATCAATTTCAGCTTTTAATATTTTCTCTGGTGTGTTTTCTGCAACAGTCTCAATATCAACGCCGCCTTCAGTAGACGCCATAAAAGTGATACGACGACTTGCGCGATCAACAACAGCACCTAAATAAAGCTCTTGAGCAATATCAGTACACGTCTCAACCAGGATAATATTAACTGGCTGACCCTTTTCATCTGTCTGGTAGGTTACTAAGTTAGTACCTAGTTGTGCCTTAGCAAACTCCATGATTTCATCTTTGGAGGATACTAGCTTTACGCCACCAGCCTTGCCTCGTCCACCTGCGTGAACCTGGGCTTTAACAACCCACTTGTCTCCGCCGATTGCATCAGCGGCCGCAGCGGCCTCTTTAGGCGTCTTTGCAGCTACGCCTTCAGATACGGGTAAACCGTACTGGGCAAATAGTTGCTTTGCTTGGTACTCGTGTAAGTTCATTTCATCACCGTTTATTGTTCAAAGAGCTGTATTTCAGCCCGATACTTACTTTTGCTAGATGCTACATGTAGATTTCTACAAATAACGATCTAAACAACGTGCTCTGATACACCACGCCTCATTAAAGAGCGCGAGAGTGAACAGAAACCTTTAGTTTAGGGCGCACCCTATTGACAGTCTGCGCAGCAGCGCAATAGTGCCCGACCCCAAACCAAAACTGAATAGTCAGTTTGGATTATATGTCAGGTGATTTGTAAAATTTTCTTACACAACACCTGAATATAGCTATTTAATAGGGTTATTTGCGACGCTTTCGCTTTACGGAATGTATCGCTTTACCATCAACATCCAACATCGCTTCGTGAAGAACCTCTGACAACCCTGGGTGTGCAAACACCATCAGCTGAAGATCTTCAGTGCTCGCACCAAACTCTAGCGCAATAACTGCCTGCATTATAATTTCTGACGCTTGAGGGCCAACAATGTGAACACCCAAGACACGATCTGTTGCCACATCAGAAACAACTTTTACAAAACCCGTTGTCTCATTTGCTGCGACTGCTCGACCGTTCGCCACAAACGCAAACATTCCTGTTTTATATTCATCGCCTTGCGCTTTAACCTGCTCTTCCGATAAACCAACCCAAGAAACTTCAGGGTGGGTATATATAACAGATGGGATGCAGTCATAATTAATTTCGGCATGATGACCAGAAATAAGCTCCGCCACCATCACACCTTCTTCGGTCGCCTTATGAGCTAGTGCTGGTCCGCGCACGATATCACCAATGGCATAAACCCCTGGCACATCTGTCGCACAGCTTTGGTTCACAAAAATAAAGCCACGCTCATCAAGGTTAACACCACTATCAACTGAGAAAAGATCTTCAGTAATTGGGCGTCGACCGACGGCAACAATAAGCTTATCAACCTCCATAGTTTGTTCGCCATCAGCATCAGTATATTCAACACTGACAATGCCGTCTTTTACAGTGGTTCCTGTTAGACGAGCAGACAAACGAATATCAAGCCCTTGCTTCTTGAGGTTTTTAAGCGCCTCTTTTCCTACCTGTTTATCAACCATAGGCAGGAAAGCATCCATCGCTTCTAAAACAACAACATCAGAACCTAAACGACTCCAAACACTGCCTAATTCTAAACCAATAATTCCAGCACCAATAACACCTAAACGCTTAGGAACTTCAGTAAATTCAAGGGCACCACTGTTATCTACAATAATGTCTTCTTGCAACTTTGCCATTGGCAATTCGATTGGCGACGAGCCTGTGGCCAATATAACATTCTGCGCTTCCAAAACTTGCGCATCACCGTCATGAGGTACAAACTCAACTTTTTTCCCAGCAACTAACTTACCAGTACCCTGCAACCAAGTAACACCGTTCGCTTTCAACAGCATGGCTACGCCACCTGTTTGCTTCTCAACGATATCATCTTTACGCTTTATCATCTGGGCAACGTCCATAGAGACATTACCAACGTCGATACCATGAACTGACAGCTCACCCTGCGCCTCGTGGAACTTCCAGGTTGAATCCAGCAAAGCTTTTGATGGAATGCAACCAACGTTGGCACAGGTACCACCTAGCGCTGGCTTACCGTTCTTGTTGATGTATTTATCAATACAGGCAACTTTCTGACCTAAGTGAGTAGCCTTGATTGCCGCAGCATAACCACCAGGTCCACCACCAATTACAACAACGTCATATGAATCAGACATTTCTATTTCCTACTAATTTTTAATCGACAGCTTGCTCACATTTAACATGAGCAAGCGACCTATGATTTGCTAGATATCCAACAACAAACGAGCCGGGTCTTCTAATAGATCCTTAATAGTCACCAAGAATTGCACTGCTTCTTTACCATCAATCATTCGGTGATCATAGGAAACTGCCAAATACATCATCGGTAGAATTTCAACTTTACCGTTAACCGCCATTGGGCGTTCTTGGATTTTATGCATTCCCAAAATTGCTGTTTGAGGCGGATTCAGAATAGGCGTTGATATCAGGGAACCAAATACACCACCATTAGAAATGGTAAATGTTCCACCAGTCATCTCATCTAAAGATAACTTTCCAGCCTGTGCTTTTGTTCCGTATTCAACGATCTGTGCTTCTATTTCGGCAAAGTTCTTCTTGTCCGTATCTTTCAAAATAGGAACAACCAAACCTCTGTTGGACGAAACTGCAACACCAATGTCGTAATACCCGTGATACACAATATCAGTGCCATCAATAGAGGCATTTACTGACGGATACTTCTTTAACGCTTCAACCGCAGCTTTGATAAAAAATGACATAAACCCTAAACGTACACCATGAGCTTTTTCAAACTGGTCTTTATAGTTTTTACGCATTTCCATCACGGGCTTCATATTAACTTCGTTAAACGTTGTTAACATGGCCGCTGTTTGCTGTGCTTCGACTAAACGCTCCGCAACACGCGCTCGCAAACGTGTCATAGGCACTCGACGTTCTTCGCGATCACCAGCATCAAAGTTTACCGCTCCACCAGGAGCTGGTTTCGCCGCAGCAGGTTTTGCGGGTGGCGCAACTTTCGCTGGAGCTCCACCTTCCATAAACTTCACCACATCTTCTTTAGTGATGCGCCCGCCTTTGCCTGTTCCAGAGATCTTGCTAGGGTCAATATTATTTTCAGCAATAAGTTTTCTAACTGCTGGCCCCCAGTTATCTTCAATTTGATCATCGTCACTCTGCGCTGGTGCCGATTCACTTTCGGTCGCTGCTGGTGCAGAACCTGACGCTTTAGCACCTTCTTCGAACATCGCAATCAGCTCTTGGCTATCAATTACTTCGCCTTCACCTTTAATGATCTCTGTAAGCACGCCATCAGCGGGAGCTACAATTTCTAATACGATTTTATCGGTCTCAATATCAACCAACAATTCTTCTCTTGCAACCGCGTCACCAGGCTGCTTATGCCATGTAGCAACCGTGCCGTCGGCAACCGCTTCCGGGAATTGGGGGGCTTTAATCTGTGTGGCCATTGTAATTCCTTATCTCTTTATACTTTTTTTCACATTAAATGATGTTAGCTAAGGGTAAACGCATCGCTGACAAGTTTTTTCTGTTCTTCGATATGCACAGACATATAGCCTGCCGCTGGCGCTGCCGACGCGTCTCGACCTGCATAATGCAGATACAATGATGCGTTCACTCGATGAAGCACATGACGCATATGATGCTGACTACAGTACCAAGCTCCCTGATTCATCGGCTCTTCTTGGCACCAAACAACGGTTTCCAAGTTCGGGTATTTAGCAAACACACCCTCCAACTCGTTCTCTGGAAATGGGTAAAGCTGCTCAATCCTCACCAGTACAGTATCGTTATTCTCATTATGCCCTTGGTAATCTTTAAGATCGTAGTAGACCTTGCCGCTACACATAACGACACGACGGATCGCTTCATTACCTTGATCTGTGGCATCACAGATTAACGACTGGAAGTGTCCATTCGCCAACTCATCAAATGTAGATTTTGCCAATTTATGTCTCAACAAACTCTTGGGTGACATAACAATCAAAGGCTTTCTTAAAGGCCGCACCGCTTGTCTACGCAACATATGAAATACTTGCGCTGGCGTTGTAGGAACACAGACTTGAATATTATGTTCTGCACATAACTGCAAATAACGTTCCAATCGTGCAGAGGAATGCTCAGGCCCCTGACCTTCGTAACCATGAGGCAACAACATCGTCAGACCACACAATCGCATCCACTTATGTTCACCGGATGAAATAAACTGATCGATAACAACCTGCGCACCGTTAGCAAAATCACCGAACTGAGCTTCCCAAATAACCAAACCTTCTGGTGATGTTGTGGAATAACCATACTCAAAACCCAACACAGCTTCTTCAGACAACAACGAGTCATAAATATCCATTTGCGTATTTTCATCCGCAACAGACTGCAAAGGAATATAAGTCCCCTCTTCTTTCTGATTATGGAACACTGCATGTCGATGAGAAAAAGTTCCGCGACCAACGTCTTGCCCGGTAATTCGCACTGGAAATTTCTCATCCAATAACGAAGCGTATGCTAAATTTTCAGCAAAGCCCCAATCAACCGTTAATGCACCAGCCGCCATTTTATTTCGATCTTCAATAATCTTATTAACTTGACGCTGTACAACAAAACCTTCTGGAACTGCTGTTAACTGCTGAGCCAACTCTTGAAGTTTCTTATAATCAACACTCGTATCATAATAGGCATCATATTCATGACCAAGATAAGGCGTCCAATCCACAAACAACTCAGAGTTAGGCTCTTTAACCAAACTTTTTGCCACATGCAAACCATCATCAAGAGCGTTTCGATAGTCCTCAACAACCGCATCAGTCTCTTCCTGGGTCATAGACCCTTCAGCAACTAACTGAGCTGCGTACAACTGACGAGGCGATTTTTTCTTACGAATAACCTGATACATCATCGGTTGCGTTATCGACGGTTCGTCGGCCTCATTATGACCACGACTACGATAACAAATGATATCGATAACAACGTCTTTCTTAAATTGTGTACGAAAGTCAATTGCCATCTGCGTTACAAAAAGCACAGCTTCCGGGTCATCACCGTTGACATGAAATATTGGTGCCTGAACCATTTTTGCAATATCAGTACAATATTCAGTTGAGCGAGAATCTTCTCGAGCACTTGTTGTAAAACCTACCTGATTATTCACAATAATATGAACGGTGCCGCCGGTCTTATAACCCCGGGTTTGTGACATCTGGAAAGTTTCCATCACAACACCCTGGCCAGCAAACGCTGCATCGCCATGAATCAAAACAGGGACAACAAAATCACCATTTGAATCATCTCTTCGATCTTGCCTAGCCCTTACGGAACCCTCTACAACGGGTGAAACTATTTCTAGGTGTGATGGGTTAAACGCTAGCGCCAAATGCATTTCACCACCTGGTGTCATAACATTTGAAGAGAAACCTTGATGGTATTTAACGTCACCAGAACCGTCTTTATTAAGTTGATGAGTACCTTCGAATTCATCAAACAACGTCGCAGGATTTTTCCCTAACGTATTAACCAGTACATTTAATCGGCCACGGTGAGCCATACCAATAACAATTTCTTTTACGCCGTAACTACCTGAACGCTGAATAAGCTCATCAACACAAGGTATAAGGCTATCACCACCCTCAAGACCAAACCGCTTGGTTCCCGGATATTTAGTGGCAAGCATTTTTTCTAGACCTTCAGCAGCCGTAACACGCTCCAAAAGGTGGCTCTTAACCTCAATACTATAATTTGGTTTAGAGCGAACACTTTCCATTCGCTGTTGCACCCAACGTTTTTCCGCAGTATCAACAATGTGCATATACTCCACACCAATACTTGCGCAATACGTTTTCTTCAATGCATCAACAATCTCTTTAAGAGATGCTTCATCTTTACCAATAAACAAGCTTCCGGTTTGGAATACTGTATCAATATCAGCAGCAGACAAGCCATGATGGGATAACTCTAGATCAGGAACATGCTCTCTTTCCATTAGCTCTAATGGATCAAGTACCGCATTCTGATGCCCCCTAACACGATAAGCAGTGATAAGTTGCAATACCTGCACCTGCTTTCTCTCATGCTCAGTGCTAACGCTACTAACAGCAACAGGTTGTGCTCGATTCTTGTTTTTAGCAAGAAAAAGGAAATGTTCTCGGATGGTTGAGTGAGGAATATCCTGCTCAGCTCCATCAACCCGTGGTAACTTATCAAAATTCTCACGCCATTCTTCAGGAATGGAGTTAGGGTCTTTTAGATAGGATTCGAATAGTTCTTCGACATAAACAGCATTGCCCCCCGATAAATGGGACGTACTCCACTGCCGATACATCAAACTGTCTTCCATTGCAGATCACCGTAGTAATAGGAACTCTACCTGCCAACGCTGACAAACAGCAATAGACACTTCTGCAAGGAGTTAGCTTACATTGGCCTTGTAAGCCCGCAAGCGACAACAGATAGCTCGGTTTTTCCGAGAGTCCTAGTTTTAATTTCTATGCTTCGTACCGCCTTGTAAGCGACCGAGCGAATTACAACAACACCTCGCGATAATGAGATGTTTTGTTCTTCACAACATCAAGTGTAGCGGCTTTCTAAAAGCTCGCTACACCTGCCCCTAAGCAATTTGCTTAGGAACGCTAGATGCCTGAATTTTAACGATTTTACAATATTTATCCAGTAACTATGTTGCTTGATCTAACAACATTGACCGAATGTGCCCAATTGCTTGAGTTGGATTCAAACCTTTAGGACATACATTAACGCAGTTCATGATTCCTCGACACCTGAACAAGCTAAACGGATCATCAAGATCTGAAAGACGCTCAGTTGTCGCATTATCGCGACTATCAATGATAAAACGATAGGCTTGTAACAAACCGGCTGGACCGATGAATTTCTCAGGATTCCACCAAAATGAAGGGCACGATGTTGTACAACATGCACACAAAATACACTCATAAAGCCCATCTAGCTTATCTCGTTCTTCAGGTGTCTGAAGTCGCTCAATAGCCGGCGGGGAATCTTCATTGATAAGATAAGGCTTAATTTTTTCGTATTGGTTGTAGAACATTGTCATATCAACAACCACATCACGAATTACCGGCAACCCAGGTAAAGGTCGCAAGGTAAGCTTTTTCTTGCCGTTAGTCGCCTCAGATATTGAGGTAATACATGCCAATCCATTTTTGCCATTCATGTTCAAACCATCAGAGCCACAAACACCCTCACGGCAAGATCGGCGATATGCCAACGTTGGATCCTGTTCTTTTACCAAGCCCAGTACGTCAAGAACCATAAGATCTTTACCACCGGTATCGACCTCATAATCCTTCATGTAAGGTTCGGCGTCTGTATCTGGGTTGTATCGATAAATGCTAACTAACATCCGCGTTCTCCTTAATATGTACGAATTTTAGGCTGGAAAGTATCAACTAACTTAGGCGCAAAGTTTACATCACGCTTAGTAACTTTCTTTGTCTCGGGGGAATACAACGAATGCGCAAGCCAATTTTCGTCGTCTCGATCAGGGAAATCATAACGAGAATGCGCTCCGCGACTTTCTTTACGAGCATCTGCCGCAATCGCTGTTGCTTCCGCGACTTCTATTAGATTCTCAAGCTCTAACGCCTCAATACGTGCAGTGTTATACGCATTAGACTTATCAGTAAGATGAACATCTGCAATACGCGCACGTAGGTCAGAGAGTTTCTTAACACCCTCAGCCATCATTTCGCCTTTACGGAATACACCAAAGTCATTCTGCATAACTTTCTGCAATTCTTTGCGCAAAGTTGCAACATCCTCGCCTTTCGTCGACTCTTCAAGTCGAGCAAAACGGCTATCTGCTTGCTCAAGATCAGACTCAGACGTGTCACGATGATCACCGCCCTGCTTAAGCTGCGTCTCAATGAACATTCCTGCAGCTCTACCGAATACAACCAAATCAAGTAATGAGTTTCCGCCAAGACGGTTAGCTCCGTGTACAGATACACAAGCAACTTCACCTACCGCATACAGACCATCAACGATTTTGTCGTTTCCAGCTGCATCCTGAGAAATCGCCTGACCATGAATATTGGTCGGAATACCACCCATCATGTAATGACATGTTGGTACTACAGGAATTGGAACCTTAACAGGATCAGATGCAGCAAAGGTAATCGCTAGCTCACAAATACCCGGCAAGCGCTTATGCAGCACATCTTTACCAAGATGATCCAGCTTTAGGAATACATGATCACCTTCTGGCCCACAACCACGACCGTCTAAAATCTCTTGCATAATGGAGCGAGCAACAACGTCACGCCCAGCAAGATCTTTCGCATTAGGAGCATAACGCTCCATGAAACGCTCGCCATCTTTGTTGATTAAGTATCCGCCTTCACCGCGGCAACCTTCCGTTACAAGCACACCAGCACCAGCAATACCCGTTGGGTGGAACTGCCACATTTCGATATCTTGAACCGGCAAACCTAGACGTAACGCCATGCCAACACCGTCTCCAGTATTGATAAGCGCATTCGTTGTAGATTGATAAATACGCCCAGAACCACCAGTAGCAAGTATGGTTGCACGTGACTTAAAGAATACTTTCTCACCAGTCTCCATGCATATTGCGATAACACCGGTTACAGCACCATCTTGGTTCTTAACCAAATCAGTTGCATACCACTCATTAAAGAAATTGGTGTCATGCTTAACGTTCTGCTGATATAGAGCGTGCAATAATGCGTGACCAGTACGATCCGCTGCTGCACAGGTTCGAGCAGCCTGGGTAGGATTATCCGGGCCTTTAGACTGACCGCCAAAAGGACGCTGATAAATACGACCTTCTTCAGTTCTAGAGAAAGGTAATCCCATATGCTCTAGTTCATAGACCACTTCTGGGCCTACGTTACACATATATTCGATAGCGTCTTGGTCACCAATGTAATCGGATCCTTTGACGGTATCGTACATGTGCCAGCGCCAATCATCATTTGGATCATCACTAGCAATCGCACAAGTAATTCCGCCCTGGGCAGATACTGTGTGTGAACGTGTTGGAAATACTTTAGTAATCAAAGCAATTTTTTGACCGGATTGGGCAAGCTGAAGTGCGGCACGCATACCAGCGCCGCCTCCACCAACAATTACCGCATCAAAACTAAGGGTTCGAATATTCGACATTACTTAACACCCCACAAAATCTGAATACCCCAGAACAAGTAAGCAAGCAATATAAACGCTAACCCGCCTTGGAAAATCATTCTGACGGTAGTTGCTGCTTTACCAAGCTGAAGGCTAGTAAGGTAGTCAGTAGAAACCGTCCATAGACCAACCCACGCATGCCCCATGAAGCTAACTAGCGCAATCATGGTAAACACTTTCATGTAAGTTGATGTCATATATGCATGCCAATTTGCATAGGTTGCTTCACCACCACATAGGAAAAAACCCAATACAGCAAAGAAATAAACACCTAGTACAACAGCACTCGCTCGTTGAATAAGCCAATCATAAAGACCATTTCGGCCCAGGCTTGTTGCGTTCGTTACCATATCCAAACCCCCGCAGCGATAATAAGAACAACTGACAGACCAAGAACAATTTTTGCACCCAGTTGTCCGCCTTCCAAAGTTTCACCGATACCCATGTCCATGAGTAGGTGCTTGAAGCCAGCAGTGATATGAAAAATCAAACCAGCTAAGATTCCCCATAAAATAATTTTAACGAATACGCCATCCAAACACTCTTTAAGAGAGTTGAACGATTCTTCGCTGGCCAAGGATAAGTCCAATCCCAACAATAACAACCCAATACCCACGAACAGGATTACTCCGGTAATTCGATGAGTGATTGAGATTAATGCAGGAAGAGGAAACGCTATTGTGGATAAATCCAGGTTAACAGGTCTCTTGCTATTCACGTCGTTTTCACTGTGTAATGGCCCTAAAACAGGGCGTTAAGACAACGGTATTGCACCAAAATAGGAAAGGAAATTAGCAACTTAGACAGCTGACCGAATTTCGTCCTCCCCTCTATCTTTCGGGGCCGAAGTATAGTCTCATCAACCAATAATTACAAACACCCACCCTGGCCCAAACTCTAATCAAGCTACTTCATTTGAACCATACAACTCTGAATTCATGCTCTATACTTCTGTCAATTCGTCAATATTCTGTACATTAATTAAAAATCTCGACCATATAGATCAATAAATGAACAAAAAGACTGAAACAATTTGACAAACAATCGCCAAATCATTAATTTTTGCCCGCGAAATATTGAGTTATGTCTGTCAGCACAACCTCACAAAGGTTATTCGGTCCGAAATGGCCTAGCTGGCAAGAAAGAATGTAAAGGCCAAACCTCGCAAACGTTTGGAAAAGGCGCTAAATTCTGTGAGCTAATCTCACTAAACGCCCCCCTTTGTAAAACAAGCTAAAATGGTGCGGTTCTGTTGTTTATCTGGTCTCACCTGACCAATAATCACTACCAACCATTTCGCTCATCAATGCGAACAGGAGATGACTATGACTGAGAAATCTGCTCAGTTAACCATTGGCGATACTACTTTAGAATTGCCAATTTATTCCGGAACCATCGGGCCAGACGTTGTAGACGTGGGCCAGCTAACCGGTAAGGGTATGTTCACCTACGACCCCGGCTTTGTTTCAACCGCGTCGTGTGAATCCAAAATCACCTACATTGATGGCGGCAAAGGTGTTTTATTGCACCGCGGCTACCCTATCGATCAGTTGGCAAACGAATCTGAGCACTTAGAAGTATGCTACTTGCTTATATACGGGGAGCTTCCAACTGCAGAACAAAAAGAAGAATTTGTATCTTCCATCATGAACCACACAATGGTTCATGATCAGCTTTCTTCGTTCTATAAAGGCTTTCGCAGAGACGCTCACCCAATGGCCATCATGTGTGGTGTTGTTGGTGCTCTCTCCGCTTTCTATCACGATTCACTTGATATTGCTGATGAGCAACATCGTGAAGTTGCGGCCTACCGCCTAATTGCAAAAATGCCTACCTTGGCAGCTATGTGTTACAAGTACACCCAAGGTCAGCCATTCATGTATCCTCGCAATGACCTAAACTATGCAGAAAACTTTTTGCATATGATGTTTGGTGTTCCTTGTGAAGAAACCAAGGTAAACCCAATCATTGCGAAAGCAATGGATAAAATCTTTATCCTACATGCTGATCATGAGCAGAATGCCTCAACATCAACAGTAAGATTAGCCGGCTCATCTGGTGCCAACCCGTTTGCTTGTATAGCGGCAGGAATTGCAGCACTTTGGGGTCCAGCACACGGCGGAGCGAACGAAGCTGTTCTTAAAATGCTTGATGAAATTGGTGACGTTTCTAACGTTGACAGCTTCATCTTACGTGCAAAAGACAAGAACGATCCATTCCGCTTGATGGGCTTTGGTCACCGTGTTTATAAGAACTTTGACCCACGCGCAACGGTTATGCGTGAAACGTGTCACGAAGTTCTTGGCGAGCTAGGCATTAATGATCCACAGCTAGAACTTGCGATGAAGCTAGAAGAGATTGCTCGTAGTGATTCTTACTTCATCGAGCGCAACCTGTACCCTAACGTTGATTTCTACTCAGGAATCATCCTTAAGGCTATCGGTATTCCTACTGAAATGTTCACAGTAATCTTTGCACTAGGCCGTACGCCTGGCTGGATCGCTCACTGGCATGAAATGATCAGCGGGCCATACAAGATTGGTCGCCCTCGTCAGCTTTATACTGGCGCAGAAAAGCGAGACTTTGTTCCAGCAGACAAGCGCTAGAACAAAGACATAAAAAAAGGCGGATTTATCCGCCTTTTTTTATGTCTGAAATTTATGAAGCCGTAAAAAAACGCGTAAAAACGTAAATGAAAAGGATCTAATAATGAAAATTGCATTTATTGGGCTAGGCATCATGGGTTTTCCGATGGCAGGCCACCTTGCTAATGCTCGGCATGACGTTACCGTTTTCAATCGAACCGCCGAGAAGGCCTCGCGTTGGACAAAAAATTATTCTGGATCTGTGGCAATCACCCCTAAAATTGCGTCAAAAGAGTGCGACATTGTTTTTGTTTGTGTAGGGAATGACGACGATTTACGAAGTGTAGTACTTGGTGATAACGGCGTTTTAAATGGAATGAAAGCTAATTCAATATTGATAGACCACACCACTGCATCAGCCGATGTGGCAAGAGAGCTGTTTACAGCATGCTCACAGCAGTCTATTGGCTTTATTGATGCGCCAGTATCAGGCGGACAACAAGGCGCTGAGAATGGCCAACTTACCATTATGTGTGGTGGTGAAAACGGTATATTTAAGCAAGCCGAGTCCATTATGGATTGTTACGCAAAACAGATAAGCCTAATGGGACCCGCGGGAAGTGGCCAGCTGACCAAGATGGTTAATCAGATTTGTATTGCTGGATTGGTACAGGGATTAGCTGAAGGTTTACAGTTTGCTGAAAACGCTGGATTAGATGCTCATAAAGTTATCGAAGTTATCTCTAAAGGTGCGGCTCAATCCTGGCAGATGGATAATCGGCACGAAACAATGATCAAAGGCGAATACGAACATGGATTTGCTGTTGATTGGATGCGGAAGGATTTGGGGATTTGTTTTGATGAGGCAAGAGGAAATGGAAGTCAGTTACCCGTTGCTGCGCTAGTGGATCAGTTTTATGCAGGGGTACAGGCTGATGGTGGAGGTAGATGGGATACGTCTAGTTTGAAGGGCCGTTTAAAATAATACCAGACTATTTCCACGAATTAAGTGACAGGTTACCCCTGCCACTTAATCTCCACCTAAAGTTGCAGTCACATACAAAACACAACGTTCCTTTTAAAAACCAGCAGACATTGATTTCTTAAATGCCCCCTCATAAGCATTTAGTGTTATTTATTCGAAACAAAAAGTGGCTCGAGCGTCCGCTTAAATGACGTAAACGACTTTGCTCCGCTAAGCGTCTTAACATCCACTATATCTTCGCCACTCACCCGGCCTACAAAAAATCTTGGGGTACCAGTAACACCTATAGCAACACCGTGATCATAATCTTCTTCAACCTTAGCCAGCACCAATTTATCAGCCAAGCACCTGCTGAACTTGCCCTCATTTAGCTCGAGTTTTTTTGCCATATTTTTAAAGTAGTATTCATTTAAATTTCTTCCTCCATCAAATAGCGCCCCACGCATCTCCAACAGAGCCCCCTGAGCCGATGCGCACCGAGACGCTACAGCTGCCTGTTTTGCCTGGGCGTGAAACCCCAACGGAAAATCCCGCATTATATACTTTACCTTTCCCGTATCAATGTAATCTCTTTTTATCTCCCTAAAGGCGGATTCAGCAAACCGCTTACAGTACGGGCATTGAAAATCTGAAAACTCAACAATTGCCACCTTTGCAGCTTTATCCCCTAGAACAAGATCACTTTTTATACTCACCCGCCCCCCATTTACGCTCGATGATACTACTCCATCCTGAGGTTGTGACCTTAGAGACTTAACCTCCAATCTCAGTCCTTCAATTTCTTTATTCAAGGAGTTCATGTCTTTCCGTAAACCAGTCGGTTGATCCAAAATTTCTTCATATATCCAGTGAGGTTTATTTTCAGGGATAGACTACCATCAGCCGCAAACGCCTGAAGCTTCATCCTATATACATCTTTATTGTCAACTAACTAGACATAACCGCATATTATATATAACTGCCCATCAGCTTCCCCCATCAAAGGAGTGGGTATGTGCGGCCCGTCAAAAACATGTTTCCAGCTGAGGTCGCCACTGCTATTTAATGCACGCAAAGAAACATCACTTTCCGAAAGAACATAGACAGCGCCGTTTGACCCTATCAAAGGGCTAAATGCATCTTCATATACCCATTTGTCATTGCCCTTGGGATCAATTGAGTGAAGTTCATTATCAAGAATGGTGTAATATACCTCCCCGTCATAACTTGACACTGTCAAAGATAGGTTATCTTTGTTTATCCAATGAACCTTTCCACTTAGATCCATTCTCATCACACTTTCTTTAACAACATCACTCTTATGAACAATATAGCGTTTGCCATCTCCCGCAACGGTCATTTTCAAAATACCGTTTGGCAAACCCGTCGTAATTTGATCTCCTTTTAACGGATGCTTTTCAGGATCATCAAGATCATATTTTGCAATATATTCCACTGAGTTTGAAAATCCATCGCCATCTTTAATCCAAATTTCCATCTATAAAACTGGAAGGGTCATGGGGGAATTTCAGGCACTGAGGCAAATCAAGAGGGAGTGTCCTGTATGTCATGCCATGGGATCAAGAGTATTGTTCACCTGAAAGGCGTGGCAAGTTATCAATTCCAACCCAAACAGGACTATCTCTTTGCCTATAGTAACAACCCAATCCTGACTGAAATTCACGTTTTGCTGGTGCGTGTTCGTCCCAATCAACATATTGAAGGCTTAGGAAAACCTATCCTCAAAGATCCAAGGATTTGTGCGAGCTGTCATGCCCAGTTTATGGATAAAGATATGAATAATTGGGGCTGGGTTAAGATGCAGGATGAATATTCAGCCTGGCTTAAAAGTCCATTCTCACTTCTATCTCAGGAACACTTTGCGAGCAAAGAGTTACAGCGTTGCCAGGACTGTCACATGCCTTTAGCTAAATCTAACGACCCATCCTCCGATAATAATGGCGATATCAGATCGCACAATTCTCCAAGTGCAAACACCTTTCTCCCACTACTTTCCAACGATATAGAACAATTTGAAGCCACCAAGATTTTTTTGCAGCCCAACAAACTAAGGATCAATATCGACACACCCAATCGTGAGGATGCAGTTCAAACCTTGGTTACGCTTGAAGAATCACTTCGATCTTTCCAAGAGACTCCATACTATTTTTACCTTAATGAAAAAGCCACTATTATCTTAGTTGTCAGCAATACAGGTGTAGGCCATGACTTCCCCGGAGGTACTATCGATATCGGTGAAGCCTGGATCGAATTTCTTGTATTGGATGCTGAAGGAAAACAAATTTACGCATCAGGGCTAGTGGATAACGAACAAATTGTTGACCGACAAGGCAACCATGTTTGGAAACATGATCTATTCAACATGACGGGCGAGAGTTTTCGTCGGGTAATCAAAGCTGGCGAATCGGATATTGTCAGCTTCTCTTTTTCTGTACCGTCATGGGTCAAGTCACCGTTGACAATTACCTCCACCTTAAAATATCAAAAACTAAACACCCGTTATGCAAAATGGGCACTGAAAGATAAGTACATTAACATTCCCATAATTGATCTTGCCTGGGATAGCCTATTAGTGCCCATAAAGATAAAGAGAGAGGTAGGGAAAGACAATCATGCTAACAACGACCTTTATAAAAACATACGTTAAAAGACCCAATCTTGAATAAATATGCCAAGCCCTCTATCCACACAACATTCATTCCATCAACTGGCGGAGCAAGCTTCAAAAACCGACCTAAACCAGTAATGCTAGAAATTGCTTTGATTTTTCAACTCGCAACACTTACTTTTCCACGACCATCAGTGCCATACATCAACTTTATTCTCTTTAAAACCTTTGCTAGAGCCACCTGATACGATAACCTTACCCACGGAGCAACATCAATCAATCACCAATAACCTTATTGGCGACAATCGCGAAATATTACTGATAAAACAATAAGAAGAACCAATTATGAAACCGTTAAAAACCCTCTTAACTGGCGGGATTATAATTATTTCCCACTCATCTGCATTCGCAGAAACAACCACTGGCCTTTATTTAGGCGGCAGCATTGGGCAAACCGAACTCATCGATTACGAGCTTTACGAGAGCAGTGAGTGGCAAACCCTAATAAACAATATTAGAAGTACTACGGGTAACAGCGCTGTAACTAGCGCATCAATTTCTGACCCTATTGATGAAAATTCAGAAACTGGAGTAAGTATTTTTGCGGGAATTCGTATTGCTCAATTCATAGGAATTGAAGGGGCGCTTTCCTATCATGGGCGCGCTAAAAGCGAACTAAGCAGCACATCAACTTATACGACAACTGAGGGGCAATTCACTGAAAGCCTAACCGCAGAGGCGGAAACCCTTACATACTCATTTAAAGGCTCCCTTAATCTGTATTGGGAACTTAACCCTGGCATAGAGCTATACAGCAAACTGGGGGCGCATTATTGGTACAGGAGCTATGAAGAAGAAGTTCAATATCAGCTGAACGCTCCCGATTCAGCAAATTCTTTACTTATCCGCACCGAGCCTAATTACAATGAGAAAGAATTTAGCCCATTTATTGGCATTGGGTTTCAGTGGCAGCTTGCACCAGATATATCAGTGCGGTTGGAAACAGAGTACCTGCCCATAGACAGCGACAAGAGAACTGACTGGGATATGCATTCGTATTCTCTCGGGATTGTCTATCGGTTCGGGGCAAAAGGCTCAAGCTCTTTCAGTAATAAGAACGAAAATATCAGTAAAAAAGTAACTGCTTGCAACGAAAAATATGAAGAAATATTCAAACTTTGTAATTAACAAACAACCACAACCTGCAAATCACCACTTTAAAGGTTAGGAATTGTTGAGGCAGAAAATAGTTTTTACCTCCTCAAACAATTCCAAACCCAACCTAGCTAAGGCACATCAATTGATTGAGTAATAACACTTATATTTGCTCTTAACCCACTACCCACATGAATTGTTCGCGACCCTATATCACTCTGCACAGAGCATAACTCACCTTCATCACATGAAGTATCATTACCGTTTGTATCTGAACCGGCACTCAAGTAGTACGAGCCTTGAGCTATAGAATCAAAACTATATTGATATTCACCAGCATCATCTTTTTTAGCAACAGTGCTGGCAACTAAATCCGTTGGTATAGAGCCATCTTCCTTCAACGCAAATAGCGAAACCGTCACATCCTCGACCTCCTGAACCAACTCGTGATTAATCTCCATTCGCACAGGTATCGATATCGTATTTACGTTAGACTCGATCGTTACCGTATCAGTATATATTCCATCATTAACCCCCCCTTTCACAGCAAATAAATTCAAAACACCCAATGAATTTTCTTCTGTCTTGAAGGGCAACAACCAACGCTCATTCTCTGGTACATTCGCGTCGATTGAGGTGCTGCTAAACTCATCTATCACCAACTCATTAGCACTAGAATTGGTTCCACCGTTATACAAAAGAATGTTTGCTTGGGTTTGCTTGTAATTGATATTCACCGTCATAGGTGTAGCTCTTAACTCCGGCGCAGGAGAAACAACTCCTTCTCCCGACACTTCCGATACAGCTTTAAGTGCATTTATACTTCCGTAGCCCATATTTTCATTGGATACCGGATCCAATATGTTTCCACTTCTAATCAATGTATACACAGCATCAGATGTCAAAGTAGGATCAATCGACTTCATCAGCGCGATCACACCTGAAACCATAGGAGCGGACATAGAGGTTCCTGATGAATACTCATAACTTTCTGCGACACCTATAGAAACCCGACCTGTCGCGTAAGTACTAAGTATTTGTCCAGTACCTGAATTACCCGCGCCGCCAGGGGCCGAAACATCAACAGCAGCACCAAAGTTTGAATACGAAGCAAGCCCACCGAATTGATTTTGTGCCGCTACAGAAATAACATCATCGTATGCAGAAGGGTAATGAAAAGCCGCATCAGAAGCATTATTTCCAGCAGATGCCACCAAGATAACCCCGGCTTGTTTTGCTTTTTGTACAGCATCAAATACCACATCGGAACTCGACCCACCCAAACTCATATTTATAACCTGAGCCCTAGGCGTAAATATATGATTCCCAACATTGTCGGTTCTGTCACTCACAAATTCATCTGCATCTGACAACTCGCCAGCGGCAAAGAGTATTGCCTGTGACAATGCATAAGAGGTAGTAAGCCCGTCCTTACCAAAAACCCTGATAGGCATTACCTTAATATTGTCTGAAGCCCCCGCCACACCAACCACACCAATCCCGTTATTGGCTTTAGCAACTACAATACCGGCAACATGAGTACCGTGAAATGAACTATTAAAATCCGTATTGCCGGTATCAGCCGGGTCTTTATCGATACCGTCCCCATCATTTGCTATATCTACATCTTCAATAAAATCAAACCCAGAAACCAACTTGCCTTCTAGATCAGTGTGATCCCGTAAGGCACCGTTATCAGCTATTTTTGCAATACCTGAATCTATCACTGCAACAACTACATCATTGTTTCCTTGATAATCCCACGCCACTGATGCGTTGACTAAATGCATATTCCACAAAGAACCATAATACTCGTCGTCGGGTATGCTATCAGGATAGTAATAATTATTAACCTCAGCATATTCGACATCTTCGCGCCTATTCAATTCCGCGACCAACTCTAACGTTTGTTCTTTCAGACTCAAGCCTTGCACCCCTCTGCTTGCAATTGAGCTAGAAAAATCAGAAACAGCAAACAACCTGGGCCTATTCAATGGTGTCACTTTGCCTGAAGACTTACGTTGAATTACTGCATCTTTATATTTAACAATCACTTCCCCAGGCACAAAATCAGAAAACTCCTGTTTATGCTCTGCTCTTGAAGCAAAGCTAACAGTGATGTTACCGGTCTGTAAAATATATTGAGTCGTCCCCGTTGACGCGACTCTAATATAAAACGTTTGTTTAGTAGCAACTGTCGCGCTTAATTGCTGAGACCCCGAAGAAGCACCAACTTCAACAGTAACCGCATTGCTACCGTCAAACGTCATCACAGACATTTCAGGTGCATCCCCGGAATACGTAACACGAACGTCATCCCCAGAAGCTAGCTGAATCTTATAGAAATCGATGCCATCAGTGCTTCCGTCAACCACACCCAGGTACCCATTAACGACACTTTCATTAGCAATTAACTGAGCGCTATCTAGAAAATCGTTAGAATTCACGTTACTTGGATTGGATTGGGTGTCCGAATCAGAGAACTGCGAATCACTTAAAATAACGCTGCCCTTTACAGTATATAATCCACTTTGATTTGATGCATTTAACAAAGCACTGGGGTCAGTTGCATCTCCATCCCCACTACTGCTACCACAACCTGACAATACCGCACATAAAAGTGCAACCAACATAACCTTAGTTTTCATCAATTAAACCCTCAACTGCAATAACATCTTTCCGTTGATGCTATTAATATTATTTTTATTTTGTATACCTTAAACCAAATAAAACCCACAATAACGTTTATGGATAGCCATCAAAAAATGTATTAGTGGCACCACTTACCGCGGGATCCGTTTGCATTCTAACGACGGCATCCGTTGTCACCCATATACCGGGCGTACCGAAGTCTGGATTTGCTTCTGCCTCTGGCAAAAACATGTCAGCCGCATTATCAACCTTAAAGAGCTCACGCATAAATGGCACCTTAGTATCCACCTTATATGAAACTTCTATCTTCAAAATATTTGCTTCTTGAATGCTAACATTGTTCTTTCTGCTGGCATCACGATACAATAAATTATCATTTGGGATACGACACAGACCGGAAGGACATGAATCTGCAGCCCTCCCCCAATCGGTGAATATTTGCCTATTTGGTCGCACAATCCTTATCAGCACTTTGCTACTTTCATCCACTGAATCCACTGGGTTCTCTGTGGGGTCAAAAGCTTTCATGCGCTCTCTAATTTCATTCCTAATCTTAACAAAGCTTGACGGGTCACTTAGATCAGACACTGCTGCGATTCTGGCCCCCATTAAAGCTGCATATTCAAGATTTGTTTTTGCCTGATAGATAAAACCGACATGAACTATAGCGAACCCTAAAAACATAACCACGGGAAACACAAACAGTGTTTCAATCATTGCAGCCCCACGATTATGCCCTTTACCTTTGAACCCGATCATATCCACACCATATTTTTATTATTGGTAAAGGCTATATTAACCAAAGGCCAAAACAACTGTTTTATCATCTTCACAACCGCGCTCTATACTTTGTGAAATCAACCGCTTTGCCTTATCAGCCATTGAAACCTTTTGCTGGCTTATTGTTTCTTGTATTTCGTTATCCGTCAAAGGATCACTAATACCGTCAGACATTAACAACAACACATCAGCATCATTCCAATCCCATGTGGTTAATTCTGCATCCACGCCTGCTTTTACGCCCATTGCCCGAGTGACAACCATCTTTTCCTTCGATCGCCTTACAACCTTGGTGGTATGATCTGTTGTTAGCTGCAGCAATGCTCCTCCACGTAGACGATAAATTCTGCTATCCCCAACATTAAAGCAATACAGCTTCTCGCCCTTTTTCCACGCCATGACCAACGTACTGGCCATACCTTTCAACCCTTGTTTTTCGGCCTTTTCATAAACAGCGGCATTAGCCGTACCTACAGCTTTGTGCAAAAAGGCCTCGTCTGCAATTTGCCCCTCTACCAGACTTTCATAGAGTGAATTAACAACGGTTCGAGAAGCCTCATGACCAGAAGGTCCCCCACCAACACCGTCAGCAACTATAAAAACGCCTAAGCTTGGCAACGCCAAACAGGCATCTTCATTATATTCTGAACGCGTACCTTTCTGACTTAAGGAAACAGCCTTCATTACCTATGCTCCAATGCCTGCCACATTTGATCCAGCTTTAATTCTTTTCGCGACTGCTCATTGGTTGCAAAAGCATTAATGTCGGACAAAATATCAGTGATCTTAGAAAGATCCTGGGACGCACTAGCGGTTGCCACATACAACTGAAAATGCCGCTCTGCTTTCATCAACTCGATAACGGCTATATTGTAATGTGACTTTGCGTGTCGAGGATTAAGCGTAATCACTCGCCGAAAATACCCAATAGCGCTATCAAGCTTTTCTCTACGAAAGCTGATGTTACCTAAGCGATATAATGCAGAAACATTATCAGCATCTAGATCCAGAATATCCCTAAAGTACTCCCTTGCCATTGTAAGCTGCCCATTGACATACAGCTTTTCACCAACGCTCGCCAGGCTCTCGACCTGTTCCATATTGGCTAATTCTAACTTGATATCGCTATTTCTATCTCCGAAGGTAGCACAACCATTTAGGATCACAGCAATAGACACCAACATAATCTTTATAAAACCAACGTTCAAATTACCCACCCCAACGCTCATACCAAGCTAACTTCGAACTGGCCTTGGTGTAGTACTCTGTACCCGGCGGCACAAGTGAGACTACTTCCTGCCACAAAGCTTTTGCCTTTGCTGAATTTACATACTCTAAACGAAGCGCTTTACGATAAAGTTGCTTCGATTTGTTGCGAACACTATCTAGTGCAATTTTTGCAGCAACACTATCACCTAACTTCACGGCTTTTTGCCACATCTTATAGGCTTTGTGAGACTCCCCTGATTGCGAAAGCTGATTCCCTCTTGACACATATTCGTCTACCACACGAGTAACGACCTGATCAGCATAAAGACTACGTTTGCTCTTAAAAGCCTTGACCTCTTGTTCTAAAAAGCGAGTCCAATATTGAAATGCACTGTCCTTGTTTCCTGACACGTAAGCTTTTTGACCTTTACTATAATCTCCAAAAAGTTTCGCCAGTGATTCGTGTTTGCTTTTCAATTTATAACGTAGTGCTTGAGGTAATCGCGAATCACTTTCATACTTTTTGAAATCAGCAAACAAAGCGTCCGCATCACCATCAAGATAGCGCGCATTTGCATTCGCCAACATTTTTTTCACAACCGCTACATTTTTTGACTGCCTAGGTTTGGCAGGTTGTTTGGGCTTAGAAATCACAGCCTTAGGTTTAGGAGTAGGCGCTTTAACCAACGCAATACTAGGTGGTGGCGACTGAGGTGTCGGTGTAACCGTTTCTTGTTGAACCACGGGGCTAGCCTTTGGAACAACTACCTTCGAGGGAGCAGCAACTGGAGGCTGTGATTGATTACCATCCGTCGCCAGCGAAACTGTACCTGGGCTTGACATCGTCATATTTGCTGCTTTATAGCCACCAAATGCCACTATAGCTACACCAACAAAAATAACGGAATATTTAGCCATTTTCTTAGGTACAGAAGCTGTGGGGCCAAATGGATCAGCTGAGCCCACAACGGGAGATGCTGTCGGTTTTGCAATCGGCTCAGATGAAGGGTCCACAGAAAAGGTTAAACTGACCTCACCTAACTTAACTACGTCACCTTCTTCTAGAATTACTCTAGAAACTTTATAACCATTGACTTTCATGCCATTCAGGCTATCAAGGTCGTTAACGACAAACCTTCCCGACTGAAAAACAATTTCTATATGTTTACGCGATAAACCTTTGCCGTTAAGCACCATATCGCATTCCGCACCACGCCCAAGAACAAAGGGAAATGCAGTAATGGGGTAAGTCTCTCCGTCGGAGTCCGTAAGTGAAGCAGCGGCCTCATCTTCATCGGTTTCCATGTAAACTTCAGTTTTATCATTATCCCAGTTTTGCGCTGGATCGTTAGCGCTAGCGGTCTCACCTTCGAGTCCATGTTTTCTTATATCAATAACTGGGGTTGCTTCTGCAGCAAAATCATCTGCGCCTTGTTTCATGGTATTGCATCCCGCGCCCTAATAGTTTAAGGGTGACCTTATTTGTTTTTATGAGTAGTCTGTTATTCAACCAAATTCAAGTGTATCTTCCAAGCTAATTCCTGTGCGTTTTACGTTACCGGCGCTTAACTCCAGTACAGAACAAGTTCCCTTAGGTGCGAACGATAACCGAAAAGGCCTCATTTCCACCTCCACTTTAAGAACTTTCTTATGATGATCGAGGTAAACAACGTCTATGGGAAACCGCATTCCAATTGTGTGAATACTGCCACCCGGGCAAAAATACATTGCCTCATTATCACCCAAAGAACGATGAGCAAGCAAGCCCACCAGTCGCTTGAGCCAAGTATCCGCGAATTGAACCTGCACTTCGCTTAACTTGTTAATCGTCATGAAGCAAGCAATTTCAATAAGGAGGCAGGAATCATGTCTATTTCTGCCAATTTAACAATCATTACAAACCCAAGTAGCATGAATATAATCGGAAATAGAAAAGCCATCATTGGTATCAGCATCTTTACTGGTGCTTTGTTGGCTGTTTCCTCAGCGTTATTAAATCGCTCCGTCCTCTTCTGCTCTGCCTGGGCGGTTAACACATCAACAATTTCTCCCCCGGTTTCTTCAGCCTGGTTCACCGCAGCAACAAAATTATGTACCGAATCTATATTCATACGCTCAGCCAGATCTAGCAACGAATCTCGACGCACTTTACCTGCACGAATTTCACGCAAAAGCTTTGCAAATTCTTCTTTCACCGGGCCTTTAGGTAGACTTGCAATCGCCTGACCTAATGATGTTGAATAGTTCAACCCTGCACGCATAGATAGCACCAACAGATCTAATAAAAAGGGGAATTCCTTAGCAACAATAGCTCGCCTTGTTCCAATGCGATCGGATAGCCAAAGGTCTGGATAAAAATAACCTGCGGGTATAACAGAAAAAAGAAAAATGAGCGCTTCCGGCCCCAACGACTGGTCAATATTGTAAACAGCTAATACCGATACAATAGCCGTTACCGTACAAACAATTTTCAAGGTGACGAATTCATGAGGCATTATCGCGTAATTCATTCCTGCCGCGCTAAGCCGACTAGAAATTCGTTTGTAATAGCTATCTTTCATTAACGAACGCACATCAAGTGCAAAGAGGCTAATTATCGGCTTCAGCAACTTGAAAATTAATGGCGGAGGGTCGCGCCAATCTTCCGGTTCAGAAGGGCGGGTGCGCACCACCAGCTTTATTAGCGCATAAGTACCTAACGTAACGGTGATCGCAACGAACAGCCCAGGCAAGTACCCCACCCACCCACCAGATTTTCCCCACGCTAGAAACTGATCAAATATCAACAGTAACCACCTTTTTAATTAATAACGCGCCAATCAGCGCCATGGCTCCCATTATGCCAAGCCAAATCCAGCCCAATTGTGAGGTGAAAAGTAACCGCATGGCTTCTGGTTCAAGTTTATAGAACACATAGCCCATAAAAACAGGAAAGAACGTTGCTAGATTACCCTGGGCTTTACCCATTGATGTAAGCGCTCTAATTTTCCCTTCAACTTTTGCTTTTTCTCTCAATGTCTTTGATAAAATCTCGAGTGTTTCTGCTAGATTCCCCCCTACCGCCCTGGAAATTTTTATCGCTGAATTCATCAAAATAACTTCAGAGCGACCAATTCTTTCTGCCAAATCATCTAGAGAGTCATTGAGGTCGTGCCCTACTCGGTTTTCCACCATCACTTGCGCAAACTCCTGAGCAATAGGCTGCGGTTGATTCTTTACAACTTGTTGAAGCGACTTAACTAGGTTCATACCAGATTTCATTGAAGATGCCATAGCAGATAACGTATCAGGGAGCTGTGCAACAAACTTGTTAGAACGCTTTTCTTTCATGACCGTTAGGATAAACGGAGGGGCAAACAGCACAATGGCGACAAAAACCAGCGCCACCACTAAATTGGTAACCAGAAATAGTAATGGCCCTAAAAATACAGCGACGACCATTGTAATAGTAAATACTTGCGAAGGCTCAATAAGCGCAACGACGTCTCTAAGACCTTTGTCGACTTGCGTATAAAAACTCTTTTTATAAACCTTAAATATTTCTCTGCCAACACTATTTAGAATAAAAAAGGCGCAGACGCAAAACACTGACGCGAGCATCAGTATTAGAGGTAATGAGTTTTCTTCAATAAACTGCTGAATTTGGGTTAAATCTAATTCCATGCTTTCTCTAACCCCTCGATATTAAACTCAGTTTCAGCAAAAATCGACGTATCTAACTTAACACCTTGAGAAATTGCGTCACGATAAAACCGCGGAATATACCCAGTAGCAACATATTGACCAATGATTTTTCCGTTTTCATCGTTGCCTTGCTTCTTGAATTCAAATATTGGCTTTAAAGTGATGGTATCACCTTCTATACCAGAAACCTCCATAATATGGGTGATCTTTCGTGTTCCATCTGCAAGGCGACTCTGCTGTACGATTATTTCTATGGCTGAGGTTATCTGCTCCCGAATAGCCTTGGAGGGCAACTCAACCCCTGCCATCATTACCATTACTTCCAATCTCGATAGGAAATCGTAAGGAGCGTTAGCATGACCCGTTGTTAACGACCCATCATGCCCAGTATTCATTGCCTGAAGCATATCCAATGCCTCGCCGCCACGACACTCACCAATAACGATCCTATCAGGGCGCATCCGCAATGAGTTGATAACCAAATCCCTAATAGCAATACGCCCTTTTCCTTCTGCGTTTGCAGGGCGACTCTCCAAGGAAACAACATGAGGCTGATTTAATCGAAGTTCTGCTGCATCTTCAATAGTGACAATTCGTTCATTTGAACCAATGAAATTAGAAAGAATATTCAGCAATGTCGTTTTTCCCGAACCTGTACCTCCAGAAATAACAACATTTTGATGCTGTTCTACCGAAGTTTTCAAAAAAAATGCCATCTCCCTGCTAATTGACTCATATTTAAGTAAGTCTTTCATATACAGGTTCTTTTTAGAAAATTTCCGAATAGTAATCGTAGGACCATTTAATGCCAATGGAGGGATCACAGCGTTAACTCGGGATCCGTCCGCAAGCCTGGCATCTACCATCGGTGAACTTTCATCAATACGGCGCCCCAAAGGCGACACAATTCGGTCAATAACTGCCAATAACGATTGAACACTAGTAAATCTGTTTTTTGCGAGTATGAGCTTGCCATTTTTTTCAACATAAATCTGATCGGGACCATTAACCATCACTTCTGTGACATCTTCATCATCAAGTAGTGGCTCAAGGGCCCCCAGCCCAATCGCTTCAGCAACAACCTGGCGCTGCAATTCTTCTTTTGTAATATCGGATGGTATTTTGTCAACTCGTTCGGCAATAATATCTCGAGTAGCTTTCTCAGCCTCTTCTCGCAGCTCCTCGGCACTCATTTCTTGCAAGTTGCCACGCTTTCGTAAATCAAGATACTCCAAAATCATCGAATGAATTCGACGCTTAAGCGCAATGGTTTCCTCGCCCTGCTGCACTACATCAGACTTAACGTTACGCCGATCATCACCGAAAAAACCATCGTCATCCTGCACCGGCATATCAGTAATACGAAGTTCAAGCTCACCAAACATAACCACATTATCAACTGCAAGGTTAAGTGGCTCATCTACCCGTTTACCATTAAACCAACAGCCATTTGTACTATTTTTATCTATCAATACGGCAGTGTGCTGAGCAACAACCAGTTCAGCGTGCACTCGGGATACGTGGCTATCATTCAATATTACTTCGCATTGGTCTCCCTTACCTAACTTGTACCTGCCTTCAGCGAAGCGATAGTGCGTTTTATTCTGGTGAACATCAATTACATCAAATTCCAACATTTCAACAGTACTCGCCCGGTAAACTAATCAAAAATGTTCCAATTCTTAGCATCATCCTTTGCTGTTTTGCTCAGATCACGGCCGTATTGCATTAGGTCATTGTTCATTTTACCTTCAGGGTCAACTAAATGAGGCGTTACAAAAACAACCAATTCAGTGGTTTTTTCTTGAAAATCCCTAGATTTAAATAATTCACCAATAATAGGTATGTTGCCAAGACCCGGCATTTTTTCAACCGCCTTTGAGTCTTCAGAGTGCAAAATACCCGATATAACCATGGTCTGACCGGACATAACATTCATTTCCATTTTTGTGCGGCGAGTAGAAAACCCGGGGATACCCAGCACCTGAATACTTTCGTCAACAGCACTTACTTCAATTTCTACCTTTGTCGAAATAAACCCATCAGGGTCTGCGATAGGCAGCATATTTAGGATCACACCCACTTGTTTGAAAGTAACAACGATTGTTCCATCTTGCTCTACAGGCAATGGAACCTCACTACCCGCCAAAAACTCTGCCTTAGACCCACTTCTGGTGACCAACTTAGGCTGCGCCAACACTCTCGCAACACCTTTGCTTTCTAGCAAATTAATTTTTGAGCCAAAATCAGAAGACAACGTAAACCCTGTATTTGGGCCACCAAGGTGTAAGCTAGGCCCTCCATCGTCTCCAGTAGTAATAGAATTCCACTGGACGCCAATGTTACGTAAATCTTGCCGTCTTACCTCTACCACCTGTACATCAAGCATTACCATAGCTTGCAAACTAACGGCTGGCTTCACTACATTAAAAACAACAGAACCCTTTTTTACTTCTTTTTCAAGCTTCTTCTTCATATCGTCAATAATATTTACGTCTTGCTGCCTGAGTATTCGCCCCTCAATAAACACAATGCCGTTCTCCTCTCGGGCATTCACTCCTTCCACGTCAGCTAAGACTATATTTGCTATCTCCAGCACCTGAACCCATGAATTATCCACTACTCGAAGCAAAAAACGTTTCTGTTTGCCCACAGCGGTCCACACCCGAAGGTCTGTAACCCCGGCTTTTAACCCTGTTAATAATATTTCATCAGGCCCTGTCGCTTGTGCATTGGCGATGTCAGGATGACCAATAGAAACTCGAGTAACGTTTGGATACGGTAGGAGCGTTGTCTGGCCTTCAACAATAGTTACAGTATCAGCGTAACCTTCGGCCGCATTTAGAGCTTGTAGACTGATTAAATTAGCAACGAGAACAAAAAAAACTCTCACCCAAAAACGGGTTAAACGTAATGGCATAAAGCAATTCTTCCTTATCTTTTTCTTTTTATATCGTTATTTTTATAATAGATAAACAATGTCTGACTAAGAGCGTGTACCGCCTTTAATTAACTCAAACCCCCAACCAGTATGGCGCTGAGGTGCAGGCGCTACATCTTGTGGAATATCGATCAAGTTGTCAATTGTAACATAATCCTCATAGCTTGACTCCTCGTCCTCTGGTTTGCGCAACAATACAGAGATATCACCGACACTTTGACCGTGTATTAAACGTGTAGCATCAGCAGGAGAAACACCAATAGTAATTTCGGAATAAGATGAGTCTTCAGAAGCAATACCATCATCAATATCCCCGCCCGTTGCCAACACGCGAACATCCTCAATAAGAGGCACCGTTCTATCTCGCTCACCATCTTGCAACGTGATATACAAATCAATCCAATCTCCTGGCTTTAAAAAACCAGAAAATGTATCAGCAGAATCGACTGGCAAGGTAATAGCTCTTTGTCCATTTTTCAACAAACTCGCCAGGCCATCAACCTTCACTGAATTAACGTGAACGTTAAGGATAGTTTCACCTTCTTTTATCGGATGCAATATCTGGCGCCCCTCTACCGCTCCAAAGCGACCTGGCAAGATAGCATCTTTGTGGACATAAGCTTTTGGTACCTGGCGAATCGATGCTGTCGAAGCGCTCAGCACATCACCAACACTCAAGTTACGATTGGCAACCACCACCGATATTGCCTCCCTTTCTTCATCAAAATTAGACTTATAATCAGAGACCTGGGTATCTATATAGTTTTGGGTTAAGTACCAGCTTGCACCGCCAGTTAATAACGCACCTAACATGAGCAAAATTGTTAATTTATTATTGGATTTCATAGGTGGTACCGTACGTTATAATTAGAATTATGGTTTATAAATAGCACTTGCAAATGTCTCTTGTTTATTATGTATCGCCTGCACCAAACCCGGAGCCTCTAAACCCGCCGTATCATGAAACTCATCATAATAAGTGCCAGTCCCTGGTGTTAACTCAGTATCAGCCCAACCACCCTTTTTTGTCTTTGGGTCTGTAGTGCCACCAACAATGGCATACCAAACAAGTATTACCAAGAACATGGTCGCAATAAGATACTCGGTCATGACCTGACCACGTAACCTGCTTGTTTTTGGTAAAGGCGTGATCATATTAAAACCTACTTAATGTGATGAACAATTAGATGTGACCCTTTTCGCGCCCCAGGAAGCCGCTTGCAAGTCACCTGCATCAAACTAGAACCCTTTTTATAATGCCTAATACTCAGGTTTCTGGACGGTGTTCGCTGAAAAACCAACAACCAATCCTTTCTTGTTAACTGATTCTCATAGTAACGACTGTTAAAATCAACGCCTTTCGTGCTTTCGAATGTAACGGTTTCCGCTCGCCTGTTACCATCCAAACTATCAATTCGACTAAGAAGCTTACTTGACGGCGGCTGGGGCACTGTTACTTTGTAACGACGTTTCGTCCGAGTTTGCACCTCAGTAACAACCAGCTTACCTTTAACCAGGCCTCCAACTTGAGAATATTGAACTGAAGCATAAAATCCATCTAGCTCATGACCAATAATCCTATACTTGCCCAGATCCTTTGCCCTATATTGCCCATGCCCCTTACTTTTCCAAAGGGAAATATAAAACCTTTCTAACTCAGATTCTGTACCTCGATACTCAAACGTTTTTATCGACATTGGCACACCGTTAAGTGCCATATCCTGCCCTACCCACGTCCAACTTGCCCCAGGGATGACAGGTAAGTTAGGAAGCTGAACTTGCAATGGGTCTCTTGCCTTACCCTGAACATTAATGGAATAAATGCATGTCAACACTAGGAGGAGAAAACAAGAAATTCGTGCGAATACAGGAAACAAATCAGTTACTCAACAAAATCACCAAGGTCAGAAGGCAATAGCTCTGACTGTTTACCAGATACAACACCAAGACCGCCTGTACCGCGACCTAGCTCCATTTCTTTAAAATTAAGCGAGTTATTAATGATGCTGCTGCCGAAGCCTAGAGGGTTTTCAAACACACCCAATGTATTACCACCTCGAGATAACTGGACTATAGCCTCAGTAAAGCTATCTTCATCTTCTGGCACCCATCCGTCAGTTATCATCGGTGCACTAGCCTCAATGTGAAAACGAGACTGCCCTGCAATTTCATCGTAAGGGGCAGCCTGATTTTGATAATTATTCTCCCGAAAATTCACCACATCTACAATTTTTAGCAAGGAATTATCGGCATCGATAGGGATAGAGATTGATGGCGCCATTAAACTATCCGCATTTAACCCTGCTCGGCGACCAATTGAGGTTGAGTGGACACCTATAAAGTTGGCCGTTGGGCTACCCACTCTTTCACTTTTAAACGCCACCCCTAGGCTTTTATCGACTAAGGACGGCAGATTGTTTACCGTTCTCTCCCCTCCTGTTGCGAAGTCAGACCATTTTTTTGAATCGATATCTAACAACAGATCATCAATATTTTCTTTGATGCGATCATTTATTTCTGATGAGCTTAAGCCTTGATTGGTGCTATATACTGTTTGCTCCCACGCATAAAAACGAGACGCCTTTGTCGCTGTTGTATTGACATCAAGTAAATTAGCAAAGGAGGCTACCAACAACAACAACGGGACAAGCACTGCTGCTACAGCAATGAACTCTGAAACCGCCTGCCCTTTGGAATGGCTATTTGTACTATAAAGTCTCATCTCTCACCCGCCTAATTCACTAGTTTTGCTGTCCAAAACGGATTAAACAGATTTGGTTTTTCTGTATTAACATGAGTTAGATCGTAACCTTTACAACCAGCTCCTTCACAGCCAGGCCTTTGATAAAGCACAACAGCCTGAGAAATTGCAGTTAAACCCTGCGCATCACAATTGGATCCATAGCGTGCCTGGTCATCATTCCAGCCACTCAGCGCCTGCTTTGTATCATTATCACGACCAAGCAAATCATTACAGTTACCCTTCTGACTTAGCACTGCAGTCACCTTGGCTTCTGACCACGCAGGATTAATCATAGAATAACTTTGAATTCCTTTGTATTCCCCATTCTTAATGGCATCACAATCAAGGCCGTCTTTACACATACCTAGCGTATTCATCAAAAACGATACCGCTCCCCCAACAATACCACCCACGGGGTTTGAAGCAAAAAACTGACCAATTTTCACGGCGTCACTACTACCTTTACCGTCAACACCTATAATAAAATCCCCACCTTTAATGGTGTCATCACCAGGAACCCACTCTCCCGCAGCATTATATGATCCGGAGGACCAATTATAACGTTTATTACTACTATCCCAAGATGCAGCTGTGGCGCCTTTTTTGGAAACATCAACACCCAATAACCACTCATAATCCTTATTTCTATCAGTAATCCATGCCGATGAAGGTGCCGTTTCTGCAGAGCGATTTAATAACGTAACCAATTCACCGCTATCCGCAACCGGATTGTCTCTACTACCCTTAGGTTTAGCATTACCGCTGCTTTTACAATAGGCATTAATAGCCTTGCCTTTGTTTTCTTTCTCACTCGCGTTGTCGGCCGAATCTCCTGGCGCCGCAAACATCACCAAAGAACAAAAATCATTATTTTCAAGAGCATGCTTAGCTTTACTTTTCGCAGCATCACTACTGTTAGACGCCAATTCATTTAGCTCCGCTTCATCATTGACCAATATGCTAACACTATCATTTTTCACATATCGCTGGGCAACTTGGCCCATGGCGTGCTCAATAATGGAGGACTTTCCTCCAGTTCCGGTTAAAATGTCATATTCATCTTTTTGAAAATCACTGTACATCGAATTCGTTGCATCAACAGTCAATATATATGCGCCACCAACAACTTCCATGCCTTCACGCCAGTAATCCATAACACCTTTTAACTTAAGTGCGTCCAGGATAATATCTATCAACCCGCCACCTAACCCAGTTAAACCGCTAGTCACTGTATCATGCGCCATATTGACTTCGGTTTGGAAGCTCACCATATGGCCAATTGCCACTTCATTGGCAATCATTGTTCGATTGGTATACGCCATGAAATTAAGCTGTCGAGCCGCTGTAAGAGCACCAGAATAAGCAGCAGCATCCGCAGCATTAACAAGCTGCATTTTTTCATTAACGGCGCGGTTGGAATTAAAAATAAGGAAGAATACTGAGGCGGCTACGATAAAAAGCGCCATACCTGCGATTAAAACCTGCCCTTTTTGTTTTTTATTATAATTATACACTTGAGGTCACCATAAACAGTTAGGTGAGAAATTTGGAACAAGCAAGAAGAGAGGTAAGGCTCTCTCCCCTCGCTTTATAACACTCAGTGTTATTGGATAGCTGCGTTACCACCAGTATAGTTATTCAAACTTTTTGCCGTATTAGCATCTGCAGCTGCAGCCGTTGCATCCGCTTGTGCATCCCCAGTAGAGCCACTACCTTCTTGGCCAGAAATCTCTAGCGCCATACCAGCAACCTGGTTACGCGCCGCGCCGCCAAACAAACCCATTACAGCAATACCAGCAACAGCAATCAATGCAACGATGATTAGGTATTCTGACATGCCTTGACCGCGAACATTCTTACGTGTATTCATTTTCATTATTTAAGCCCTTTTAATTTTGTATTTTTTTAGTAGTTAACATCGCTTTGAGGCAACATCTTTATTACAACAAGGTTTTTTATTGTTAGACGTTTGATTGTTCTGTCTTAAGTGCAGTTCATATCATTCGCCTGGCCGACTCCAACCTATCGGATCATTTTCATGCAGGTCGTCATCTGGTGGACATAGTTACATAAGGGGAAATTATGTCAACCCCTTGAAAGTAAAACATTCGTTCTATTTTTGAGCTATTTTTATTTATGAGAAACCGTTAACTAAATTCACTAGTTTCTTTAAAAAATAAATTCGCATTAAATCAGTAAGATACAGCTTGAAGCGTAATGTTCATTGCATGCCGTTGACGGGTGTGTAGAATACGTCCATTGCTTGATTTAACAATACTTAACAGAAAGTTACCTGTTAATGCACATTTCGCTCTATTATTGAGAGTGTGCTAATAATAACACTAAACAAATAAGCCTAGACGGATCTAACCACGACCGGGATTGATTGGGGACATAATTTACAATGAAGCTATCCGAGCTTTTTAGGTGGCGTAAAAAGAAGCCAGCACAACCCAAGGCTGCGCCAAAACCAGCGCAAGCCTCTAGAGCAAAAGCCGCTGTTTCAAGAAAACCGGTTAAGTCCAACGCAGAACAAAGCCTACAAGCTATCAAACCTATTAATGTGAAACTTAATATCGGTCAGTACCGATTAGAGCCATTCACCGAAGGTGGCGTTTGCGTAGTGATGAAAGGCATTCCCAAAGAAGCAGGAAAACCCAAGCTTGCCGTAAAACTTGTTAGAGAACAGTGGCTTAATCATGCAGCTGTACGTCGACAATTTTCTAACGAAAGCCAAATAGTTAAAGAGTTACACCACCCTTTTCTTCCCAAATACCTATCTCGCGGCCTGATTGATGGCAAAGCATATTACGCTTATGAATTTATTGAAGGAGTGCCTTTAATAAACCTTTCTCAAGAAAAGGACCGCTTTCCTCCTGAGCTGATCAAAGATATTGCTACCAATATTGTTAAGCAACTTTTAGAGCAGCTGGTGCATGTGCAAGAACGATTAAAACCTGTCGCGCATGGAGACATTAGCTCTGAGAACATATTAATTGACAGCAAACAACGCATCTATTTGGTGGACTTTGGCTGCTCTCACTTCGTCAAGCAAGCCCACAAAGATAGCTACCAATGGCTCGCCAAACCCTCATTTATTTCTCCAGAGCAAGCAAAAGGAGAAATATGGGATCACCGCAGCGACCTCTATCAAGCAGGCATTTTATTTTATGAGCTAGTTAAGAATCGTCGCTGGAACGTTGGAAAGTCTAAACGTGAAAAGGTTTTGTTTGCAGCGTCAAAAGAGAAACCAAGCGATACATTTCTAGAAGACATTGTGGGAATAGAAATTTCTACCGTTGTTGCGAAACTGCTGGACCCCAACCCTAGAACAAGACATCAAACAGCAAAAGAAGCCTTGGCCGACTTTGACGCTGTGACACAGTAACGCCACCCCACACAAAGGGAGATGACGTTTATTCAGTATTACTCTATCCGAACACCTTTATCAAACCGACATGGCGATGTCTGACCGTCGGCCGTACAAGTCCCTCTTCCATGCAGCTGACTTTGGTTAAAGCTTCCAACGTACTTGCTACCATCCGGCCAGCTAAAGGTTCCACGCCCTTCTCTTGTATCCTCTATAAAATCGCCGATATAGCGCTCGCCTGAAGGCCACTGCAACGAACCTTTTCCTGTACGTTTGCCGTGCTTAAACTCGCCATCATATACACGCCCATCTTGCCAATAATACTTGCCACGCCCCTGCATAATACCTGAGATAAATTTACCTTCGTAACGGTTCCCGTTTGGCCATTGCATTGTGCCATTGCCATTTGGAACATCGCTAGCAAACTCCCCGCTATACAATTCTCCTGTAGCCCACTTCATGGAGCCACGCCCAGCCTTCTGGTCTTCATCAAACTCGCCGTCATAAACACTGCCATCGAGATAGCTGGCCTTACCACTACCATGCTGAGCACCTTGCAAAAACTGCCCATCATAACTTTCACCATCAGGACTCAATAAACGCCCGCGACCTGTGCGCTCATCGTTAATAAATTGCCCGGTATATTTCCTTCCATCTGGCCACTGATAAGAACCTGTACCATTTTTCTTATCATTTCGAAACTCACCTACATATACACGCCCATCATTCCAGGTATAGGTACCATTCCCATTCTTTTGACCATTAACAAATTGCCCCTTGTATACGCTACCACTCGGCCATTTATAGGTGCCATCGCCACCATATTGTCCATCAACCCACTGCCCCTCGTAGGTACGGCCAGCGTTATCTGTAAATACACCCGAGCCAGACATCACATCATTAATCCAGTCACCTTCATACCGATCACCATTAACCCAGATGTACACTCCAAAGCCTTGTTTCTTCCCTTGAATGATTTCCCCACTAAACCGTGCGCCATCATCCAGCACAACAAAATCCCTTTGGGGTTCCTGATGGCTTACATTTGCCGACGCCTTGTTGGGCTCTCCGATTGACGTGCCTGTTTCGTCACAGGCTGCAACCAGTAGCGATACCGAAATAACCATTGCTGTTCTTAACAAACTCAAATTTCTCACCTTAGTGATTTACACTCACTCTAAAGATTAGCCTTTTGCTGGCTTGCCGCCACTCATTTCGAGCTCTTCACGCCCATCATCCCAACCAGCCTCCCAACTAGCCACTAACACCTCTAGATCATAAGGAGCATTTCTGGGTGTACTACCGGTCAAACCATCTTTATGGCCCTGTTCATAAGCCTCATCTAGACCTACATGCCACTGACGCTTTTCATCCATATCTGAGCCAGAGGTAGGCACAGCTGCACTTGCCAGCCCAGCGATACCATCAACACTACCTGCCAAGCCATCTGTTACAGGCAGCGCATCGGCGCTAGGCTTGCCTTTCAAAATCGACGTCAAAGCAGACTCAAAGTCATGCAATATATAATATGCCGCCGGCACAAGTATTAAGCTCACAACAGTAGCAAACATAACACCAAACGCGAGAGAGACCGCCATAGGAATTAGGAATTGCGCTTGCAAACTAGTCTCAAGCATTAATGGCGTCAAACCACCAAACGTCGTTAACGATGTCAGCATAATAGGTCTAAAACGAGCAGCTCCTGCTTCTCGAATCGAGTCCATCAAACTTTCACCCTCATCTCGCTTGCGGTTTATATAATCAACCAGCACAAGATTGTCGTTAACCACAACTCCACTTACTGCAATCATTCCAACCAAAGACCACAAAGTCACCTCCATACCAAGCAGCATGTGGCCAATCAAAGCCCCTATTAACCCAAATGGTATTGCAAACATCACCATCAGCGGCTGCGCGTATGACCTGAACAACGTCGCCATCATCACGTACATACCCAGTAATGCAAAAAAGAACGACGTTTTTAAATAGGATTGAAACTCTGCTTTGTCTTTTTGAGAACCCGCCACAGCCCAACGCATGCCAGGATAGTTATCCGCAATACTGGTGAGAAATTCAGCTTTGATTGCCGTCATTACCTTAACTTCCGAACTAATACTATCGTCAATTTTCGCATTTACCTGAATAATACGACGTCGATTATGCCGTTTGATATAAGCAGCACCAACACCGTATTGGATATCCGCAACCGTAAGAAGAGGAACACTACTTCCGTCTCTCAAGCGAATGTACATGTTTTCCAAGTACCACAAAGAAGACCTCTCTTCTGCAGGGTAACGAACAACGACTTTAACGTCATTTTCACCGCGCTGAAGATTTTGAACCTCGGCGCCATGATATGCCTGCCTAACCTGCGCAGCGACTTCATCAAGACTTAAGCCCAAATTTCTTGCCACAGGCTTTAACTCTATCTGAAGCTCTTGTTTACCTTTTTGGAAAGAATCGGTAATGCCGTAAACACCGTCGTATTCCGCCAACCTTGCTTTTAATCCTTCCGAGGCTGCCTTCAAATCCTCTAAACTATTTGATGACAACTCCAAGTTAACCGATGATCCCGTTTGGCTTAACGTTGATTTAAACGTCAACTCCGTTACTTCAGGTAAATCTCCGACCTTTTTACGCCAACGATCAGTGATCATAGTTCCAGAAATCTTTCGATTCTCTGATGCCGCCAGCTCGATAACAATACTGCCACTTGTTTCGTTAGCGTAAGTGGTAAATATGTGAAGTATCTGCTCCTCACCCGTCTCTTGCTTTAATTCACGCTTTATCTCAAATGCAGCATTCTCAAGAGACTTAATACCTTGGCGCACAACAGTAATGGGCGCAGCTTGTGCGAACGTAACTTCTGAGCGTGCAGTGTCCCCTTCGATTGTTGAAAACATTACCAATTTCAACCAACCTGAACCCACCAATGCAAATGCAACAATTAATATGGCGATAAAAGAAAACAACGACATATAACGCCACGTTAAGCATTTTTCTAGGAAAGGCTTATACACATAGTTAATGAAGCGCTCTAAGCCGTATGAAAAACGCGCCTGAACTTTGCCTAACACTGGAATATTATCAATATCATCGCCCTTGGTTCCCGATAGGTGTGCAGGCAAAATCAACAATGACTCTAGCAACGAAAAAATCAACGTGGCGATTACAACAATAGGGATAACCTGCATCAACTTACCTTCCGGGCCCGGCAAGAAAACCATCGGAAGAAAAGCAATGATGGTTGTTAGCACAGCAAACACTACGGGTTTGGCAACCTCTTGGGCTCCCAATATCGCCCCTTTTAACCCAACAACGCCTTTTCGATGAAGCGTGAAAATGTTTTCACCGACGATAATAGCGTCATCTACAACAACTCCTAGTACCAAGATAAAAGCAAACAATGAGATCATATTGATAGAGCCACCAAACAATGGCAGCAACCAAAAGGCTCCCATGAATGAGATAGGGATACCAAGACTTACCCAAAATGACAGTCCAAAACGTAAAAACATCAACAAAATAACAAACAATAACGCCAACCCACCAACAGCATTTTCTGTCAGCAAATCCATACGACTTTTAAAATAGACAGATGAGTCCTGCCAAACTTCTACCTTAATGTTATCGGGCACATATGTTCTAGGGTTCGCAACATACTCTTTAAGTGCATCAGAAATATCTAAAATATTCTGCTGACCAACACGATACACACTTAATGCAACCGCAGGTTGCCCATTAAACTCTGCTGAAGACAATCCAGCTTTAAAACCATCGGTAACACTTGCGACATCACGAACAAGTACTTGAGCACCATCAGGCAACGCTCTCACGACTATTTCTTCAAACTCATCGCCCCAATACACTTGCCCTTTGGCTTTAATAGATATATCGCCTTGTGCAGTCTTTATTACCCCTGTAGGTAAATCAAGAGAACTTTGTCGAACTGCCGCTGCCACCTCAGTAAAACTAAGACCATAACGCTGCAACGAAGACTCAGACACCTCAATGGCTATCTCAAAAGGCTTGCTTGTCGTATGTTCTACCTGGCTAATCGTATCTAAAGCCGTTAAATCACTCTTGATGTTTTTAGCAATATTCTTTAATGATCGCATATCCGCTGGGCCGGATATCAACACATAGGCAACCAGGTTCCGTACAGATATTTCCTTAATGATTGGCCGCTCTACATCACTAGGAAAGGTGCCAATACCATCTACCCGTGCCTTTACTTCATTAAGCACTTCTTTAACATCATAACCGTAGGCAATTTCTACAGTCACAAGGCCTAGATGCTCATTTGCCCTGGACTCTAAGGACTTGATACCCTCAACATCATATATAGCAGACTCAATGCGAGTAATTACCGACTTTTCCACATCTTCTGGAGAAGCTCCAGGATATGCAGCAGTAATAGTAATCAAGTCTAATGAAATGTTCGGCAATATTTCTTTTCGAGCACTACCTAACGAAAGCGCGCCTGCGATCAGAATAAAAACCATTAGCAGGTTGGCAGCAACCTTATTTTCGGCAAACCAAGCGATAACTGCATTCATTGTGCAGCTTCCGCTAATGGTCGCGGCGCAACGGCCTGAGTAATATCCGTAGTTGAAGCAACCTCTTGTACAACCTCAACCTGCTGCGTTGTAGCAACTGGCTGAACAATATCTGGCTGACCCGCCGTCTTATCAACATCAATAACTTCTTTTGCTTTAGCGGTCTGTGCTGCAGCCTCATCTTCTGCAATAAGGGCCGCTAGAGGGGACATTTCATCCGTAGAAGTTTCCTGTTCAGCGACCTCCTTTAAAGGTTTTGTCTCAACCTCCTTTTCTTTCCGCTGCACATCATTTATCGCTGTTACTGAAGCATTAACTGACTCAACAATGTTTTTAACATTATCTTCAAGCTTACGTTTAGTAGAATCATCCATTTGATCCATCGCTGCTTTTGCCTGTTGAGCAATCGCACGCATTTGTTCGTTTGATATTTGGTCTGTGGTAAAGCCTTGAGATGTTGATTTCGAATTTCGTGTAGCCGGCGGTGTTGAAACAGTAGATAAACGCTGCTCCTGCAGGAGCTGCTCTCGTACTTTAACAGCACCACTCATCAAATCATCCGTTCTAGCAGGGGCATCATCCTGCTCAAGTGGCGCGGCCAACTTAGTTCTAACTTGCATACCTTCTACTGCAATATCAAGCTGACTGAGAACAACCTGCTCACCGTTATTAAGCCCGCCATTAACGTAAATCTCATTTTTACCCTTGTACATCACATCAACTTGGCGTCGAAACAAACGTTTATCCGCATCAACCAACCACAATTGGTTGCCATTGCGAAGCGCTCGACGAGGCACAGTAAAAACCCCTTGATGGTAACGACCTGCAATTTGGGCCTCAACAAAAGTACCCGCAGAAAGCGGAGGTCTATCTGGCTGATTAACATCTCGAGCATATGGGTCCTCGATTTGAGCAACGACATAAAGCAGCCTGTTTTTCTCATCTAGACCACCTTCCGCTCTCACAATCCTTCCCATCCACTCATAGGATTTTCCGCCATACTGCCCTTTAAGTACAACGGGGGTCCCTTCAGTTTCCGCCGCTTCTCGATAACGTAACGGCACATCAACCAAACCGAGTTGACGATCTGACAGAGGCAAGCGCACTTCAGCCACATCTACCGCATAGATGGTTCCTAGCTGTGCACCCGGACGAATATACTGGCCTACGTCTACTGATTTTGCTCGAACACGCCCATCAAAGGGGGCTTTAACGATTGTTCGTTTTTTCTGTAATTGGGCTGATTCAAGCTCAGCTCTAGCTGCTTGCAAACTTGACTTTGCTTGGTCCCACTGGGCTTTACCAGAGGCGTAGTCGTCTCGCTTAACGCCCTTCACTCGACTTCTTGCTTTAAATTCTGCTTTAGCTTGCAGCTCAGCTTGCTTGGCTTTTGATACATTAGCCTTGGCACGACTAATATTTACCTGATATTCAATATCATCAACTTTAATTAACGTTTCGCCTTTCTTAAAAAAGCCTCCATTAGCAAAGTGATTTGAAACAGAGAGAACTTGGCCACTAACTTCTGAGGTAAGAAGAATCTCGGTACCTGGAGTAACGGTCCCCCTTGTTGATACAGGGATACTAAGCGCCTTGGAATATACCGGGGTCACCGATACAAGTGGCTGCTTTATCTCAACAGGATGACGTTCAACTTTAGGCCGGCTCAAAAATAATAAGGCGGAAACAACCAAAGCTCCGATGATGACCAAAATAGGTAAAACAACCTTTAGTGCTTTATTCATGCTAAATCTGCTTTTTTTTTGATTTTTGATCTACACCAATGCATCAGTGCCAAATGAAATTGTAGACCTTTATTTGTTCTTCTGGGGTGCTAAACACAAGCATAGCTGCCGACATAGTAGCGGAAAAGCGCTTAGAAATTAAATAGTAACAACAATAAATTACAAACATTGGTACAAATAGAAGAATATTGACAACAAAGGCTTCCCTGCCTTGTAAAAATTGAAAAACTAAAGGCCTCTGGTCGCTTTTTGTACAACTTTTGAAAACAAACTATCTGAACGACCAACAGCTTTATCCAGCACTGTGGTCAAACAACTGAGCAAAGAGTCCGTTGCGGAATGAAGATAAAAATGATCTCCAGAAAACAACTGCAGCTCAAATCGCTCATTGGTGACTTTTGCCCAATCTTCAAGCTCATCAATACCTACATTGTCATCTTTGGCACCACCCAGCGCCAAAACTGGAACAGTGAGCGGCTCGGAGGGCTCATAGTCCCACGTTTCAATGACTTCACAATCAGCTCTAAGTATTGGGCTAACTAGCTCCATTAATTCGGGGTTATTTAGGGCTGCCTCTGGTGTTCCGTTAAGCCGGCGAATCTCCTCTAAAAACTCATCTTCTGGCAGGCCGTGAATAGGTCTTCTTTTTGCTGGAAGTTGGGGTGCCCTACGCCCAGACACAAAGAGGTATTCAGGTTCTTTTTGGCCATTATCTCTTAACTTTCGAGCTAATTCGTATGCGACTTGCGCCCCCATACTATGCCCAAAAAAAGCATATGACGCATTTAAGTATGGAGATATGGCGGATTCTAATGCACCAAGGAGTGAATCAAGATTGGTATAAGCGTTCTCTTTAAATCGAGCTCCTCTACCAGGAAGCTGGATCGAGCAAACCTCTACATCATCAGGTAGTTGTTGGTACCAATCCCTATATGCAGATGCGTTGCCGCCTGCATAGTTAAAACAGAATAAACGTAGACGTGGTTCTGACACAGGTTTTTGTACCTGGAACCACACGCTTTCTGAAATATCAGGAATACTGCTGTTCAATGCGCCCATAACGATATCCGGTCGAATGTCTTATTTTTATAGTTATTGATCAATTCTCTCGCGTCTCATCAAAGTTCAGATGTAAAACGCTGGAAACATTTTAAGGAGACTCTATTTGGCAATAGATGATACTACTCTCCGAACAATATGGCACAAATGTGCCAGAAGCTCAAAAAATCTACAAGAAACTACCATTAATAGCTCAATGTATAGTCAATATAGCGCCAGAGTATTTTCCCCGTCAACAACCACAAATGTAAATACTACGCAACTTTACAAACTGTAACAGTGTACTTACGCAATGTTACAGTTTGACCTACCCTTGCTTTACATAGACATAATACAGACAAAGAATGCACCTAAATCATTTAGATACATTACTTTACTAAAATCTTTTAAGACACCTCCACTTTTGGCTCACCATCCGCAGGAACTTCAATTTTAGGCTCCTCCGCATCAGGTAAATCGATATCCACCCTTCTAACACCCGGTACCATCCATGCTAATACGACGAACACCATACTCAACGCCCCTGCACAAGAAATCATCAAAGCCACCCCTCGACTCTGACCTATTCCCCATATATCTCCAAAATACTGGGCTAACACTTTGCCTTCCATCATGGAGGGTTCAAAATAGTTATCGGCAAGAAATCCGGCCGATAGAAATGCCAACGGTTGGGCAGATCGCATAATGGTATTCCTAAGGCTGAATACCCTGCCCTGATATGAAGCTTCGACCTTTTTTTGCCATAGCGTTTGACTTGATGCTGCTGCAATTGGTGCAGCAGCCATAACAATAAACGCCCCCAATGCCAACATCCAAATTTGCTGTCCTATTGGGATAATTATCAACATAAAAGAGATAAATAACGACGTTCCTAATATAGCGTAGGTTTGTCGAGAAGCCCCTTTCCAGACAACCATCAATATTCCGCCCACTAATGTTCCCACTCCGCCCATTGATTGCACAAGGCCTAGATCTGTCCGGGTACCCAACCCTAGCACTAGCGGCAGGAAAAGCACCTGCACAATAGATACGTTAAACCACACAAGGGTAAATACATACAAACCACCCAGTATCCCTTTTTTCTCCTTCATATATCGATAGGCATCGCGTAAATCGAGATACATATGGCGAAAAGTAAACTTCTCTTTTGTTGGATCCTTTTTGGGTGTTGGTATCGTTGCAATCGCGATCGTCAGCAAACCAACGATAAATGTTGCTATATCGATAAGGAAAATGCCTCGCATCCCTATGGTGTCAATCGCCAAACCGGCCAATAAGGGGCCTGCTAACTGAACACTACCGAAACCAAGCCCCATCATACCGTTTGCTTTGCTAAGCTGATCTCTTGGGACAACGAGGGAGATACAGGAAGTAAACCCTACCTGTAGCATAGTCGCGCACACCGATGCTACGGGTACAATTGCGATGATATGCCAAACCTGAAGCTGATCCGTCCAATAAAGCCCTGCTAATACCGCAGTCACAACGGCGCTACCAAATTGTGCGAAAAACAAAATTGTTTTACGCTTAACTCGGTCAATTAATGTGCCTATAAAAGGCCCTAACAATAAACCTGGTAACGTAGAGGCTATTGCAATGGTGGTGAAATTAGTGACTTCATTGCTAAGCTGGTACGCCCACACCCCGAGACCAAAATTTGTGAGAGTAGACCCTAAAAGGGATATGGCTTGACCAAAAAGGACAAAATAGAACAACTTCAATCCGGACATAAAAGGAACTTCTAGTAGATTTTCTATTTATAATTATTAGGCATTTATATTATTATAAGCCCTCGCTCTGCAAACTCTATACTAAAGCAATTCACGGGTGTACTCTAGAGCGACTAATAAAAACAACGCACCAGCTCACACACGGAAGGTGATAAATCATGAGTTTCTATCGCTCACTATCCCCCCTTGAAGCAACCTATATTGCTACAGAAACCCCTGAACACACCCCTTTTACGAACCAATACATTGTAGAAGGCATTGGCAAGCTGGATCTTGAGCAATGGGAAGAAGCCTCTTTAAAAGTGTCCAAGGTGAACGCTGGACTAAGTCTTCAACTGAAAGGTTTTTGGGGTTGGCGCTATTGGGATCAGGGCAGTGCAACTCCGCGCGTAACAAAATTAACAACGGATTGGGACGGTTTAAGTTCAGAGAATGCCCCTGATATATTTAGACCTTTTGACTCCCGCAAAGGCCCAAATGCGGAAATCATACTGATTGAAAACCCAAATGCCTCCTCTAAAATCCTTTTTCGAACCCACCATGCCATTACCGATGGAATGGGAATGACCCACTGGATAGAAGAGTGCTTTCGCGCCCTAAGAAAAGAACCTCTACTAGGCTCCACAGGCACGATTAACGAATGGGATATCGCAAAGCAAAATCAAGTTACCGTAGAGCCCACTATTGATGGCAACTGCATATCTCTGTCTCCAATATCAAAAAACCCAGAAGAAAGGTATTGCCGCTGGATTCGTTGTGATTGGCCAGGAAAACATACCAAAATCGTTTCAAAACTTATTTTAGCTTCCAGTACCGTCGCAAAGAATCGACATGGCAATGATAGTAGAACGCTATTTCGAATCCCTTCCGATCTTCGAAAGTACAATGAAAGCAGTTCTGATTTTACGATGGCGAATGCATCAGGTGCCTTCGATATTGAAACCACTGATAAATCCACCGTAAAAAGTATTCAAAGGGGAATTATCCAAGGCATGAGAAACAAATCGGATTTAGCGGTATTCCCCTCAAAGATGTACCTAGCAAACTGGCTTCCTAAAGCTATGTTTAATGCAAAAGCAGAAACCATTAAAAACATCCACAGCTCTGGCCGCTACCGCATGACGGGCACAATTTCATATTTAGGGGAGCAAAGCCTTGAACCATTCAGTTACGATAATTTTGCTGCCAAGGGTCGTTACGGCGTACCGATATCGCTAGAAAACAGAGGTATTTTTATTGGTGCAAGCAACACAAAAGACATGCTTAGCTTTTCACTCGGCGCCCCAAAAGCACTTGTTACCCATGAAGAACTTATTGAACTTGGCAATGAACTGCACGACGCATACAATGCACTATAGTCGTAACAAGAGGGTACCTCCGTGTACCCTCTTCACAATTAACCTAGCTCTGCTGTAAATGCTCTCTTAATAATCTCACAACCTTCTTTCAATATTTCCATGGGAATGGTTAATGAAGGCAATAATTTCACTACCTGTCCTTTTCGGCCAGCGCTTTCAATAATAAGACCCGCATCAAAACATCGCTTCAATATTCTGTCTGTAACGCCCTGATCATCTAAATCACTTAAATCAGCACCCCAGATCATTCCAATGCCGCGTATTTCAATTTTAGAGTTAAGTGACGCAATGTCTTTAGTTAGAAATTCAGAAATATATTGAGCTTTTTCTTTCACTTGCTGCTGAACATTCTCAGTTTCCCACAGATCGATCGCAGCAGCACCACCAACAAACGCCAACTGATGGCCTCGGAATGTTCCGTTATGCTCACCTGGCATCCACTTATCCAATTCAGGTTTCATCAAAACAATTGCCATAGGCAACCCATAACCACTAATAGACTTGGACAGTGTTACAATATCGGGGACTATATTCGCTCGTTCAAAAGAGAAGAAATACCCCGCGCGGCCACAACCCACTTGAATGTCGTCAACGATCATTAGTATGTCATGTTTATCACACAATGCTCGTAAGCGTTGTAACCACTCTACCGGCGCTTCAATAACACCGCCTTCTGCTTGAATCGTTTCAAGCAACATCGCTGCAGGTTTCTCATAACCGGAGCTAGAATCACTCAAAATAGTGTCCATGTATTCAATGCTATCAAAACTTCCCATAAACCCATGGGGATAAGGCATAAAGTGTACATTACCTAAAGCCACACCTGCCCCACCTCGATTGTATTGATTACCCGTAGCAGCAAGCGCTCCCAGGGTCATTCCATGAAATCCCCCTTGGAATGAAAAAATACCAGATCTACCTGTTACTTTACGCGCAATCTTAATGGCGGCCTCAACAGCATTTGTCCCCGTAGGGCCACAAAACTGCGTACGATAGTCCAATCCTCTTGGAACTAAAATCTTTTCATGCAATGCTTTAAGGAAGGTGCGCTTTGCGCCAGTAAATAAATCCAACCCATGAACAATCTCATCCGACTGCAAGTATCCCACTAATTTATTTTTAATGACGTCAGGGTTATGGCCATAATTTAATGCGCCAGCACCTGCAAAAAAGTCGATGTAACGCTCTCCATCTTCTGTCCACATCTCTGCGCCCTTAGCTCTGCTAAAAACAACAGGGAAAGATCGGCAGTAAGATCTAACTTCGGACTCATATTGGGAAAATACATCGGTGCTCATTAACACGCTTTCCTATGCTATTTTTTGTTATTTTGTTTAAAGGCAAGACTTTCGCCACCGCCCTACAGATATAATGCCGCCTATACTACTCAATTTGCCCCTAAAAACCAATTAGGATTTGCAACACCAAGCCCGAACACAGAGTGTATCCATCAAAATATCTATGTGGCTCACAGACGGATGGATCCCTGCTGGATCTGACTATACTAAAAAGAACCCACCGTGTACTCTAGGGTACATCTAACAACAAAAATATATGAAGAAATAATGCATTATGAGCTTTTATCGCCCTCTTTCGCCTCTTGAAGCAACTTACATCGCCACAGATAAACCGGACTATACGCCCTTCTGCAACCAATTCTTTCTAGAGGGCGAAGGCACTCTTGATCTCGATGCTTGGACAATTGCATCAGAAAAAGCTGCCATTGCTAACCCAGGCATCCGACTTCAACTAAAAGGACGCTGGGGATGGCGCTACTGGGACGACGAAGGCCCTCTACCAACCGTCAGAAAGGTAAACACAGATTGGGACGGTACCAGCTCCGAGAACACTCCTGATATTTTCAAACCTTTTGATGCACGCAATAGCCCTAATGCTGAAATTATTCTAATCGAAAGTAGCAATGCCTCCCCTAGAATACTGTTTAGAACACATCATGCCATCACTGACGGTATGGGAATGTTACATTGGATGGACGAATGCTTCCGAGCCTTAAATAATGAACCGTTAAAAGGCTCCAAGGGTATCAACAACGAATGGGACATCATAAAACAACACGAAGCCCCAGAGAGAACACTATTCGAAGGCAACTGCGCATCGCTATCCCCTACGTCCAAAAAACCAGAGTTACGATATTGCCGCTGGCATCGCTGTGATTGGCCAACAGATGGCAAACAGATACTGGCCAAGCTCGTACTCTCCGCCAGTATTATCGCAAAAAAGCATAACAATGGAGGAAGAACGCTCTTCCGTATCCCTTCCGATCTCCGCTGGTATCAGGGAAAAGGGGCGGACTTCACATTAGCCAACGCTTCTGGCGCTTTTGACTTAGAAACAAATGAAGAGTCAACCATTAGCAGCATTCAACAAGCAGTTAGAAATGGTATGAGAAGTAAGGCAGATTTGTCCGTTTTCCCCTCAAATTTATATCTTGCCAACTGGCTTCCAAAAGCCATGATGAACACAAAATCGGAAACATTAAAAAACATTCACGCTTCCGGCCTTTATAGGATGACTGCTACCGTATCCTATGTAGGAGAACGGGATCCAGGTAAATTAAGCGATAAGAACTTTACAGGGAAATCACTTTACGGCATCCCTATAGCCTTAGAAAACAGAGGGTTATTTATGGCCATCACAAATACCAAGGACACCCTTAGTGTAACTCTTGGTATTCCGAAAGCGCTCGCTACCGCTGAAGAGTTAATTGCTCTAGGCGAAGAACTTCATGAGACATTTAACTCTCTTTAGTTAACGTTATAACTATAAACAGAACAATAACGTTAACAGTAATTTTTTAATCGCCAGCAATCATTTTCGCAAGCGATACCGCATGCTCACCTCGAATCATTGACTCATGGTCTCCTGGAACATCAATGTAATTAAATTGATAACCTTTGGCTTTCCAGTCAGTTTGAGAACTCTCACCTGACACTCGATCGCTCGCGGCATAGTGCGCAATGCAATATCTATTATACAAATCAGCATCACCTAACTCAGCCTGCGACACCAACCTATGATTTGTTATCGCAACATTATAAATTGACTGTATCTGCGCCAGAGTCAAATCATCCGGTAACATACGTGCAGCCTTCGCCGTTTTATACAAAGTTTCTAACCATTGATCATCACCAGACTCCGCTAAATGCCGCACATTTTTTGGCAATGGCTGACCAATTGCAGACTCAATGACTTGTACATTCGATAGCTGATCTGAAATCATCGCCAACGGCGTAAATGTATCAAACATCATAATACATTCAACACACCCGCCCATAGCATTTAGCTTTTCTGCTACACGTATAGCAATAACACCACCTAAAGACTGAGCAGCGATACGGTAAACACCTGTTGGGTGTTGTGCCTGAATTGCATCAACATAACAATCGATCATTTCATCAAATGAAGCAAATACATCTGCACCTTGAACAAACCCTCTCGCTTGCAACCCGTAAACAGGTATATTACTTGGCAGGCAGGCAACCAAATCGGTGTAACATAATACATCACCACCCACTGGGTGAATGAAGAAAATAGGTGTTACTTCATTTTCAGTATCAGTACGCTCTTTCACCTTTCTTAACGCTACTAATGGAGTCCACTCAGTATCTCCTTCGGAACGCTTAATCGTCTCACAGAGCTGTTCAATAGTCGGTGCGTTAAGCAGTTCAACTATTTGCAATGACACCGAAAACTCTTGACTGACACGGGCCATCAAGCGAACACCAATAAGTGAGTGGCCGCCAATATCAAAGAAATTATCCGTTACTCCCACTTGCTCAACAGGAAGTAATGCTTCCCACATTTCAACTAACGCAGATTCCATATCCGTTCGGGGAGCTACGTACTCTCCTCCAGCCAATACCATCAATTGTGGTTTCGGTAAGGCTTTACGATCGACTTTTCCAGCAGGTGTTAACGGTAACTGCTCCATCGCCATCAAAGCAGTCGGAACCATATAATCCGGTAAATTCTCTCTTAAGGTCGCTCGTGCGGCGGCAACATCAAATGTATCAACAGGGCTAACCTTTTGCCCCGCTACATTTTCTGCCACAATATAAGCCGCCAATGCAGTACCGCCTGGCATATCATCTCTGACAATAACAACGGCCTCACGCACAGCAGGAAGTGCACTGACCGCAGCTTCAACTTCACCTAACTCAATCCTGAACCCTCTAACCTTTACCTGATTATCCACACGATCTAGATACTCAACCGTACCGTCTACCAACCAGCGACCTAAGTCACCCGTTCGATAAATGATATCGCCTTGAATCTTTGATAAAGGGTGATGAAGGTAATCAACCTTGGAATATGGATTATTAACAAAAACCTCATTGGTTTTTTCAACGTTATTCCAATAGCCCTCTCCCACTCCAACTCCAGAGATACAAATCTCTCCAGGCACACCAGCAGGAACCAACCGTAATTCGTCATCAAGAACCAGAACACTTAAATTTGCCAATGGCTTACCAATAGGCACAGAACGTTGACCAACAGGCAGCGGGGTTTCTATCGCACATTGAATAACATCATCTGCCGCTTCAGTTGGCCCATAGGCATTTACTACGGGAACCTCTGGGTACAATGCTAACCAGGCATTCACTAACTCAACAGAAACAGCCTCTCCTGTTGCCATCATCCAACGTAAGTTGGGCAATTCTCTATCCACTTCAGGTAACTGACGAACATATTCCATTAATAGCTGTAATGCTACCGGCACTAACTCAACGACTTCAAGTTGATGTTCTTTCACTAACGCAAACATTTTTTCTGCGTGAGTTACATCATCCAATACAACCGTTTTACCACCACAAATAACCGGCCCTAAGAACTGCCAAACAGAAATATCGGATGAAGATGGGGCTGTTTGTAAAAAGCTGAAGGCTCCTTCAAACCCAAGAACTTTACGCTCCGCTTCAATATGATTGACCGCACCATCATGACGAACAATCGCTCCTTTCGGTTTGCCTGTGGAGCCCGATGTGTAAATCATATAAGCACGGCTATCGGTCGGAATATCGATATTTAGATTATCCGAGGCGAAATTATTAATCTTCTGCCAATCAGTATCCAGATACACAATACGTGCACTACCATCACTTTCAACTTTATCCGACAAGTGTTGCTGGCTTAGTACAATTTCTACCTCAGAATTATCTCGCATGTAGGTAATTCGATCCTGTGGATATTTAGGATCCATTGGCACGTAAGCACCGCCAGCTTTTTGTATCCCTAGAATACCGACAAGAAAATCAGCAGAACGCTCTGCACACAAGCCAACGAGGTCACCAACACGGGAATTAGCACCCACTAAATATCGCGCCAATTGATTTGCTCGTTGATTCAATTCGCGATAACTGTATTGTACATTGTCGTCAATAACCGCAATAGACTCTGGTGTTTGAAGGACTTGACGCTCAAAACGCTGGTGTAAACAAAGTGACAAATCAAAATCTTCGGCTGTAGTGTTCCAGTCTGTCAATAAAGTTGTGATTTCTTCCTCTTCAGTAACATATTGCAAATCACCGAGCGTTTCCGCATCACCCAATACAATCTGACGACTAAGACTTACCACTCGATCCACCAAGCCAAAATCTTCGAATACATGCGGGTGGTAAAGCAGCGTGATCTTTAAATCGCCTCGCACTTCGGTAACAACAAACTGAATATTCTCAGCTGGATCGCTAGGCGTTCCCTGAGCGTCAATAACTTCACCGAGAAATTCACTATCTGCCAAAAAGTGATAATAATTATACATAAACCCAATACGACCACGAGGTGACAATGCAATTTGTTCACCAATCGAAATCAATCGATATCTTTTTATCTCCTTTTGGAACTGTCGAGCAACATTAAAGATCGAGGCAATATCATTGGAAGAAGAAAAATCATCTTTTCCAAAAACAAAGGGAATCTCTTGAATATAACAACCTTGAGATGTGTAATGCCCTTTCCCACGACCGGCCATGGTTTCCTGAATGACAAAATCACTATCAGGTCGGCAATAGGTATTAATCATCAACCCATATAACACTTTAAAGTACAAAGCAGGTGTTATACGTTGCTTACGACAATACTGTTTAACTTCAGCCCAATGGGTCTTATCCAAATAAAATTCCTGGCTTCGATAAGCAGCAGGCTCAGGTATCGGGGCTGGCACTGTAAAATCGAGAGGTTCAACTGCAGCAAGTTTATCTTTCCAAAACGCCAGGACACTTGATGTGTCCATCACCGAACGGTCTACAGCCACAAACTCGGCAAAGTTCTCGTCGTTAAACGTTATCTCCGCTTGAGGATCTTTTAACAAAGTGGTGTATGCATCTGTAACCTGTTCCCACAATGCATTCAGCGCCGCCCCATCTTGTATTGCGTGATGAACCGCGGCGACTAATACATAGTGCTTATCTGCCACTTTAATAGTAATAAAGCGAACAAACTCGTCCTTTAAAATATCGTAAGGCCGATAGATTATTTTATCGGTAATGTGTTTGATATCTGCACTGCTATACCCTTTATCAGACACATCCATAAATTCATAATTAATAACATGCTGTTTACGAATAGCCAAATAACCCACATCTAAATAAGCAGGTTTTGCAGAAACAAATTGAGATCGCAAGATAGGTGCGTTATCAGAAAACTGTTGTAAACATCGCTGCCATAACGCTTCATCTATTTCGTTGTGCACATGCAACGCCCAACCATGGCTACTTTGCAACGTTGACGGATTAACAAGGTTATCCATAAACATATCATATTGCATTGCAGATAATGGCAATACATCAGTGTACTGGGACACTGAAATATTTAGCGCGTGCATCAGTTCTGACTGAGTACATAACTCGACATTCGCCACTCGCTGCGCAGGGTTATTTACAATAGCTTCTGATAGATGCATATAATGATGAATAAGCTTATCCATCGTATTTTCATCAAAGAGGTCGGTATTAAACTCCAAATCACCTGACAACTGCTCCACTGATTGTGATAACGAAAGTGTCATATCAAACTTAGCCGATACTCCTCCCAGAGACAAAGGCTCTACAGATAAACCGCCAAATTCTGCAGCCAATGATTGCTGGTCAGGCGCAATGGTATCAACCGTATTCAACTGAAATGCAACCTGAGCCAAAGGGGTGTAGGAAGGATTACGCTCCACCTGCAATCGATCTAACACCATGTCTACGGGAACATCTGCATTTGCAAAGCCACCTAAGACAGACTCTCTAACACGTTGCAGTGCCTCAGTAACAGATAGGCTACTCGGTAACTCCGTGTTTAACACCATACTATTGATAAAGAATCCAATAATATTCTCTAACGATTGCTGGGGACGCCCCGCCGTTGGTATACCTACAGAAACGGAATCCTGTTGCGCATATTTGCTTAACAACAACTTCCACGATAGCAACATCACCATAAAGGGTGTCACACCCTGCTCTCTAGCAAACTGAGTTAACTTCTGATTAAACTCTGGCGAGAACTGTAAACCCTTTACATTACCGTTTGTCGTCTGGACACTTGGTCTCGGCCGATCGGTGGGCAGGGTCAATAAAGCAGGTGCGTTTTGTAAATGCTTTTGCCAATGAGCCAATTGCCCTTCTAACGCATCATCCGTTAAATACGACTGTTGCCATTGTGCGAAATCAGCATATTGCAACGACAACTCGGGTAAAGGTGAAGGCATTTTATTTGAAAAGGCAACGTACAACGTCGTCAGCTCTCGTAACAATATGGCCATCGATACACCATCAGAAATGATATGGTGCAGACAGAAGGTCAAAATTGAATCTTCGTTACCTTTCTCATCCTTAATAATAAGTAAAGTACCACGAACAAGCGGCCCTTCCTCTAGATCAAATCCAGTTGCCCTATCATTTGCAGCATAAGCAAGTGCTTTGCCTTCACCATCACTATCATGCACAAAAGATAGCAATGACAGTGGGCTATCGAATTTCTGATGTATCCGCTGCGAAGGTACTCCCTCACCATCAGCTGAAAAGGTTGTTCTTAATGACTCATGCCGGCGCAAGAGTTCCGCGTAGGCTTTTTGTAATACTGTAATATCAAAAGCGCCCTTCACACGCACCGCTGTTGGCATGTTATTGGCACTTGAACCGGGGTTCATTTGCTCAAAATACCATAAACGCTTCTGACCAAAAGAGAGCGGTATATTATCTTGTTTATTTAGACGAAGAACTTCAGGCCGACTACTATCTTCCGCTTCTGCAATATCAACTTTTTCTGCAAACAGTTCAATCGTTGGCGATTCAAATAACATCCTGACAGAAACGGCTCTACTGGTTTGCTTGGAAACACGAGCGACAACCTGTGTTGCTAGCAACGAATGACCGCCTAGCTGGAAGAAATCTTGTTTTATACCAATGGCAGAGACACCCAGAACAGACTGCCAAATATCAACAAGCATGGCTTGGGTTGCATTTTCTGCTGGTACAAGTTCGACGCTACCTTCTTCAATAGGTTTGGGTAAAGCTTTACGATCGACCTTTCCATTGGGAGTTAAAGGGAATTCGCTCAACAGAACAAAGTGCTGAGGCACCATAAAGGATGGCAACAATTTAGCAATCTGACGACCTACATTTTTTGTAAACCCTTCAGTATCGTTTTCCAATAGCGCTTGAGAAACAACAACCCAGGCTACCAAACTGTCTCCAGTAACTTCAGAGTTTGATACCGCCACTAAACTATCGGTAATATTTTCTTGCTCATTAATAACTGACTGTATTTCGCCAGTTTCAATACGGTATCCGCGTAACTTGACTTGGTGATCAATTCGACCTAAATATTCAACCTTACCATCAGCACGGTATCGAGCCAGATCACCCGTCTTGTACATTCTTTCTTGTTTATCCGTTTCATCCTTATTAGAAACAAACGGATTGAGGAAAAATGCCGAAGCCGTCATTTCAGCGTCACCTAAGTATCCAGGTCCAACACTGTCACCACCAATGTACAATTCGCCGATAGCACCGATAGGTAGTAGCTCTTGATGTTGCCCCAAAACGTAGAGTTTCACATTGTCGTTAGGGCGACCTATCGGTAAATTCACCGCAGCTATATCCACAGCCAAATCAATCCGGTGCCATGCAGCAATATCGGCACACTCAGTTGGACCATAGCTGTTTATTAATTCGCATGGTTCATCTAATGGCTGCGTGCTTGAAGACAGCCAACCCTGCAAACGTTGCAGGTTGATCGGTTCCCCACCCAAGAACAAGTACTTAAGAGACTGCAGCTTTCGCCAATCATCACTATCATCCTGTAAAGGGTAAAAGGCACTAGGGGCACAGTTTATCCAGGACACTTGCTCACTTTCAATGATAGATAAGAAACGAGCTGGGTCATATTCTTGAACGTCAGGTATAACCAAGGTTGCACCTGATATAAGCGGCGCAAATATATTCTTCTGCGTTAAATCAAACCCTATCGCACTCATTAACAAAACATTATCTTGCTCTGTCATGGAAAATTCACGACAGTACCAATTTAATAGATTGCTTTCTGCGTAATGGGTTGCTCCCGTTCCTTTAGGGCGCCCTGTGGACCCTGATGTATAAATCATATAAAGCAGGCGGTTAGAGTCCTGATCACTTTGTATCGGGTCAACAGAAAAATCACGAATACGTTGCTCTTGATTGTCAAAGCATATTAAGTTTCGATGATTATCTTCAGGGAGAAGGTCCGACCGAGTAACAACCGTGGTAATCCCTGCATTATCCATAATATAGGCTAAGCGCTCTGCAGGATAACTGGCATCAAGTGGAACATACGTCGCCCCCGCCAATAAAATACCAAGAATACATTCCGGCAGTTCCAAAGCACGGTCATAACATAAACCAACAACATCGCCCGCCACTATTCCTTGTGACTGTAGGTAACGTGCCAATTGATTAGCACGCCCACTTAACGCCGCATAACTAAGGCTGTTCTCACCACACACAACTGCAACCGCATTAGGTGTTTTCTCAGCTTGCAATGAAAACAGTGAATCGATTGTGATATCTTGTTGATAGTCAACCTGCGTTTGGTTCCATGCAACCAACTGACGCTGCTTCTCTTCATCATTAAGTAAATCGATAGTGTAGATAGGGCTTGGTACACCTTCCACTGCCACTATCGCATCACACAGCTGAAGAAAATGTTTTACCAATTTCTGTGCGGTTACCTCAGCAAACAAATCAGTATTGTACTGCAGCGAAGCTTGCAGCCCATCAGTCGATCCCGCGGCTGGCTCATTAAAATTTAACGTCAGTTCATACTTAGCCGTTTCGACCGAAAACTCAACGGGTTTTATAGACATCATCTGATTGCTATTGCCGCCCTCTGACTCCACAGGCATATTTTGATAGCTCAGCATCACCTGAAATAACGGTGAGCGACTCATATCTCGGCTAGGATCAACCTCTTGCACAATTTGTTCGAAAGGAACATCTTGATGTTCATAACCCAACAAGGCCGTTTGTTTAACCTGCTGAACTAATTCACTAAAAGAAAGTTCAGGGTTAACATTCATTCGTAGCGCCAAGGTATTCACAAAAAACCCGACTATCTTTTCTAAATCGGAATTTTCGCGACCGGCTACCGGCGTACCGATACAGAAGTCATGCTGTCCGCTATACCGGTGCAACACAATAGAAAACGCCGCTAGCAAACTATTAAAAAGCGTTCCCCCTTCTTTTCTAGCGAGTCTCTCCAACCCTTGTTTAACCGTGTCCGACACAACAAATGGAATACTTGCACCAGCATATGTCTGAATCGATGGACGTGTTTTATCCGTTGGTAAGGCCAACGGCTCAACGTCACTTAACTGAGCATTCCAGTAAGCTAACTTATTGAATAGCGCCGAATCGGTAAGAACATCTCTTTGCCAACTAGCAAAGTCCGCATATTGATACGTTAACGGTTTTAACGCAGGAGCTATTTCACCCGCATGCCGTAAATACAATGACACCAGTTCTTGGCCAAGAATATTCATCGACCAACCATCTGTGACAATATGGTGTACAACAATCGTTAACACCACATCATTAGGTGCAATATGTAATACACTAGCTCGCGTTAGCGGGCCATACGTCAAATTAAATGGCTTCATGATTTCTATCGCAACTAGTCGAACAATCTCTTGCGATAATGCACTTTGAATGAGTACATCCTGATCACTAACACTCTGGTCAAATCCGCTTTGAGAAATATCAGATTCAACAACGTCAAAAGTGTCACTTGATAAAAAGGTTTGATGCGCGCCCTCTTCGTCTTCTTTAAATACGGTACGTAATGACTCATGTCGTGCAACAAGGTCTCGATAAGCAGCCTTTAATGCATCAAGGTTAAACTCCCCTTGTATGCGAATAGCTAATGGCATGTTATAGGCAACAGAGCCCGGTTCGATCTTATCTAACAACCATAATCGTTGCTGCGCAAAAGATAACGCAATACGTTGATCACGATTAACAACAGATAATGGGTGCTCGATAACACTGGACGCATCTGATATTTTTGATGCGAACTGCTCAATAGTAGGATTTTCAAAAAGGGATCGGACGCTCATTTTAACATTCAAATCTTTAGCTACACGTGCAATTACTTTTGTAGCAAGTAATGAGTGTCCACCTAATTCAAAGAAATTCTGTGTAACACCAATTTCAGACAATCCAAGCACGTCCTGCCACAACAAGACTAAGCGAGCTTCTTGATCACTTCTTGCGGAGATCACCTCTCCAGAGGAAGCAAACGATGGTAACGGCAGCGCTTTACGATCAACCTTACCATTAGGGGTAAGTGAAAAGTTAGAGACTAATACCCAAGCCGCAGGAATCATATGTGCCGGTAATAAATTCCCCACCGATAGTTTCAATACTGCTTGAACATCTTCGCGCTGCTGTTCATTGAGTGTCTCAACACCGCTGACAACCACCCACGCCACCAACTGCTCTCCGGTACTTGACGAATGTGTTGCCACAAGACTATCCACTACAGACGACTGCTCGTTAATTACCGACTGAATCTCCCCTACTTCAATCCGGAAACCGCGTAACTTAATTTGATGATCTCGCCGACCAAGATATTCCACTTTGCCATCGCGTCTATAACGAGCCAAATCACCCGTTCGATAAATCTTACTGCTTCCTCCATTAAATGGGTGAGTAATAAATACTTCACCGGTTAATTCTGCATTATTGAGATAACCTGGGCCGACAGAATCACCACCAATACACAATTCACCTATCGCACCAATAGGTAACAACTCATCATTACTACCCAATATATAGAGTTGCACGTTATCATTCGGTCGACCTATCGGTAACGTTGTACCACTCAGATCCGATTCAACATCCACACAATGCCAGGCGGCAATATCTGTACATTCAGTTGGTCCATAGCTGTTAATAAGCTGGCAGTCTGTTTCTCTTAACCAGCTATCTATTCTCGGTTGGTTAATCGGCTCTCCACCAAGGAATACATGCCTTAAGGATTTGATTTTTGACCAAGACTCGGGATCATCTTGTAAACCATAAAACGCAGACGGTGCACAGTTAATCCAGGTTACATTATGCTTTTCAATCAATGACGACAATATTTCAGGATCATACTCTTGCACACTGGGTATAACTAAGGTGGCGCCAGCAACCAAAGGGGCGAAAAGATTTTTCTGCGTCAAATCAAATCCCAATGCACTCATCAACATTAGATTATCATCAACAGTCAAAGAGAAGTCACGTGCATACCATGCCAACAGGTTAACTTCAGATCTGTGATAGGCACCGGTTCCCTTTGGTCGCCCTGTAGAGCCCGATGTATAAATCAGATACAACAAACGTTCAGCATCAGGTTCAACAAGAATTGATGCGTTATTCTGACCTTGTTTCGCCTCATCAAATAGATCGCTGGCATTCAGCTCTTTTTCTACATCAACATACAGCCAATCACCTTGCGGCAGCGAATTTTGGATACCTGCTCTTGTTAACACCCATCGAATACTCGCATCTTCAATGATGTAACGAATACGACCTTCAGGATAGCTGGCATCAAGAGGTACATAGGTAGCCCCAGCTTTTAATGCGCCTAAAATACTTGTCATGATATGCAAAGAGCGATCAAAGCAAAAACCAACACAATCACCAGGTTGAACACCCAACGATATCAAATGGCTAGCAACCAAATTACTAGCCACATCCAATTCTTGATAAGTCTGTTTCTCATTGCCAAATTCAACGGCGATATTATTCGGAGTTTTTTCTGTTTGAGCTGCAATCCATTGGTGAACGGTTAATGTCTTATCATAGTCAACTTGGGTTTTATTCCATTGATGAAGTTGTACGTCTATTTCAGACTCATCCAAAATATTAATATCAGCAAGCAATGCATCGGGGGAGTTTACTAGACGTTGGCATAAGCTAACAAAGTGATGAGCCAAACCTTCAATGGTTTCTCGCTCAAACAAATCGGCATTGTATTGCAGAGATGCAGACAAACCTTCCGTTGCTTCGGATACAAACAACGTCAAATCAAACTTTGCAGTTTCAACATCATAGGTAACCGGATGCAAGCTAATGTCACCAGCCTGCGTCGCATTCTCTGCCATTTGCTGCTGATCAACATCCATATTTTGATAAACCAACATGGTTTGAAACAGAGGCGAACGGCTCATGTCACGCGTTGGATCAACGGCATCAACTATTTGTTCAAATGGAATTTCTTGATGCTCATACCCACCGACAACCGATTCATTAACGGCTTTGACCAAGGTATCAAAGCGATCAACCGACTCAAGACGCAAGCGAACCACAAGCGTGTTAACAAAAAATCCTACGATTTTTTCTAAATCAGGATGATCACGACCCGCTACTGGAGAGCCAATAGCAAAATCATTCTGCCCCGTATAACGGCTTAACAATACGCCAAACGCTGCCATCAAGGCATTAAACAAGGTTCCACCATTACTATGAGCAATGGATTCTAATTGATCACGAACATCTTGAGGTAACTCAAATTTAACAGATGCTCCAGCATACGTCTGTACTGACGGGCGTTGAAAATCTGTTGGTAAATTAAGATTAGGTAATTCTTCTAGTGTATTTTCCCAATAGGACAAATGTTTATCAAAGGCTTCACCATCCAAACGATCACGCTGCCACAGAGAATAGTCGATATATTGAAGTTGGGGTTCATCTAAAGGATTTTCTAACCCCATATTGGACGCAACATAAAGCGTTGCTAATTCTTGACCCAAGATATTCATCGACCAACCATCGGTCACTATATGATGCGCAACAATAACCAGCACATAATCACTGTCATCCTCATCCCCAACAGTGATCAAACTTGCACGAATCAGTGGTCCATTTTCCAAGTCAAAAGGTTGTAAAATCTCATTCGCCACCGCATTTCGAATCGCGCCTTCGTTTACAACAACTGATCGAGCCAAAGAAAACCCATCAATACCGACAATCCATTGATAAGCCCCATCGTCATCTTCTTTAAATACTGTACGAAGACCTTCATGACGCTGTATTAACGTAGTTAATGTTGTCCCCAACTGTCCAACATCAAGGTTACCTTTAATACGCATCGCTAACGGCACGTTATAGGCAGTAGAACCTTCATCAATCTTATCCAGCAACCATAAACGCTGCTGTGCAAAGGACAATGGCACACGAATATCTTTATTCGCGATAGCATCACGAGATAAAGCGGTAATTATTTCCTTTCTCTCTCCACCAGCCAGTAATCCAACAATATTTGCAGCAAGATCTTGTACGGTAGGGAACTCAAATAAAGCACGAACCGTTAGATGCACTTCAAATACTTGCGAGGCACGAGAAACTATTTTAGTAGCCAGTAATGAGTGACCGCCCAAATCAAAAAAGTTGGATTGCACACTGATTTTTTCACGACCCATGACTTCTTGCCAAATCTGGGCGACTTTTTCTTCTTCAATGCTTTCTGGTGGACAATATTCACCTTCGTCTGTAACGGATATAACACGTTTTTCTAAGGCTTTCTTATCAACCTTGCCCGCGGGGGTTGTAGGTAGCTCATCCAACAACTCAATCGCAGCAGGAACCATAAAGTCCGGTAACTTCCCTCGCAATTCCGTACGAACACTAGCGATTGAAAAACCATCTCTGTCAGCCGCAATAACAAAAGCGACCAGTGCCGCACCACCAGGCATATCTTTCTTAACGATAACCGCGCCTTCTCGCACCCCTTGTGCACCTGCAACGGCCGCTTCCACTTCGCCCAACTCAATACGGAAACCACGAATTTTCACTTGATTATCGACACGATCAAGGTACTCAATAGAGCCATCCGCTAACCAGCGACCTAGATCACCGGTACGATACATTGTGGAGCCCACCACTTCGTCATGCGCCCCCTCAAAAGGATTAACAACAAACGCCTCTTCGGTTTTCTCTGGATTTTGCCAATAACCTTCCCCGACACCGACCCCCGAAATACAAATTTCTCCAGGAATACCCGCAGGTACAAGACGCAATTGATCATCAACCACAAATACATTTAAGTTTGCAAGCGGCTTACCAATTGGAACTGAACGCTGACCTGCCTCTATAGGCTCCTTAATATTACACTGAATAACATCATCAGCAGCTTCAGTTGGACCATAAGCATTCACGACAGGAATATTAGGATAAAGCGCCAACCAATCATTCACCAAGTCAACCGACACCGCCTCCCCTGTAGCCATCATCCAACGTAACTGAGGCAACCCTCTTTCTATATCAGGAAGAGTTCTTACATGATCCATTAATAGCTGTAACGCTACGGGTACCAATTCAACGACGTCCAAATCATGCAGTTTAACCAGATCAAACAACTTCTTAGCATTTGTTACATCATCAAGAACAACGGTTTTACCACCACAGATAACAGGGCCTAAAAATTGCCAAACCGAAATATCAGAAGATGACGGCGCCGTTTGTAAAAAGCTAAAGGCCTCTGGAAATTCTAAATCAACTCGCTCGGCTTCAATATGATTCACTGCGCCATCATGGCGAATGATTGCACCTTTTGGTAGCCCCGTAGACCCAGAGGTATAGATCATATACGCTCGATCATTTGGCGCGACCGTAACAGACAGATTCTCAGTGCTATATTGCTCAATCGAATGCCAATCGGCATCCAAATAAAATACATGAGCATTTTTCGCAGCAACTACCTTTTCTGCTAAATGCTTCTGACTTAGTAACACCGTTACCGCTGAATTCTCCTGCATATAAGTAAGACGGTCTTGTGGATACTTAGGATCCATCGGCACATAAGCACCACCTGCCTTAAGAATGCCGATAATACCAATAAGAAACCCTACAGAGCGATCAGCACACAACCCCACCAAATCATTCCGCCCCACTCCTTTTTCAACAAGGTAATTGGCGAGCTGGTTAGTTTTTTGATTTAACTGTTGATAGGTTAAGGTTACATTATCATCGACTGCAGCAATCCTATCAGGTGTCAAAGAAACCTGCTGTTCAAATCGCTGATGCAGACATAAAGTCAAATCAAATGGCTGTTGAGTATCGTTCCAAGTTGAAAGCAGCAAGGTTTGTTCATTCTGATCAGTAACGTATTGCAAATCATTGAGTTGCTCAACTTGAGCATCAACAATCTGCTCACTTAATGCGGAAATCCGCTGCAACATTGAGAAATCGGAAAATAGATGTTGATGGAAAAACAAATTCAGTTTTAGTTCACCCGCAACTTCAGTCACTACAAACTGAACATTGTTTGCCGGGTCACTGGGAGTGCCTTCTGGGTTAAACGTCTGTCCCAAAAATTCTGTATGTGCTAAAAATTGGTAAAAGTTAAACATAAAACCAACCCTACCCTTCGGCGACATTTCTGCTTGTACGCCAATGGATACTTTTCGGTGGTTTTTTATGGTTTTTTGATAGGCTCTTGCAGATATAAGAACATCAGAAAAAGTTTTGTTAGAATGTAAAATGTCTCGTTTAAAAACAAACGGAATTTCTTGAATACAACAACCTAAGGTTTCAGCCGTTGCCGACGTACGCCCACCCATGGTTTCTTGAATTGAAAAATCTTCATCGGGGCGACAGTAATTATCAATCACCAAACCAAACAAGCACTTAAAGTACAACGCCGGGGTTATACGCTGCTTTCGACAATATTTCTTAACGCCAGCCCAGTGCTCTGTATCCAAATAGGATTCGCGGGTAACAAAATGTGCTGGTGCAGGAATTGGGGCTGGCACCGTATAATCCAATGGCTCAACACTCGCCAACTGATCCCGCCAAAACAATCGATGTTCTTGTGTATCAAAACTCGATCGATTTTCAGCGACAAAATCAGCAACATTATCATCTGCAAAATGATAATGTTCACCATTTTTTATCGCAGCATAACGGTCAGTGATCTGTACCCACAGGCTATTGAGTCCTGCGCCGTCCAAAATGGCATGGTGTACGGCGGTAATTGCAACAAAATGATCTTCTTTTAATTTAACAAGATAATAACTAATGAGTTCATCATTCTGAATATCATACGGACGATAAATCGTTTTTGTAATCCACTCACTAAGCTCCTCTTCAGAAATATTATCATCAGAATGATCGATAAACTCCCAGTGAATATCCTTTTCTTTGGCAATAGCCAAATAACCCATATCTAGATAGGGAGCTTCCGTTGCCACAAATTTTGCACGTAGTATCGCACTATGATCTGACAGCGCTTGCAAGCTCGACTGCCATAACGCAACATCTAACGGGCGATGAATATGAATCTGCCAACCGTGGCTACTTTGGAATGAAGTAGGGTTTACGAGATTGTCCATAAACATATCGGATTGCATTGCCGTCAGAGGTAATACCGTTTCGTAGCTTCCAGCTGTATCCCCCAACACTTCTTCAACAAGTGCATCATTACTAACGACAGACAAGGTATTCAATGGGATGGACAAATCCCCCACTAATAAATACTCTGCCAACTGCTTAAACTGTTCAGAAATTCTATTGATCGTATCCGGCTTATAGAGATCTGTATTGTATTCCAGGTCCCCTCTTACCAACTGATCACTATGTGTCATGGACAAGGTTATATCGAACTTAGCACTAACAGACTCTTTCTTTAACGCTTCAACAGTAACCTCACCAGCTTGAGCCGGTGCCGCTGTATTATCTGCTTGTGATCGTGTATCCGCCATTAACTGAAAAGCTATTTGCACCAACGGAGTATAAGAAGGATTCCGACTTAACTTTAAACGCTCCACCGCCATCTCAATGGGAATGTCATCATTATCCAAACCATCGAGAACCGTTTGTTTAACGCGTTCTAATACATCGGCAATGGTTGGGTTTTCAGAAATATCAGTACGCATCACCATACTATTCACAAAGAAACCGATAATAGGCTCTAGCGCGGGCTGACCTCGACCCGAAGTTGGGATACCAACACAAAGATCTTCTTGTTGACTGTAACGAGACAACAGCATTTTCCACGCGGCTAACAAAACAATAAATGGTGTCACACCATTTTGATTTGCAAAATCCGACAAACGTCGACCAAACCCTTCCGGAAACTCAACTCTCTGCGTTGCACCATTGGATGTTTGCACTGGAGGTCGTGTCATGTCGCTTGGAAACGTTGACAACATTGGTGCATTGGAAAGTTTTTTCTCCCAATAACCCAGTTGTTTTTCTAACCCTTCACCTTCTAAGTATTGTCTCTGCCAGATAGAAAAATCAGGATATTGAATTTCTAAGGGTGGCAAAGGTGACGCCATATTGCTGTTAAATGCCCAATACAACATGGCAATTTCACGCATTAAAATAGCAACCGACAAGCCATCGGAAATAATATGATGCATTCCAATGATCAGAATATGTTCTTGGCATTCGTTCGTAGCAAGTATTGGTAATGCAATAAGCTTAGCGCGCAATAAGGGACCATTATTTAAATCAAAAGGTTGTTTTACCTCTTGGGCAAGTAGCTTTTCGACCTTTTGTTCTTGGTATGCGCTTTCACCCTCAATGGTTAAGAACTCAGTGCTAAAACCTAGCGAGTCACTAACCTGTTGAAACGGCACGCCCTCTTCATCCACATAAAATGTAGTACGAAGAGATTCATGACGTTGAACCAGCGCTTCAAATACATTTTGAATAATATCGGTATTAAGCGGCCCTTTAAGCCGTATACCCGCAGACATATTATTAGCAACGGTGCCTGGGTTCGCCTCCTCGAAAAACCACAATCGCTGCTGTCCAAAGGACAAAGGGATCTCAACAGGGCTTTCTATGCGAACAATTTTCTTAGATTCATCTTGCTTCTGCGCGCCAGAAAAGAAGTCAATGATGTCTTGTTTACGATCTTTTAGCTGAATTTTGATCTCTTTTGTTAAAGCCCCTTGAGGAGCCTTAATTTTGAGCTTGTCACCATTCAGTGAAATCTGGATGTCGAGTTGTCGTAACTCAGATAAAAAATCGACAATGTTCATCTATTTGCTTTCCTACTTTTTTGTTAGCCAACCGGCTTTGACGCAATCTTATCGCTCTATCAAACCTAGCGTAATTTAGTGACAATTCAATAAGTTAAGGTGATAAAACCATCATTCACAGCACAGTAAAAAGAGCGCTGGCAGGTCTACACGTTTGAAAAAACCATTAAAATGGCTAACTTGAGGAGTAACTACGGAGAAATGGCGTGCTTGCATTGAAGGTTAGGCTCTTTGTCGTGTATTCTTATTATTTTAATACGAGCGTAAGCGCTTGTATTTATGTAGTTTTTTATAATATGCCGTTATGAGAACTTGAACAAGGCATGTCCAAAAACTAAACAAATGGCAGCCACCGAGTTTACTGTAAAAAAGACCATCAGCCCAGCATCGGTTTTGTAAAGATATGCGACGACGTGATAGGCTTGCACCCTTTATATATCCGCTCCATTTTAGGTAACAATCGTGATAAAACATGCAACAAAAACAACATCCATCAAATGGCTAGGTTTGAGCGTCGCAATAAGTGTACTCATTGGCTGTTACCAAAAAACAGACTTATTTAAAGTAAGGGAAATCACAGGAAAGGTTCAGTTCTCGGAAGCCACCGAGATCTCAGGTATCATCGCCAGCCGTGCTCACCCGGGTTTACTCTGGGCTCATAATGATTCTGGAGATACCGCTCGATTATTAGCCCTGGATGCAACTGGCACCCATCTCGGCGAGTTTCACTTGCAGGGTGTTGAAGCCGTAGATTGGGAAGACATTACTATCGGACAAGACCCTAACACCGGCGTTGAAATTATCTATGTGGGTGATATCGGAGACAACCCAGGCACCCGAGCATCCCTCTCCATACACAAAATCAACGATCCTTGGATAACCGCAATAGATGGCATTATCCCTTCGAACGCAATTACCAGCACCACCATTGAATACCCAGATCAACCAAGGGATGCTGAAGCGTTATTCATCGACCCGTGGTCAAATGAGCTATACATTTTAACAAAAAGAGAGTCACGCCAAGTTCTGTATCGCGTACCAAACGATGTTCCAAACGGATCAACGGGTGTTGCGGAGAAAGTATTGACCTTACCGACGCCACCCTTTGGAAGCGTTCGAGATAATATCGTTGCAGCGGACATATCACCCGATGGTTATGAAGTAATCGTTAAAACCTATTTACAGATGCTCTACTGGCAACGGGAGGATGGACAAAGTTTGATTGAGTTATTAGCACAAAACCCGATGAGCGCTCCCTATGCTGTGGAAAGACAAGGGGAAGCCGTTACGTGGGATACTGAAGGTTTAGGCTATTTTTCAATACCAGAAGGTAGCGGACCGACTATCAGTTATTATGGTAAAAAGTAAGCTTTTGGCAACGCCATAGCAAAATTAATACGCTTACTCCGCAAGTAATATACTTAAATGCCAGAACGGGAAATCAAGAATAATCTTGGCTGTTTTAGATAAAATACAAGAGAAACCTCGATGATCGTAAAAGAAGCACGAAGCCATCACTCAAAGCTAGTAATCGACACGTTAGTTGAGGCGTTTCGGGAAGACCCCGTGTTTAACTGGATTTCATCGAACCCGGCCTATCAGAAATTCTTTTTTAACACCATGGCTCCGTATTTCCTAAACAATGGATATGCCTCTCTCCACAAAAGCGGAAACGGTGCCATGTTATGGGCTCCTCCGAACAAGAAGCCAAAACCCTTCCTGTCTTTAAAAAACACAGCACACCTCATAAAGATCTCCAACCTAACGAATCTTTTCAGAGGAATAAAGGTTTTACTTCAGTTAGAGTTTTCACACCCCAAGTTCCCTCATTACTATCTGCTTGCCATTGGAACAAATGCAGAAGGCCGAGGAAAAGGCATCGGCTCTGCATTGATAAAAGATCTTTTACGGCGCTGCGATGAAGAATCAGTTCCAGCTTACCTTGAAAACACCAATAAAAATAATCTAGCGTTCTATCAAGGTCATGGCTTTAACGTTACCAAACGTATTGATCTATTGGATGGCCCAAGTATCTGGTTAATGGTGCGACAAAGCAGTCATTAGATTGGACACCCCTGTTTTCTTCTTAGGGCTAGTCACCGCCCCCGCCGCCGCCATCACTGCCGCCAATGACCAACTCTTTTTCGTAAAGAAAAAGTAGCCCGCCTAAAACAACTAAATACCCTACAATAATCATGAAGAGCAACTAAGATGGGACAATCCACCCACAGCAAAGAACTCAGGCGGTTTCAACTTATAGTATTTATCCTCCATTTCTTTCGACTGTTCGGCATACGGCTGTGACATCACGCCCTGCAGCTCTCGAAGTAGTGAGTAATTTCCCGCAGCGGCTTGCTGATAAGCCGGCATAACAAACCACTCTCGCAAAATGTATTTTGGGTTGACAAGCTTCATCTGCCTAGAGATTTCCTCATTAGATCGGGACGACGTAGCATTCGCGTCACTGGAGCTAATGAGGAGCGTTTTCCATTTTGCGAGCCACTCTGCCCAGCGCTTGTCCATCTCTTTGGGGTCTGCATCATGCGCCGAGTTATTGTAGAAGCTTTTCTTGAGTGGGCCAATGTCGCCGGGTATCGACGAGAGCTCACGGAAGAAAATGGTGTAATCGACAGGCATTTGTTTCATGAGCGTTTCTAGCTCGCTGAGCAGTACGTTGCAAAGTGCCTTGTGAGACGCTGTGTTCAAAGAGCTAAGACCCAGCTTGGCAGCCCACATCTTTTTCATTTGCATGTGCATTACTTTCGAAAATCCACTTTGAATCTCGTCGAACTCTAACAAATAGCCCTGATGCGACGCCAGCAACGGCCTTAGCGCCGAACAAAACATGTCGAAGTTGCGCTGCGCTGCGTTGGGTTGGTTCATGAGCGAGAAGTGATGACCGCCCCCCGTCCAAGGCTGATAATCCGACTTAAACACATCGCAAAAGCCGAAGGGGCCATAATCAAGTGTAAAACCACCGGCTGCACAGTTGTCGCTGTTGAAGTTACCCTGGCAGAAGCCGACGCGAATCCAGTTCGCCACCAGTGACGTGAGGCGGCTACGAAACTCGCGCGCCAGCAACATCACTTTTTCTGGGGTGCTGAGTTGCCTATCGACAACGTCAGCGTACTCACGGTCAATCAAGTGCAACACAATCTTCTCGAGTTCTTCCATCGCTTTCGGGTGTTCGTTTTTACGGGTACGGCGAGCGAAAAGTTCGAGTTGGCCAACGCGGATGAACGACGGTGCGACACGTGTCGATATGGCTACGGCTTCAGATATAAGCATGTCGGGATTCTCCGATCGCGATCCCTCCGAGTACCACGGTCGCTTTACCTTCTCCATTTTTGAAACGTACAAACTCAAAGACCGTGATGTGGGCACGCCCAGTGCGTGCATGTGATCCTGAGCCAAAAACTCGCGGACACTCGACCGCAAGACAGCACGACCGTCCGCGCCGCGGCAATATGGCGTGCGGCCGCCACCTTTCAGCTGCATTTCCCAGCGTCGACCGTTGATGACGACCTCAAGCACAGAAATTGCACGGCCATCTCCATATCCGTTGCCGGTTTGGAACGGGCACTGCTGGATGTATTCTGTGCCGTAGATGGAAAGTGCGTACCCACTCGCCCAACCGACCTTGCGCATCGGCTCTGGAACCTGAGAGATGTCGCCGGAGAACATGCGGACGAAATCGGAGGACTCTGCCATACTGTCCGCGAAGCTAAGTTCGGAAAAAAAGTTTTTGCTGTGCGCTACATACTCTGGGTCTTTGATTGGAGTAGGATTGACGGGGACATAATGGCCCGTATAGACTTGTCGCGACGCGTGGTCGGCACCATTTTCTGTCGCGTCTGGGTCACAGTTTAGCGTGTCCATGAGGGAGTAGTTTGCCAACTTCGCAAGATCATCGAGCGTCGATATAGTCGAAGTGGTTTTCTGAGGTAGTCGGTTTGTCATAGTTGTTTATACCAAGGCTCATAAAGATAGATTTTGATACTTTGTATCTAACCCCGTTATTTGTGTAGATATCTGTACTTGTTACATAACGAAATCATAACTTGGCCTTCCAGGTCGAAACCCGAGAATATACCAAAGGTGGCGACGCAACGGCGTTCATGAGGTTTACAGAGTAGGTGTCGAATTGCCCAAAGCCTTTTCGAGTTTAGAATATCACTGGTTTGGATTTATTTTGTACCGATAAAAGGTCGATTCTAAGTTGAAAATCATTTTTTTCAACTTACTAATGTATTAAACCGGAATATTATCAATTATATCCAATAAAAGTGTACACAGGTGCTGCTAAAACATGATGATGTTAACCAAATATGATTGTATAAAGTTCAACACCATCTAGCGGTCAATCAGATACCGGCTCTAGGGCGCCCAGCCCATAAGAGCTTTAGCCATCATTGATACATTTGGCGGGTTTCGGCCTGGAGCCCCTTCATGTAGGGGTATCAAGTTTTCCGAGAAAACATTAAGATAACGTTTTTTGGGAAGTAATATCACATGGAGAACATCAATGAATGAATCATATTTAGCCCCTCAATCGGACCTTGTTGAAAAGAACAGCTCTAGCGACAGCACACTTGAGGATGGACTATCTGGAAATTACACCATAAACATATCGAATGTCATCTCAGAAGCTTGGGGTAAAACCAAAGGTGTTAAGCGTTATATCCTTGGTGCAGCCGTATTAATGTACGTAGGAATCTTTGTTGCCATTATGCTACTGGCACTTTTGGGGACTGAGGGAGCAGAGCCAGGATTAGGTTTTATTCTTATTCAAATAGTTACCCAATTACTTATGATGACAATATCAGTACCTTTTTTTGCGGGTATGATGCTTCTTGCAATGAAGAAAGTGCAGGGACAGCCTTTTGATTTTGGGGATATTCTTTCCGGATTCCGAAAGATTGCGCCACTTGTCATCGCGGGTGCATTAATGAATGTATTTATCATTGTTGGTTTTGTATTTCTCATCATTCCAGGTCTCTATTTGTCGTTTGCTTATATGCTTACCCTGCCACTAATTATTGATCGTGATATGGGTGTATGGGAAGCCATGGAAACCTCTCGTAAAGCGATTACCAAACATTGGTTTAGTTTCTTTGGTTTTTGGTTGGTCATGATGTTGATATTTCTTGTTGCCATGATTCCCTTTGGCTTAGGTCTGATCTGGGTTGCTCCCATGTTTATCCTCGCTTACGTGATTGTTTATCGAGAAGTTTTTGGTATAGAAAGCGTTTAACGCTGTAGTGGGAATGTAGATTTATGGTTCCGTCGCAAATAATCTACCTGACGTAAAAAACAGTTGGGCGATTTTCGGCTTACGCAGCTAGCGCGTAAAACTGTTCTACAGGTGACAAGGAGCCAGTCATGCTCTTCGCCTTTCACCCAGGAAGCCGCTTATGCTCAGCTGTGCATAAGCGGCCTTATGTAAAGTGACTAGTTATCTAGCCATAAAAACCCGTCATATGCTCACTTTTTCCACGCAGCGGCCATGTGGGAAATTTATAATTCCGGCCCATTTCCAATAATACGGACATTATTATTTCTTAGGAGAGTCACCTTAATAACGCCATTCCGCTCGATTTTCCTCGATTGAAAGTGATTACTTATTCTTCCTAAGCCGTTCAGCTACCGTTCAGGTTGACTATCTATAATTCGTCGGATCAAGTGTATAGTGAAGCCCTGCACAACACGCATCGGCTGAACCTCATTTTACTTAAAGGAGATCTAAATGGATCGTCGTAGTTTTCTCAAAACTGGAACAATAGGAGCTTGGGGTGTCGCAGGTCAAGCAATGGGGAATAGTGAAAATTTGGTGTTAAGTCAGCCAACACCTACTGAAATAGAGGGGCCATTTTATCCGGTGGTTGTGCAGAAAGATAAGGACTTTGACCTTACGAAAGTCAGGGGGCGAACAGCGAAAGCATTGGGAGAGCATATCACCATCCATGGGAGTATTTTTGATACAGAAGGAAACCCTGTAGAAGATGCTACAGTCGATCTGTGGCAAGCTAACGCTGCAGGGAGATATTCTCATCCACATGACTCAAATCCAGCACCTGCGGACGACAATTTTCAGGGTTGGGCGATAGTTCAGAGCGGGCAGGAAGGAGGCTTTCGGTTTAAATCTGTGTTGCCAGGTATTTACCCAGTTGGAGGTGGCTGGTCACGACCACCACATGTTCATTTTAAGGTGACAAAAAAGGGTTATATTGAGCTGATCACACAAATGTATTTCCCGGGGCACGCATTAAACCGCGTTGACAGATTGCTTCAGAGAAAGAGTAAGGTGGAACAAAAGCTCATGATTGCTGAAAAATCTACAGACAAACCTAACACATTCTATTATCGGATAATCATTGAAAAAGCGTAACCCATTAGCTGTCACAGTCCTAGGTTATATTAACGCTCGAAGCACAGTCTATTGGGATGTCGGCGCGAGGCGCTCTTTTTCTAGAAATACAAATGTAAATACTCTGATCATGTTGATGCCTTTGTTAAATACTAGTTTCTTCAGCTCTTCAAGTACCATTACGCAGATGTTGGGTTATAGAACGGCTTCCCACTGAACCTCTGCCTAATTCAAAAAATGAATTGATCTCGTCCTTCATTAGCAGAGCTGTAGCCTTCTTTAGGATAAGCGTCGCTGGTCGTTTTCGATAAAGCTCCAAGCGATAAAACGGCTAGTCTTTTGCCCCTGCGCCATGTCGATGGTTTTAGCTTCGGCGACCTTGGCTTTTTCCAGCAGCTTGTAGAGTGGCTTGAGGTTGTCTTTCTTCGACACCAGCGAGCTAAACCACAAGCACTGGTCGGCAAATTCCACGCTCTGTTCGATCATGTTGGCGATAAACTTCATCTCGCCGCCGGGACACCAAAGCTCGGCGTTTTGACCGCCGAAATTGAGCTTGTTTGATTGCCCCTTACCGAGATTTTTCCACTTGCGCTGAGCGCCTTTGCTGGCGGCCTCGGTGGAGGCGTGGAAGGGCGGGTTACACAGGGTGAGATGAAAACGGTCGTGTGGACCTATCACGCCTCTAAAGATATCCTCGCGTTTCTTTTGTAGCTTGAGGTTGATCTTCAGCTTGTTGAATTGACAGATCTGCTGCGCCACCTTGATGGCTGCCGGGTCTATATCAACACCGGTGAAATGCCAGCCGTATTCGCTCTGGCCGATGAGAGGGTACACCAGGTTGGCACCGGTTCCTATGTCCAGCACCTTGATGTTGCGCCCACGGGGGATCTTTTGGTTGTTGTCGCTGGCAAGCAGGTCCGCCAGATGGTGGATATAGTCGACACGACCGGGAATCGGCGGGCACAGATAGCTGGCGGGAATATCCCAGAAGTTAATCTTGTAGTAGGTTTTGAGCAGCGCCTGATTAAGCGCACGCACCGCCTGCCCATCGTGGAAATCGATGGTGGTCAGGCCCGCCGGGCTGCGGCGAACAAAGGCCTCAAGCCCGGGCGACTGCGCCACTAGATGGGTGAAATCGTAGCCCTCGCCGTGTTGGTTACGAGGGTGCAGCTTGGTATTTTCGGTCATGGTGTAGGCAGCTTAGAAGGCGAGTAAATTGATTGCTTTGTTCATCATTATTCATCTTTCAATTAGATTTTAATGTATTTCGTATTCTGCCTCGGTTTCTATCCTGGTTCAACGGCAAGTTGTTCCACAATATAGTCATTCAGTCTTGTTTAGAACTATTCTTAGATGAGGGCATTGCGCCCTTTTAGGCAAGACATGCACCTGCTTAGTACGAACATTTCCACATAACATTCGATGTTTT
>MAAB01028907.1_pt1 | contig 77370 bp, 61 predicted proteins | sample 1115991 | NCBI WGS metagenome assembly MAAB01 (sample SAMN04961124, study PRJNA320927) | seawater metagenome | isolation source: sample BD02T18 sea water enriched with oil for 18 days | place: USA:Gulf of Mexico | collected 2013-07-27
GCAGGAGACACTAAGTTTTCAATTAAACTTGTGCGTAATTCATCGGTTTTAATAGTCATGAAATTTGTATGCTTCTATAAGGCGCTCGTACTCGAAGCGCTTGTACTTGGATAAACTAAATTATGGCCGCTAACATAGCTAAATTAACGGCTAAAGTGAACTGATTTAGACATCTAATTTGTATTGGATCAAACCCGACAGTCGCTAAAGCCACCAAAGCCGCCAGTCACGAAGTTGAATAGAGATGACTTCAAAGTGCTAAAAGTGGTCATTTATTTCTAATTCATTACTGCTTAAAAAGAATTAACCAAGTCGTGCTGCTGGTAAGAACATAGCAAAAAGGTTACTCTTTTTATGAACGAATTGAGTAATGTTCAAACGTTTATTTACGTCAACAAAAGGCAAAATAGTTCTATAGAAAGTGTCATTTGTGCGTTCTAATAGTTGTATAACTTACAAGGACTTTATGAAAACACTATATATTAAGTATGAGTATTCGGTTTATTTCGCTGAACTTTCAGTAACTGAAGAGGTTGATGGCCCCAAAGCTCAAGAAATTAAAGACATTTGTGTTAGTGAAGGAGGCGTTGACTTTACTATTTCTTTCGTTGAACGAGAGCCAGATAAAAAGTATTATCGTCAATGCCCTATGGATATTATTGTTGTCTCTAAACATGTAAATATTCCAAGGAAAATTCCAGACATATTAAGTAAAATATCCCAAGGCCTAAAACCGAAAGAAGGTGAAAAAGCGGAAACGCATGAAGAACTTACGAGAAAAGAAGGGTATGAATACGGCATAGAGTCCTACCCTAATTCTCTCGAAAGCTTCCTACTTCCCATAGCAAAGTCGCACTCTGCCTTAATTAAAAGAATTAAAACTGTTCTTTCATGGCGTTGTTTCGATACGCGGAATTTAAACGTAAAAAACACTTTGTTTGGCCTGTTATTTAGTTTTGATAATAAAACTTGGCACCGCTCACCTACGTTAGGTTCGTTTAGTCTGGCAAGTACTCGACCTGAACATTAGCAACAAAGACTTCATGTGTATTTGCGAATGTTGAGAATAGACCTGAGTCAACTATCTTTTGAGACGTTATTTCTTTGTTTTTTTTCAGATATGAGTCAGATATGCCATACACACCAAACGCCTTCTGGATATAGGTATCACTAAAACACAACCGACTAGAGTGGAATGGTTCTAGCTGACGAGAAAAAACTTTCGATATATTGACTATCTTATTGACCGAGATGTTATCTTTAAAAAGTTCTAAATCAAACGTTACACGTTTAATAGTTTGAAAGGTGTTATTAGAAATCTCAACCTCAATAGGCCAAATAGGATTACAAAATGCCCTATGCACTTTTGCATTAATTTGACCATCTACTGATAAATCATCACTCAATAAAAATATATAAAAGACAATTAAAAGGGGTAATCCAATAACACCTACAAAAAACCACTTCAAACTAAAGCATTTCATTTATGACTTTCCTTTTCCAAAAAAGATTTCATTCCTCACTTAAGGCTTGATAAACAATAAAAATGTTCTTTCATTGTTATTTTATTTTGATTCCACAATGGGAATTGACTAATTTTGTACTTGTAATGTTTGTACAAAAATAATGTCGTTGCTCAGTGATATTACCAGTAAATTGTTCTTACTAATGCAGTTGATTTGCCACCGACCGCTATGAGCTTATTGCTGCCTTTAGGTTGAATAAAAACCCTGAGGATGGGATATGCCTTTTTCATTTATCATCAACAAAAAGGCAAATTAGTATTTATACCGTTGCAGCCCAGTTTCACTTAATATTTTTGCGGTGATTTCTTCTACTGAAAATTTAGTGGTATTGATAAAAGGAATTTTCTCTTTTTTGTAAAGCTTTTCGACTTCTCGAACTTCCATACGACACTGCCTAGCTGAGGCGTATTTAGAGTTTGACATTCTGCCTTCTCGAACATCGATTAGTCGCTTCGCATCAATAGTTAAGCCAAAAAGTTTCTTTTTATGAGGTTTTAAGAAGGCAGGTAATGTTAGCTCATCCATATCATCATCGGTAAAAGGATAATTAGCCGCTTTAATGCCATATTGTAGGGCTAAATACAGAGAGCTTGGGGTTTTGCCTGAGCGTGATACCCCCACCAAAATAACATCCGCCTCTTCATAATTAGTGACCACCGAGCCATCGTCATTGGCTAGCGCATAATTAACCGCTTCTATGCGGTAGTCATAACTGTTTTCATGAATGCTATGAGTTCTGTGCGCTTTAGGCTTAGCTTTCATGTCTAGTTGCTGTTCAAGTGGCGCAACAAAGTGCTCTAAAAAATTGTAAATAATACCATCACAACTGTCGATAATTTCACGAATTTCGTTATTAACAAAGGTATGAAAAACTAAAGCCGGCTCATTAGAGCGAGCACAGACTTTATTAATTTTCTTTTTAACATCAAGCGCTTTTTCTGCGGTTTCAACAAAGGGAATAGTTTGATGTTCAAACTCAGTGGGAAATAATGACAACAAAGCATGGCCGAAAACCTCAGAAGTAATAGCTGTGCCATCAGAAATATAAAAAGCAGTGCGCATGTAGAATCCTTATAATCTTATAATATTGTTGTGAATATAGGAGTGAAAACTTCTAAGTTATATTTCATTTTAACTTTTAGTTTCAATAGTGGGCAGTGTAGAATGTCTCGAACTATAAATATAGTGCCATGTTATGGCAAGGTGAAATTCGCATCTTGCTGTATCATAGGATAGTGTAAGACTTTAATTAACTTTTTATCTTTTTCGTCAATTCAGTGGAGAATTGTTGTGCAAGAAAATGTACTTTGGTATGAAAACTTGGGAATGGGTGATGTTGATCGCGTAGGCGGTAAAAATGCATCACTTGGAGAAATGATTTCAAATTTAGCAAATGTTGGTGTGCAAGTTCCGACTGGTTTTGCGACCACTTCTTTTGCTTTTAATGAGTTTCTAGAGCAAAGTGGCATTAATGAAAAAATCTATCAATTACTTGATACTTTAGACGTAGATGACGTTAATGAATTAGCAAAGTGTGGTGGAATTATCCGCCAGTGGATTATTGACACTCCTTTCTTACCACAAATGCAGCAAGATATTGAACAGGCTTATAACAAATTAGCCGGTGACTTCGCCGACGATGCTTCTTTTGCTGTTCGCTCCTCTGCCACTGCTGAAGACATGCCCGATGCTTCTTTTGCTGGTCAGCAAGAAACCTTTCTTAATGTCAAAGGCTTAGAAGCTGTGATGGTTGCCATCAAGCACGTTTTTGCTTCTCTTTTTAATGACCGCGCAATTTCTTATCGTGTTCACCAAGGTTACGATCACCGTGGTGTCGCTTTATCTGCGGGTATTCAGCAAATGGTTCGTAGCGACATTTCAGCCTCTGGTGTTATGTTCTCTATTGATACTGAGTCAGGTTTTGAAGACGTTGTTTTCATTACCTCAAGCTTCGGTTTGGGTGAAATGGTCGTGCAAGGCGCCGTAAACCCAGATGAATTCTATGTACACAAACCAACGCTTGCCAAAGGAAAACCTGCGGTTGTGCGCCGTAATATTGGCAGTAAAGCCATTAAAATGGTTTATACACAGTCGCAAGAGCATAATAAACAAGTTGAAATTGTTGATATTGACGAGCAAGACTCTAATCGCTTTTCATTAACCGATGACGAAGTGCAAGAGCTTGCCAAACAAGCGGTAATTATTGAAAAACATTACGGTCGCGCCATGGATATTGAATGGGCAAAAGATGGTTTAGACAACAAACTTTATATTGTACAAGCCCGTCCAGAAACGGTGAAGAGCCGCGAAAATTCTAATATCATGGAACAATTCCAGCTACAAACAACAGCAAAAGTTATTTGTGAAGGTCGTTCTATTGGTCATAAAATTGGTAGCGGTGAAGTTAAAGTTTTAGCCTCTCTTGATGAAATGGATAAAATTTTACCGGGCGACGTTTTAGTCACCGATATGACAGATCCCGATTGGGAGCCGATCATGAAACGTGCTTCTGCTATTGTGACTAACCGTGGTGGTAGAACTTGTCATGCCGCTATTATTGCTCGTGAAATGGGTATTCCTGCGGTTGTTGGTTGTGGTAATGCCACTGAAATCATTAAAACGGGTGATGAAGTTACTGTTTCTTGTGCTGAAGGTGACACAGGTTTTATTTATCAAGGTAAGCTTGATTACACTGTTACCACTTCTGAAATTGATGCAATGCCAGAATTACCCCTTAAAATCATGATGAATGTGGGTAACCCTGACCGAGCTTTTGCTTTTGCTAAATTACCGCACGCAGGTATTGGCTTGGCGCGTTTAGAATTTATCATCAATAAAATGATTGGTGTTCACCCGAAAGCGTTGTTGAATTTTGATAAACAGTCGGCTGATTTACAAGATGAAATTAACGATATTATTGCTGGTTATGACAGCCCAGTTGAATTTTATATCGCGAAACTAACGGAAGGCATTTCAACACTTGCTGCGGCTTATTCACCAGAAAAAGTTATTGTTCGTATGTCTGATTTTAAATCTAACGAATATGCTAACTTGGTTGGTGGTGAAGAATACGAACCAGACGAAGAAAATCCTATGATTGGTTATCGTGGTGCGGCTCGTTATATTTCAAAAGACTTCCGTGATTGTTTTGCCCTTGAATGTGAAGCACTTAAACGTGTTCGCAATGACATGGATTTAACCAATGTTGAAGTGATGATCCCGTTTGTGCGTACCTTAGGTGAAGCCGCCCAAGTTATTGATATTCTTGCCGAGCATGGCTTGAAACGCGGTGAAAACGGTTTACGCATTATCATGATGTGTGAATTACCGTCTAACGCCTTGCTTGCCGATCAATTCCTTGATTATTTTGACGGCTTCTCTATTGGCTCTAACGATTTAACCCAATTAACACTTGGTTTAGATAGAGACTCTGGTTTAATTGCGCACTTGTTTGATGAACGTGATCCTGCCATAAAAATATTATTGTCAATGGCAATTAGCGCCTGTAAAAAACGTGGCAAGTACGTGGGTATATGTGGTCAAGGTCCATCAGATCACGAAGACTTTGCGGCATGGTTAGTAGAGCAGGGCATTGATAGCGTGTCACTCAACCCTGATACGGTGTTGCCAACGTGGTTATATTTGGCTGAAAAATTAGCCGAAAAAAGCTAGCTTTCTTTCAAAATCTTGGCCGCCATGGCTGAGGTTTTTATATAAGCATTTCTATATCGCCTCACATCATCGGATGTGGGGCGATAATTTTCTTGAAAAAAATGTAACTCCCTGTTTATTTACTTCTCTTTTTAAGTACTAATTTTTGTTTGACGCTTGTTGTTACCCATTAATTTGAGCGCGTTACAATGACTTTTAATCCTAAAGCGACCATTGCCCCACCCAAGACACGATCAATTACGTGCCCCATTCTTTTGAATTTTTTATTGATTGTTGGCTGGCATAACAGTGTCACAACAAGAGAAAACCATGATAATTGAATGATCATCATCCAAAGTCCATACAATGCGATATGAAGTATCGGCATGTCAGGTGAAAGCACTAACGTGAATAACGAGACAAAATATATTGGGGCTTTAGGATTAAGGGCATTACATAAAAAGCCAATACCTATGCTTTTTTTAGCCGAATACTTAATGGCTTTTTCTTGCTGAGTTTTTGGGCTGACTGCTGGCTTTGATTTGAGACCTTTAATCCCTAAATAAATGAGGTAACCACCGCCTAATAATTTTATTGCCCAAAGGGCGCTGGAAGAATTAGCAATAATAGCGGCTAAGCCAAAGGCTGAATAAATAATATGAATCGAAAGGCCAAGGGCAATGCCGATACTGCACATTAAACCTGATTTTTTACCATTGGAGAGTGTTTGTTGCGATACCAAAACAAAATCAGGCCCAGGTGAAGCGGCAGCCAAAATATGAATTGATGTGATCAGTAATAATCCTTGTATAAATTCCATGTACAACTCCGATAGTTAAATTGATATAAAAACAGTTAATGCTTCGTTAAGCAATAATAAAATAGCTTACTATGGTTGGTGGCGGCGCAAAGCTAACAGCCTTTCGCCGCCGTTTAACTATTTATAGGTACAGTTCGCTTAGCTTATTTATTACGTTGACCTTATCTGGCACTAATGCTGTTTTATTGTTGGTAAACCAGAAAGGTTTAATGCCAACGGCAATAGCTGGTTTAATATCTTTTTCAAAATTATCACCCACCATAGCGACACTAGCTGCGGGTGTATTCAATGTTGACAGGATAGATTTGAGAAATTCGGAACTGCCTTTTGACAGTCCTAAGTTAGCTTTACAAAAATAACCCGAAATGAATTGGCTTAAATCTGCGCGCTCAAAAGCGAGTTGAATTTCTAACTCAGTCGAATCAGCTGCGCCCGTAGCAATATATATGTTGGCGTTTTTGGAGAGTACTGCTAAAGCTTCTTTAGCGCCAGCAACCGCTTCAATAATTTCCCAATCACACATTTTGCCCATAGTATTAGGGAAGTCGACCATTAACGTGTCGCCCCAATCAAAAAGATATGTTTTTATCATCCGAGCTCCAGTTTGTTATGTGTTGATAATTGTTTGTTCAATAATATAAATTATTATTTAATGTGGTTTATCTTTTTGAATTTTATTACCTTAGCACGCATGTTAATCATTGCTGAAGAGGTATTGAATTGGATCATTTTAGCTAATGTATAGTGCTCATACCAACTTTCATCATAGAGTTTTTTATTGTCTAAAGATTCAACTAAGAGCAAAATATTTGCAATCGTTACCTTAAACTCCATAAGAAGTTTTTCATAAGTCCACTGGTGGTATTGCGAATGAAAAGATTGTACTAATTGGCCGAGTTCATTCCATTTATATCCCGTTTCTGGAAAATTTACCGGTTCACCCTTAGATTTTAAAGCGTACCATTTTATAACTAATTCTCCCCAGCCAATAAGATAAGCAATCGTGTCGTTAACACTGATCTCAGTTCCTTTCACATTGCCCGTTACGCCTATTTTACGTGACATTTCAGCAGGAATACTCAAGTAATCAGCCAGTACTTTATCAAAGGCTAGGGTAATGGCTTTTTGTAACTCTATTTTGTTTTTAGGTACTGATGACAATAAGAACTCCATTTATATAATTGCTTATCAGGCAGGAAAGTTTTATTTTTCACAGGTTGTTGTTTTGTCAGATTTAAAACTTAATTATTGCTAACTTATAATTTTTATACCAATATTTCAAATATTTACTCTATATTTACAGTTTTTTGTTTTGGGGAATAAGCAATAAAATAGCAAGGATAAAATAAACACTCGACCTTTTTGCTAGTAGAGCCATAAACACCTTCATTAAAGGACGTATTCGTGGCATCATAATTTTAAAAGCAGCTAGCCCCTCAACTAATATCTGAAAATAACTTAGCCAAATCTGTGTGTTTTGGCATGTTATGTTTTTTATAATTGAACTACAATCTTGCCATACGCAAGGTTACTTTCCATCAATTTATGTGCTTCAGGCACTTCATCAAAACTTAAAATCTTGGCAGGTTTAACTTTATACAATCCCGACTCAGCATTACGTACAATTGTTTGCATAGGGATATTACTTAAAGGGAAATTTTCGCTCCCAAGCATAAAGCTGGCAAATAAATTTAAATTTACCGAGGGCATTAAATCAGTTAATGGATTGAAAAGTATTGCCGCACCGCCACCCAAAAAACCCGCATTACAAACATAGCCAGATTTCTTAACCATTTTGATGGAATCTAACAACGTTGTGTTACCTACAATATCCATCACACTATCAATACCTTGAGGATATTGTTGAACTACATCAGCACTAAGGTTTTCATTTTCAATAAATACCTGCGCACAACCAAGCTCTTTTAACAGCGCACAGTGCTCTTGTGAGCGAGTAGATGCTAAAACCGTTACATTATTGATATTAGATGCAATATTAATTGCTGCTTGACCTAAAGCAGATGTTCCTCCGCGGACAAAAATAACAGCTCCTTCTTTAATCTGCATGTTTTCATACAAGCAACTCCAAGCTGTGGCATAGGACTCTGGAATAGCCGCAAAATCCTCCCAACTTAGCAAGGTATCAATGGGGAAAATATTGTTAGATGAAATAGCCGTAAATTCAGCATAGCTGCCATTTTTCGTGCGTCCCATCCCCCCCATTATTGCTGCGACTTTCTGACCTTTTATATATCTTCCTGAGGGATCCTGTTCTATTTCTCCCACACACTCTATGCCGCTAACTTCAGCCACATCACCCCATAATCCTTGGCGCATATAAGTTTCTGCTCGGTTTATACCGAAGGCTTTTATGCGAATAAGAATGTCACCTTCTTCAAGTTTTGGCATCGGGAGCTCTTTTAAGGTTAACTGCTCGACACCACCGTAATGACCAATAACAATTGCTTTCATAAATACCTCTAAATAATGAATGAGGCGCTAGGTTAGTTGAAAAAAATCAATCAAAAAAGTACAATGTTTTTACATTCTTTGTAAGGTTTTTCTACATAGTGAATATTACACTTCATCAACTATTTACCCTTAATGCCGTTATCACACAGGGCAGTATTCAATCGGGTGCAAAATACCTTAATAAAACACACCCAAGTGTGATCACTGCACTAAAAAAACTTGAAAATGAACTAAATTTTTCGCTTTTTGATAGAACAGGATATCGAATTACTCTCACCAAAGAAGGCCGAGTTTTTTATAAAAGTGCTCAACGTATTTTAGATAATATCAATGAGTTAGGATCATTATCTCTCCATCTAGAAAATAACGAAGAAACTGAACTTAATATTGCCATTGGTGATATCACGCCTTTGGGAAGTGCATTATCCATCTTGAGAACATTTTCTAGAGAAAATACATTTACCCACCTCAACTTACTGTTTGATAATTTAGAAGGTGTAAATGAACGTTTATTGAATGGGCAGGCTGATTTAATTGTTCATCATATTGATAAATCAGACATTCGATATGAATATAAAGATTTTGGTCGGGTCGAAATCATAGCCGTGGTTGCCCCTGAATTTTTAACTATGCCTGTACACAACAGGTTAAAATATTCTAATTTAGTTCAATACACGCAATGTGTAATACGGGATACCACAGAGAAGCTTGATACAAAAAATCACTTTGTTTCTGAACACTCACCAACCATTTCTGTTGGTGATCAACATACAAAAAAAGAAATCATCAAACAAGGTATGGCGTGGGGACACATGCCTTCGTTCCTCATTGAAACTGAATTAGAAAGTGGCGAGCTTATTTCAATAAATAGTGATTATATAAAGACACATATCATAGATTTAGTCGTGTCTCGATTACATAAGGTAAACCATGGAATTATGGCCGAAAAGCTATGGAATATGTTTTAATCGTTCTTGCTAGTTTCATCAATACCTTGCCTATAAACGTGCCCATTGTTGCTTTAAACCAATAAGATGAATCATACCAAAAAATAAACAAATAGCAGAGCTCCAAAGCCAAAACTCAGGGGAGCGACCCAGAGGAGTATTTATTAAAAAGAAACCAGCAACCCCGCGAGCTAAATAAATTAGCGTAATTAAGGCCAGCGCTAAGCGCATCAAAGGTAACTTAAAAATAACGCCAGCCGCAGAGAAGGCATAAAGCGACCAAACACTAAGCACAAGCACAATTGAGCTAGTGATCATAGTGGGTTGGATACTACCTTGTTCAGCAAGCACCGCCATTTGTTCACCCGCCCCAAAGAATCGATACCAAGGGGCACCAAAATAGATACAAGCTAAGTGTAATATGGCAGCGATTGCGCTCAATGTACCAGCAATAAGTAGAAAAATGTTCATATCCTGATGAAACTCCGTGTAACTTAACGGTACTTTCTAAACGTTAGTTTTTAAACGCGACTTTAAAATGGAAAGAGTATTTATTTTCTTAAGGTTAAATCATGCTAATACTTTAACCAGTTTAATTTATTTTAACAATTTAAATGTCTACACTTTGGAGTGCTTTATTGATTAATGAATTTTAAGTAAGGTTTTAAGTAAGGCTTTGAAATAATTTACATTGTTACATTGTTATTCTAAGCCTTCAATAACACCGTTAACAAGTAAGTTAATATTATTAGCAGCAGGTTTTTTCGGCAAACCAGGCATACGCATAATATTACCGGTCAGCACTACTAAAAACCCGGCACCAGCATTAATTTGTATTGAGTTAACGGTGACTTCAAAATCTCTTGGCCTGCCATGTAAAGTAGGGTCGTCAGATAATGAACTTGGCGCTTTGGCAATACAAATAGGTAAGTGGGTTAAGCCTAATTGCTCAACATGTTGTAAGTCTTTCTCTGCTTGTTTGGAAAAAGCGACATCAGTGGCACCATACATGGCACGGCTAACTTTGCGCACTTTATCCACCACCGATAAGTCGAGTTCATACAGTGGTTTAAATGGTTTGCTTTTAGCTATTGATGCCATGACCGCTTTCGCTAACTCAATGGCACCTTTGCCGCCGTCAGCATGGTGCGTGGTTTCAGCAAATGAAACACCATGCTCAACACAGCGCGCCTTTATTAAAGCAATCTCTGCATCGGTATCAGACACAAAGCGGTTTAATGCCACCACAGGGTGCTTATTAAATAATTCAACACTTTCTATGTGTTTATCTAAATTCTCTAAACCTTTAGCAACGGCACTTAAATCTTCAACGGTTAAATTATGTTTATCTTTACCGCCATGCATTTTTAACGCACGAACTGTAGTGACGAGCACCACCGCATCGGGATCTAATTGTGCTACTCGGCATTTTATATCGAAGAATTTTTCCGCGCCTAAATCAAAACCAAAACCAGCCTCTGTTATTGCCCAGTCGCTATGATGTATTGCCATGCGCGTGGCAATAACACTGTTGCAACCATGAGCTATATTGGCAAAAGGGCCACCATGAACAAAAGCCGGAGTACCTTCAAAACACTGTACTAAGTTAGGTTGCATCGCATCGCGTAGCAAGGCCATCATCGCGCCAGTAATTTCTAGATCTTTGGCATAAATGGCTTTACTGTCGTAAGTGTAACCAATTAAGGTGCGATCAAGCCGTGTTTTCAAATCAGCGTAATCATTCGCTAAACATAACATGGCCATGACTTCTGATGCGGCGGTAATGTCGAAGCCGCCTTCGCGGGGCACACCTTGCATTTTACCGCCAAGGCCAAGCACTATGTTTCGTAAGCTACGATCATTCATATCAATAACACGACGCCAAACTAACTGGCGGGGGTCAATATTAAGGACATTATTTTGATAAATGTGATTATCGATTGCCGCAGAAAGTAAGTTGTTTGCGCTGGTAATGGCGTGAAAATCGCCAGTGAAATGTAAGTTAATTTTATCGCTAGGCATTATTTGGCTGTAACCACCACCAGTTGCGCCACCTTTCATGCCTAAACAAGGGCCAAGAGAGGGTTCACGTAATGCCAAGCAAACTGATTCATTTAACAGGGCAAATGCTTGTCCTAAGCCAATAGTGGTAGTGGTAGTGGTTTTTCCCTCTCCTGAAGGTGTTGGCGTCGTGGCCGATACTAAGATTAATTTACCTTGTGTTGTCGATTTGGTTTTTAAAGCATCAAGGGATATTTTCGCCATATCTCGGCCATAAGGTAGTACATGCTGCGGTTTTATATTGAGCTGATCGCTAATTTCATGAATAGGTTTAGGGGTAAATTGTTGGGCAATTTCTACATCAGAAGCCATGATCAGTCCTTGTTGAATCATTTTGTTTTTCTTTCATACCTTGATTAATCTAGCAACTAGCCTGCAACTTGCAACAGAAGCCTTACAAATAGCTCATTAATTAAAAGTTGGCTTTGTACTATCAGCTTTCCAGTTTAATTTTAAGACGTTAGACTTTAGTTAATATAAAAAATGGTTAAGTGAGTAGCGAATGGCAAATTTTGCCGCTATACAGCAAATGGTAAAACGTGTTGATAAAGTCATTTATACTCGTAAAAGTAAGCCTAGCAGGGTGCTTGAACACGACAGTGTTGTTACTGAGCAGCCGCTACAAATTAATTTGCAATGGCATAACCAAGATGCGGTAGCTCAATCTAAAGTATTCGCCATTACCATGCGATCGTTAGGCGATGATCAATTCTTGATCCTTGGTTTACTATTTAGTGAAGGTGTCATCAGTGATTTCACTGATATTGATAGTATTACTCCCGATAGCACAGCTGATAATACGGCTCAGAGTAATAATGCTCAAGCGAGAGAAAATAGTTGGCAGAAAAGGTGCTGGCAGAAATATCACACATTGTGCCATTTTTTGCGGGGATCACTTAAAAAACAGTGATAAATTCCCTTTTATTTTAACCACTAGTCGTAATTTAGAGCATTATAATGCCGGTACTATGACACGTAGATCAGGCAATGAAGACATTGTTAGTGAAGATGTTTTACTGGTAAACCCTCAAGATGCAACAGCAAAAGGTATTACGAATAGCAGCCAAGTTAGGCTGTTTTCTGCCCGTGGTGAAATTACCTTAACGGCACAAATAAGCGATAAAGTTAAACAAGGTACCCTGTTTACTACCTTCCATTTTCCTGAGCCGATGATCAACAGAGTTACCGGTGACATCACCGACAAACATACCAAATGCCCTGAATATAAAGTGGTTGCGGTAGATATTGCTAGGGGGAAACTAGTTTAATTGCTGTGCGTTTGAATTATTATGACTTTTAATCAAGCAAAGATAAAATAATTAACTCGAAATAGCGGCAAACGTCGCCTGACACATTTTAGCTAAGTCATCTGGCGACAAGGCTATTTCCAGTCCTCGTCTGCCGCCACTGACGTAAATTTTTGCCAACTCTTGAGCGCTATCATCTATAACCGTTGCTAGCTTTTTCTTTTGACCTAACGGACTAACGCCGCCCAACACATAACCCGTGCTAGCTTCGACACGTTTGGCATCCGCCATGGTAACTTTTTTAACCCGCAAGGCTTTAGCCATCGCTTTTAAGTTCAGTTTTAGATGAACAGGAACTATAGCAACGGCTAATTTATCGGTGTCAGTGCAAACCACAAGGGTTTTAAACACTTGCTCAGTTGCAAGAGCTAACTTTTCAACGGCCTCAAGGCCAAACGAACTAGCATGAGCGTCATGCTGATATTGAAGGGTTTCAAAAGCGATTTTTTGTTGTGTAAGTTGTTTGGTTGCCGGGGTCATTTTTGCTCAGTATTGTTTATTTTGTATTTATTTTGTATTTATTTAGCTGAGTAATATTTACCACAGAGAGCACCGAGAATAACAAAGTCTCAGTGTCGGCTCGAAGAGCCTTCTGTGCAGCATCACGGCTCGGTGGTGAACAGTTACTGTATTTTTAATATCTTTAATGGTTTATTTATCCTAATCAGGTAGAATTATCAACCTATTAAGTCCTCTTTTTATAATTTCCCTTTGTATTTATGCGCATAATTCACACCTCAGACTGGCATCTTGGTCAGTACTTCTATGGCAAAAGCCGTGCTAATGAACATCAACAGTTTCTCAATTGGTTATTAACGCAAGCTAAAAAGCATGAGGTTGATGCCATTATTGTTGCGGGTGATATTTTTGATACCGCGACGCCGCCAAGTTATGCGCGGCAAATGTATTTTAATTTTATCAGTGATTTGCAAGCGACTGATTGTCAGTTAATTGTCTTAGCGGGCAATCATGACTCGGTTAGCATGTTGGCCGAGTCGAAAGAAATATTGGCGGCGTTATCGACCCGTGTTATTGCTAATGTTACCGATATCAATATTACCAATAATTTGGCCGAGCAAGTGTTTGTTGTCAACAATAAACAAGGTAAGCCACAAGCGGTGATTTGCGCCGTACCTTTTATCCGCCCACGTGATGTTATTAAAAGCCAAGCTGGTCAATCAGCTACAGATAAGTCGAAAAGCTTACAACAAGCCATTGTTAGCCATTACCAAGCCTTATTTGAACAGGCGCAGCAACTTGCTTCCTTGCAAGCAACTAGCGACAAACAAAACAAACTTCCTATTATTGCCACCGGTCACTTAACCGCTTTAGGTGTTACGGCATCTGATTCTGTGCGTGATATCTACATTGGTACACTCGAAGCATTACCAAGCAATGCTTTCCCTGCGGCTGATTATATTGCCTTAGGACATATTCATCGCGCGCAAAAAGTCGGTAAAACTGAACATATTCGTTATTGTGGCTCACCTATTGCGCTCAGCTTTGACGAAGCTAAGCAAAATAAACGAGTATTAATGGTTGATTTTGAACAAGGTAAATTAGCAACCATTACCGATTTAATCGTACCGTGCTTTCAACCATTGGCTATGGTCAAAACATCGATAGAAAATTTAAGCCAAGCCGTTGCAACACTAGTTAATGAGTTATTAGGAAGTGAGTTATTAGCAAAAGACTTGTTAGCAAAGACAACAGCAATGAAAATTTGGCTTGATATCGAACTGTCAAATACGGGCTTATTAAGTGATTTACAACCCAAAATTATCGCTTTAGTCAAAGACTTTCCCGTTGAAGTTTTATTGGTTAGGCGAGAAAAGCAAGTTAGAAAACGTTTGCTGCTAGCCAATAAAGAAGATCAAAGCACCTTAAGCGAATTAACCTTAGAAGAAGTCTTTAGCTCGCGCTTAAAGCAAGAAACTTGGTCAAACGAGGTGAATGATAAGCAAGAGCTGAATGATAAACAAGAGGCTGATGAAGACAAGCAATATAGTGCGGAGGTTGTTGCGCGTAAAGAGCAGTTACAAACGTTATTTAAGCAAACGGTCGCGCAAGTATTATCAGCAGGTGAGTCATGAAAATATTACGCTTACGCTTTGAAAACATTAACGCTTTAAAGGATGCTTGGCAGTTAGATTTTACCGAAGAGCCGTTTGATAGTAATGGCCTTTTTGCTATCACAGGCGCCACTGGCGCAGGAAAAACCAGTATTCTTGATGCTATTTGTTTAGCGCTTTATCACCAAACGCCTCGGTTAAATTCTTCCACGGGATTAGGTATTTCTAAAAAACAAAATCAACTGATGACACGCTTTACCGCCCATTGCATGGCAGAGGTAGAATTTGAAGTAAAAGGCCAATGTTATCGTGCTTTTTGGAGTCAAAAACGTGCCCGTAATAAAACCGATGGTAATTTATTAGAGCCAACCGCTGAGCTGGCACTAATTGACGGTACTATTATTGCGGAAAAGCTTAAAACGGTGCGCAGTAAAATAGCCGAAATAACCGGCTTAGATTTTTCACGGTTTAGAAAATCTATGATGTTGTCGCAAGGAGAGTTTGCCGCCTTTTTAAATGCCCCTGCTAATGATCGAGCGCAACTGTTGGAGCAGTTAACGGGTACGCAAATATATGGTGATATTTCAAAACAAGTCTTTGAAAATCATAAAGCCGCTGAAAAGTCTTTGCTGCTTATGCAAGCAACAGCCCAAGGGGTGAGTTTATTATCTGAGCAAGCGTTCGATGAATTACAAGCTGAACAAACCGCGTTAACGGGGCAAAATGATCAAATCAACCTTGTGCAATCAACTTATTTAGCATTAAAAAACTTAACCTTAGCGAGCCAAGCACAACAAAAACAGCTAGCCCAACTTGATGAATTAACACGGCAAGGTCAGCAAACTGAAGCGCAAGTAGCTGAAAGTCAATTAGTGATAGACGCTTGCTTAATCGAGCAAGAAAAACAGCAAGCTGAACATAATATCATTGAAGCTAAGCTTATTAACGATATTCTGCCGTTAGATAGTGACATTGCCAACGTCAGCACTCAAATAAGCCAAGTATCGAGCCAAATAAACGCCCATAAGCAAGTGGTCGATAAGTCACAGCAAAAGCAGCAGCAAAGCCAAACTGAGCAAGCACAGCTAATTGCCGAGATTGCCCAGCTACAAGCTTATCTTACTGAACATCAAACACTGACGAAGGTAAAAGAAAAATTACCTTTATGGGCTAATCAAGAAAATCAAATAGCGCAAATACAAACAAAAATTACTGAAATAGCACAGCAGTTAACGTTAAGCCAAAACAATCAGCAATTATTGATTACGGAGCAGAAAAATCAACAAAGTTTGTTAAGCAAAAATCAACAGCAGCAACAAGTCTTAGTGGTACAAGTACAAGCGCTTGATGTAGATCAAAAACAGTTACTTAGTGATAATGCCTCCTTGCTTGGTACTGTTGGGCTTAGGGAGGAGTCATTAACAAGTGCTTCAATAAATGAGTCACTAAATAGCAAAATAAATAGTTGGCAACAACAGCAAAATATCTTGCAACAGGCACAACAGCTGGCTAAGCGTTATCATAATTTTTCGCATGAATTAGGGCAGTTAGTCGCTCAAAACCAAGGTTTAATACCGACACTAACAACGACTGAATTACAGTTAACCGAGTTACGGCAACAATTTATTAATGCCAAACAGCAAAAGCTTGATGTTGAAACGTTAATTGCGCAACAGCAAACAATTATGGCGCTGAGTGAGCACAGAGCCAAGTTACAGCCTGAGCAACCTTGTCCTTTGTGTGGCTCTGTCGAGCATCCTGCTATTACTGACTATCAAGCCATAAATACTGATGAGCAGCAAAAACGCTTGCATAACATTCACCGCGAGTTAGAGCACTTAGAAGAGCAAGGTAAAGGGCTTGCGAAGCAAGAAGGTCAATTAAAAGCCGATATAAAAGCGAATAATGAGCGTGAGAGAAAAATCGCGGCTGAACAAGCTGAGTTATCAAACAACTTTGCTGCTTTGCCACTGTCTGAACCTTTAGCGCTGGAAAACTTAGCTCTGATTGAGCAAAAATGCGCACAAATCAGTAGGCAAGTTAAACAATTACACCAGTTTAGTGATGAGTTTAATCAGCATAGCCAGCGTGTTGTTATCAGCAATCAAGCATTACAGGATGTTAATCAGCTAGTAGCACAAACGCAGCATCAAGAAGCGTTAATAAAAGAAAAACTCAATCATGCTCAGCATGAATTAACGCAGCAAAATTTAGCGCAGCAGCAATTAAAAGCTGAACAGATTAATATGGAAGCGGTACTCGTTGCTGATGTAAACGCGATAAAAATTATCGATTCAAATGCAGAGGATTGGCTGCAAATTTTACAGCAGCAAGTAACTTTGCTTGAGCAAAAATCAGCCCAGTTACAAACACTTTTGGCTAGCTTAGCAACCGTTGAACAAACAACTGCTTTAGCCGTGGCACAAGTTACACAGGCCGAGCAACAATTAGCAAGCCTAGTGCAGCAAGATGAGACACTCAATAGTCAGCTACAAGCTAAAAAGCAGTTACGCGTAACTGCTTTTGTTGAGCTGGGTTATAATAATGACAATCAACAGTCTGATTTTGTTAGAAAAGAAATTTTAGGGCAAGCTAGTGACACCAAAGCTAAACTTACTGCGCTACAAAAAGAGCAGCAAGCTATTACAGCCCAATCACAACAGCTTTTAGGGCAAAAGCAAAGGGCAAAACAGCAATTGTTAGACTATGAGCAAGCTAAAATTGACGCTGAACAATCACTTGCTCTGTCTGTTAAAAAAAGCGCCAGCGATCTTGAAAAGTTAACAGCGCTTTCGTTAGAAAATATCGACATTGAACTTGAAAATTCAACCGAGCAACTTAAACAACAACAAATAAAATTAGGACAAGTTCAACAAGCCATTAATCATGATCAACGAGGTAAACTAAAACAACAAGGCTTATTAAAACAAATTGAAAGTGAACAAGTTACTTTAGATGAACTTGCTTATCTCAACAGTTTAATAGGCTCTGCTGACGGCGCTAAATTTAGAAAATTTGCCCAAGGGCTAACCCTTAATAATCTCGTTTATCTCGCTAATGAACAACTGAATAAGCTTGATGGTCGTTACCAGTTACAATGCCAACAAAGTGAAGCGTTAAGTTTACAAGTGCTTGATACTTGGCAAGGAGACAGTGTTCGCGATACTAAAACGCTCTCAGGTGGGGAAAGTTTTCTGGTGAGTTTAGCCTTAGCATTGGCGTTGTCTGATTTGGTCAGTAGTAAAACCAGTATCGACTCACTCTTTTTAGATGAGGGTTTTGGCACCTTAGATAATGATACTTTAGAGATAGCCCTCGATGCTTTAGATAACCTCAATGCCAGTGGTAAAATGATTGGTATTATCAGCCATGTCGAGGCGCTAAAAGAGCGTATTGCGGTGCAGGTCAAGGTAACAAAACAAAGTGGTTTGGGTGTTAGTGTGTTAGACAAACAGTTTGCTTTCGTAGCAAGCTAACCGTTAAAAAAAGGAATACCCGTGTTATCTATTTCAGAGCCCAATTGGATTTATTTCACCCTGCTTGCCGCTACTATGCAGGCTATACGCACGGCTGGGCAAAAACAGCTTTCTGGCAAGTTAAATTCAATGGCAACAACCGCGGTGCGTTATGTCTATGCATTGCCATTTGCGTGGGGCTATTTATGGTGGCTGCTAGAATTTCGTGAAGTCTCTGTACCAATCCTCAATAATGACTTTTTGGGTTATGCGTTAATTGCTTGTGTCACTCAAATTATTGGTACTGTCTGCTTAGTTGCCGCTTTTCGTTATAAAAACTTTGCTGTGGCGACTAGCCTTGCCAAAACAGAAGCCATTCAAGTTGCCATTGTTGGTGCCTTGTTATTTGCTGCGCCATTAAGTTTTATGGGTTGGTTTAGCGTTATTGTTGGTGTTGTTGGCGTGTTCTTTGTTTCAAAGGTTAGCTTTAACCCAAGAGAAATATTAGCTGGCTCTGATGCCATGGCTGGTTTAGCTTTTGGACTTGCTGCAGGTTTAGGTTTGGCCATTACCACGTTACTTATTCGTGAGTCTAGTTTAGCGCTTCATACCGATTTAATGGTGAGTGCGGCAATAACTTTGGTTTTCATGATCACAGTACAAACTGTTATTTCGGTTACTTACGTTTATTTTCAAGACAAAAAGCAACTCGGCTTGATGCTCAAGCATTGGCGTTTATGTTTGTTTGTTGGCGTTACTAGCGTGCTTGGCTCTATCGGTTGGTTTACTGGCGCAAGTTTTCAAACCGCCGCTTATGTCAAAGCGCTAGGACAGGTGGAGTTTTTTATTACTTTAGCACTCACTTATCGCTTGTTTAAAGAGAAAATAACCGCCATTGAATACCTTGGTATGTTTTTTATTATATTAAGCGTGGTTATTTTGCTGTTGTGGGCATAAATGAGCGTAACACTAGGGTGTTTAATGCTAAACTGCGCACCATTATTTATAGAATTCAAATTAAGTTAACGCTTATATTTGGAGAAGAAAGTGCTGGAGAAAAAAATGTCGGAGACGAAAATGAAAATTACAGATAAAACCGTTGTGCAGTTTCACTATGTGTTAAAAGATGAAGCAGGTGAAACATTAGAGTCATCTCAGGGCAATGAGCCTATGGCTTACTTGCATGGTGCAAACAATACCTTAGCAGGCTTAGAGAAAGCGCTAACCGATAAAGAAGCGGGTGATAAGTTCAGCGTCACGTTACAGCCTGAAGATGCCTATGGTGAACGCCAAGAAGACTTGGTAGAACGTGTACCTGTTAAGCATTTACAAGGTGTACCAAGCAAAAATGCCAAATGGAAAGCAGGTATGGTCGCCGTTGTTAACACTGAGCAAGGTCAACGCCAAGTAACCGTTGTTAAAGCGGGTAAATTTATGGTGACTGTCGATATTAATCCGCCATTAGCAGGCAAAGTGATCACTTTTGATGTTGAAGTTATTGAGGTACGTGCTGCAAGCGATGAAGAAGTCGAGCACGGTCATGCTCATGGCGTTGGTGGTCATCAGCACTAAAGCTAAATGTTGCTTTTTTGTTAATCTATTGACGAATTAAAGATAACTGCTAAGGTATTGGCAGTTATCATTAATTTTTACATCAAGTCGATTAAACAGTGAGTAATATACCATGACTATAAAAACAACAAATGCTATTAAAACCTTAAAACACTCCTTACTTGCACTTTCCCTTTTTTCTTCTTTTAATTTACTCGCGCAAACCCAAGTGATCCATGCCGGCACTTTATTACAAGTTGCCGGTGAAAAGCCATTAACTAAGCAAACAATCATTATCTCTGACGGCAAAATATCCAGTATTCAAAAAGGCTTTGTTAGCGCTGAAAAAATAGCGAAAGATGCACAACTCATCGATTTGTCATCAAGTTTTGTTATGGCTGGGTTGATGGATATGCACGTGCATTTACAAGGTGAGTTAGGGCCGAAGAATGATAGCCAAGCACTGCGCATGTCAGATGCTGATGTATTAATGCAAAGTGCTTTTAACGCGAAAAAAACCTTAATGGCAGGCTTCACCACGGTCAGAGATCTTGGCGCAAGCGCTGAGCAAATTTTTGCCCTGCGTGACGGCATAGCTAAAGGCTGGATTGAAGGCCCACGGGTTATTGCCGCTGGCACATCGGTTTCTGTTACAGGTGGTCATGGCGATGTTGATGGTTTAAGTCCTGATATTTTAGTCATGCGCACCAGTAAAACCGTCTGTGACGGCCCTTATGATTGTCGCCGCGCTACGCGTCGGGCGATAAAGTTTGGTGCTGATGTGATTAAAATCACCTCAACCGGTGGCGTGTTATCTGATACGAATACTGGTACAGGCCAGCAAATGGCTGATGATGAGTTAAAAGAAGTGGTTGCTGCTGCTCATGCGCTAGGTCGAAAAGTCGCTAGCCATGCGCATGCCGCTGATGGCATTAATGCCGCACTTCGTGCAGGCGTAGATAGTATAGAGCACGGCAGCTATGCCAATAAAGAAAGTGTTAAACTCTTTAAAAAGTCAGGCGCTTATTTAGTGCCAACGCTTATGGCAGGCGATACGGTAGTAAGTCTTGCTAAAAATACTAATTTTATGTCTGAAGCCATTAAAGCCAAAGCTATTCGTGTGGGTGCCGACATGATAGATAATTTTAAAAACGCTTTTAAATCAGGGGTTAAAATTGCTTATGGCACCGACAGTGGTGTTTCCCCTCACGGTAATAACGGTAAAGAAGGGGTATTAATGGCGCGAGCAGGGATGAAAAATAGCGAAATATTGAAGTCAGCCACCGTCTATGGCGCTGATTTAATCGGTATGTCGACTAGTTTAGGCACAATAGAGCAAGGTAAAATAGCCGATATTATCGCTTTTGATGGTAACCCTTTAAAGAATATTGAAGAATTACTCGACGTTGATTTTGTGATGAAAGGCGGTAAAATCGTTAAATAATTACTTGGCTATACAGTTTACTCGAGCACTCATTGAAATTGTTATATTTTAGATATTTTAGTGACGAGTAAACTTGTTAAGTTTTGCATTTGCCATTCAATATTTAAGTCATATAAGGTCATGCCATATATTTTTTCATCATTCTTGCCTTGCTTGTACGCTGGGCGAGGATCTTGCGCTAGTACTTGCTCAATAAGTGGTGCTAATTCAGGCCATTTTTCACTAAATTCTTTTAACGCTAATTGTGCGCTGTCACTAAAAACCACTGACAAATTAATTGCTGGTGGTGCTTGCGCGAAACCAGCTTGCGCATCGGGTAGAGCATCAGAATAGGGCACATAGGGCTTTATATCAACGATAGGGGTTTTATCTAATAAATCTAGCCCTGAAATGTGTAGTATCACTTGCTGATTTTTGACTTCTATCGATAGTAATTTAACTACCGACATGCCAATAGGATTCGGCCTGAAGGTTGATCGCGTTGCCAAAACACCTATTTTTTTATTACCTCCTAATCGAGGCGGCCTAACAAGGGGCTTCCAACCTTGGGTTTGCGTGCCATGAAAAACAAATAATAGCCAAATATGAGAAAACTGGCTTAACTCTTTTACCAAGTCAGCATTATTGGCATCACCGGTTAATACCACCTTTCCCTGAGCGGCGCTTACTAAACCCGGTTGACGTGGAATAGCAAACTTTTCCTTAAATGGCGATAAAACATGACCAATATAGTTGAACGTGATGGCGTTGTTGATATTGCTCATTATTATTTACGCTTTTTTTAATAGTTAGCTTCAATCGTTAGCTTTAATATCGGCTTCGACAGCAAAAGCTCTACCATAACAAATAATGATGGCATGACATTGCTGAGCATCATTACTGCGGCTTAGTTGCGCTAACTGCTCCGGTGCTAACTCGGCGCAACCAGTAAAAACAATGGCATTAGCTTTTTGCTCAAAAGCCTGTTGCCTTGCTTGTGTTCTGGCGTTAATTTTATCTGGGACTGCATGATATGGTTTTTCTTGGCAGTCTTGTCCTTCAACTAGGCCAATGAATTGATGGCGAGCAGTAATATCTTGTTCATTTTCATAGATGTTAACTTCAGCCGCTGAAAAGTAGTGCTGAAAGTTTTCTTTATCTAAGTTGGTTGATATTTGATAATTTGTACTGCAAGCGCTTATCAATAAAACCAGTGTACTGATAGCAAGTGCCAATAAAATATTTGTTTTTACCATGACGAGAAACTCTGTTATTTTTCCAGTGAAATAATTTGTGTTTTATCAATAAGTTAGTTGTCGATAAGTTAATTATAAATGTTTACCACAGAGAGCACCGAGGCAGGTTATATGCTCCATGCATAACCTAAGTGAACTACATCCATGTAGGGCTTGCTATGCACTACACAGAGACTAACAAAGATAACAAAGTCTCTGTGTAAGCTCGAAGAGCCCTCTGTGAAGCATCGTGGCTCGGTGGTGAACAGTTACTGTTTTTTGAACATTTAAACTGCGCTATCGACTTGATATTTATACCCATGATAATTTCAGCTATGTTTTACTTAACTCGCATGCCTGCTTTAGCGCCATCGTCAGGGTTTAAAATCCATAAATCTTCACCACCAGGACCTGCGGCTAATACCATACCTTCTGACATGCCAAAGCGCATTTTACGCGCTGCTAAGTTAGCAACCATGACGGTGTGTTTACCAATTAAGTCTTCCGGTTGATAGGCTGATTTAATCCCGGCGAATACTTGTCGAGTTTCTGAGTCATCGTCATTAAGCGATAAGGTTAACTTAAGCAGTTTATCCGCTTTTTCAACATGCTCAGCATTGATTATCTTAGCGATACGTAAATCAATTTTAGCAAAATCGTCAAATTGAATTTCTTCACTAAGTGGATCCGCCGCTAACGGATTAGCAAGCGCGACACTGTTGTCGACGGTTTTTGCTTTTTTCGAGGCTTTTTTAGTCTTTTTATCAGCGCTCGTCGCCGTTGAACTGGGTGCTAGATTTTCTTTAGATGCATCAGTCATGGCATTGACTTTGTCCATATCAACACGTTGCAATAAGGCTTTAAATTTATTGATTTTGTGACCTGTTAACAGTGTCTTATGTCCTTCCCATACCAATTCGTCATTTAAGAAGGTCGCAGTACTGTCAGCAAGCACAGGTAATACCGGTTTTAAATAAATCATTAACGTGCGGAACATGTTAATGCCAAGCGAGCAAATATCTTGCACTTCTTGCTGTTTGCTTTCATCTTTGACTAACTGCCAAGGTTCTTTGATGGCAATATATTCATTCACTTTATCGGCAAGCGCCATAATTTCACGCATGCCACGGCCAAAGTCGCGCGATTCATAATGAGCGGCTATGCTATCACCGGCATTCATGACTTCATCAGCCAGTGCTTGATCGTCAATATTAGTTGATAACATGCCATCAAAACGCTTAGTGATAAAACTTGCACAGCGTGAGGCAATGTTAACTACTTTACCGACCAAATCAGAGTTAACGCGTTGAGCGAAATCTTCAAGGTTTAAATCTAAATCGTCAATACGGTTGGTTAATTTAGCCGCGTAGTAATAACGTAAATATTCTGGGTTTAAGTGATCTAAATAAGTACGGCCTTTGATAAAAGTACCTTTCGATTTAGACATTTTTGCGCCGTTAACAGTAACAAAACCATGGGCATAAACTGAGGTAGGCTTACGATAACCTGCGCCTTCAAGTACCGCGGGCCAAAACAGGCTATGGAAATAAATAATGTCTTTACCAATAAAGTGATATAGCTCCGCATCTGAATTTTCCTTCCAGAAGCTATCGAAATCTATTTGTGGATTTTTGTTGCATAAGTTCTTAAAACTGCCCATGTAGCCAATAGGTGCATCTAACCAAACATAGAAAAACTTACCCGGGGCATTTGGAATTTCAAAACCAAAGTAGGGGGCATCTCGACTAATATCCCACTGCTTTAAGCCTTGTTCGAACCACTCAGAAAGCTTGTTGGCCATTTCTTCTTGTAGAGCGCCGCTGTGAATCCAGTCTTTTAACATGCCTTCAAAGGCAGGCAAGTCAAAGAAATAGTGTTCTGAGTCTTTTAATATCGGGGTAGCACCTGATACAACTGAACGAGGGTTTAAAACTTCAGTGGGTGAATAGGTTGCGCCACAATCGTCACAGCTATCGCCATTTTGATCTTCTGCTTTACATTTAGGGCAAGTGCCTTTAATAAAACGATCGGGTAAAAACATTTCTTTTTCAGGATCAAACAACTGAGAAATTGTACGCGTTTTAATATGGCCTTTAGCATGTAATTTATTATAAATATCGCTCGCTAAAGCTTCATTTTCTTCACAGTGGGTTGAATGGTAGTTATCAAAGCTGATATGAAAATCAGCAAAATCCGCTATATGTTCGTCACGAACGGCATTGATCATTTCTTCAGGGCTAATGCCTAGCTCTTGTGCTTTCAGCATTATTGGGGTGCCATGAGCGTCGTCAGCACAAACAAAATAAGTTTCATGACCACGCATACGTTGAAAACGCACCCAAATATCGGTTTGAATATGTTCAAGCAAGTGACCTAAATGAATTGAACCATTGGCATAGGGTAATGCACAAGTCACTAATATTTTGCGTTTTGGCGATGAAGAAGGTGAAGAAATAGCAGTAGACATAAAAAATAAATGTTTTGATGGTAATAATGGCAGCAATAGTACAGAATTTAACGTTTATACTCAAATAATTAATGCCATGGATACTCGGTATGTTCGGTAAATTTTTTTCTAGTAAAAAGAAGCATAATGCGCAATCAACGGCCAATTCACCAGAATCGGTGTCTAGTTCAGCAGAATTGACGCTTAGCTCATCAGAATCACTACAAGTTATTAAAGCTGCGTTGCAAAACTATAGCTCAAATAACTTTCCTCAGGGCGTGCTTAGCGTATGCCTTCACATAGATGTTAAAGAACAACAGCAGAATATTAACGTTAACCTTGTAATGCCTTTTCCTTGTCAGGGAGAGCTTGAAGAGATCGCAGCAAACTTAACCGACACTTTAGCGCAAAGCGTTGTCTTTAATGTGCAATTGAAGATTGACAGTGTTCGTGGCTTTTCTTTAAAGGGCAGCCAACAAAATATAGCTAATATTATTGCGGTTGCCTCAGGAAAAGGCGGCGTAGGCAAGTCAACTACCACGGTAAATCTGGCTTATGCACTTATAGCAGAAGGCGCTAAAGTGGGAATTTTAGACGCCGATATTTATGGTCCTTCGGTGCCGACATTGATAGGCCTTAAAGGTGCGAAGCCAAGATCAACCGATGGCAAGTTAATGACGCCGTTAATGGCGCATGGTTTACATGCTATGTCGATTGGCTTCTTAGTGGATGAAAACGACGCAACAGTGTGGCGTGGCCCTATGGCTAGTGGCGCTTTTCATCAGTTACTTAATGAAACGATTTGGCCTGAGCTTGATTATTTATTAATTGATATGCCGCCGGGGACGGGAGATATTCAGCTCACTTTAGCGCAAAAAGTACCGGTTGCGGCCGCTGTGATTGTGACAACACCACAAGATATTGCTCTAGATGATGCCGTTAAAGGCATAACCATGTTTGATAAAGTGCAAGTGCCGGTATTAGGGCTTATTGAGAATATGAGCTATCACGTGTGTGAAAACTGCGGCCACGAAAGTCATATATTTGGTCAATCTGGTGGTGTATTGATGGCTCAGAAAAAGCAAATAGATTTATTAGGCCAATTACCACTCAATATTGATATTCGCCAAGATGCTGATTTCGGTCAATCTGACATCATTGAAAATAGCGCTGGTGAGATAGCAAGTTTGTACCGTAGAATAGCGCGTAATATTACGGGACAACTTTTTTTGCAGTTAGATAAACGCAGCCCTTTAACGGCAAGTATTGAAGAAACAGAATAATTATTTTAACCATAAGTAGAAATAAAAAATGAGATTATGTGATAAAGATATTGAACAATACCTTGATGATGAAAAAATAATTATCACACCGAAACCCGATAGCTCAATGATTTCAGGAGTTAGTGTTGATATTCGTTTAGGTAATGAATTTCGAGTATTTCAAGATCACACTGCACCTTTTATTGATTTAAGCGGTCCAAAAGCAGAAATGCAGCAAGCCATGAATTCAGTTATGAGTGATGAAATAGTTATTGCCGATGGTGATGCTTTCTTTTTACACCCGGGTGAATTGGCGCTTGCTGTAACTTATGAGTCAGTTACCTTGCCAGATAACATTGTAGGCTGGTTAGATGGTCGTTCATCATTAGCGAGATTAGGCCTAATGGTACATGTAACAGCGCATCGAATTGATCCCGGCTGGTCAGGACAAATAGTGTTAGAGTTTTATAACAGTGGCAAGTTGCCGTTAGCTTTACGTCCTAAAATGAAAATAGCCGCGCTTAATTTTGAAACCATGTCATCAAGTGCTGCTCGTCCCTATAATAAACGTGAAGATGCAAAATACAGAGATCAAAAGGGCGCGGTTGCGAGTCGCATTAGTGAAGATGAAAAGCAATAAAGCAACATAAATGAAGATGGCAGTACCTAAATGACACAGAGATCAAAAAGGCGCGATTGCGAGTCGCATTAGTGAAGATGAAAAACAATAAAACAGCATAAGTGAAGATGGCAGTACCTAAATGACACAGAGATCAAAAAGGCGCAGTTGCGAGTCGCATTAGTGAAGATGAAAAGCAATAAATCAACATAAATGAAGATGGCAGTACCTAAATGACACAGAGATCAAAAAGGCGCGGTTGCGAGTCGCATTAGTGAAGATGAAAAGCAATAAAGCAACATAAATGAAGATGACTGTGCCTAAATGACACAGAGATCAAAAAGGCGCGGTTGCGAGTCGCATTAGTGAAGATGAAAAGCAATAAAGCAACATAAATGAAGATGACTGTGCCTAAATGACACAGAGATCAGCCGCACTACAGTGAGTACAATAAAGTCTCTGTGTAGGCTCGAAGAGCCCTCTGTGGTGAATATTAGGTAGAATGAACTTAAAATAAATCTAGAACAAGGCTAGAATAAATAACTACGCCGTCTTTTTCTTGCCAACAGCGGATGAAACACAAGCTTCTAGCGCAGCAATGAGTTTTTGTTTGTCGTGATGGTGGGGCACTTCTTCTTTGATTATGCCGCTAAATTATATCGAGGACAAATCCTCTGCTACCATGATATGACTTTGACCATAAAATGATTATGCCGTCTTTTTCTTGTCAACAGCGGATGAAACACAAGCCTCTAGCGCAGCAATGAGCTTTTGTTTGTCGTGATGATGAGGCACCTTGTTATGCGCTAAGTTACGACAAATAATAGCAACTCTATCGGACTTAACAGATGGCTCTTGGCTTATAACACTGTCAATTGGCAAGCAGCCTATGTTTTCTTCAATCCAGGTCAGCTTTTCATCAATGGTTAATTTGGCTGCTGGGCTTTGCTCTGCAACGATATTATCAATAAATACACAATGACCTTTTCTATTAGCAATCGCTTTGCTGATATCTCTAACGAGTAATGGGGGAATGATGCTGGTGAGAAAGCTGCCAGGGCCTAAAATGATTAAATCTGCTTTATTAATAGCATCGATACAAGGTGTTAACGACTTAACTAAAGGTGCCAGCATTAAATTTTTTGGCATTATCGGCATTTCATCTACAGAAAGCTCACCAACGCGGCAACGGCCCTCTGGATAAAAGGCCATTAAATCAGTGGGTGTTTCTGACATAGGCAAAACTTGTGTTCGTACTCTTAGCATACGGCTAACAAGCTTAATTGAATCTAAAGGTCTTGACTGTACTTGCCCTAAACCATACAAAATTAGATTACCAAGATTATGACCACTTAATTCATCACCACCCTCAAAACGAAAGTTAAACAGCTGGCTGCCAACAGAGTCACTATCAACTAGCTCGGTTAAGCAGTTTCTAAGATCACCCCATGCAATAGAACTGCTACGCCTTCTTAATTTACCTGTGGAGCCACCATTGTCTGTGGTAGTTACTATGCCAGTGAGTTTATTGCCCATAAAGGAGAGAGTAGAGAGCACTCGACCTAAGCCGTGACCACCACCAATGGCAACAATGTTTAATTCATTTAACTGCATTCTATTGTTTATAACTCTGAGTAGTACTGACTAATACTTTTACTTTGTCAGCAAACAATACCTGTAAATGCCTAAAAAAGAAAGTAGCCGAGCGCTGCCTGTTTAATTTTTGTTAATCTCATTTTAATAAAGACTATAACTTGTACAAGCCAAACAAGTGCTTAGGCAAAAAACAAACAACTTGTTGTATAAATAATCAGAGGAAGTGTTTTTTACAGTTTTTTAGTGCTTTTTTTAAAATAAGTGTTGACAGTTTTAAGGCTGCTGCTTAGAATGCGCCTCGTTTTCAGCAAGTGTTCATTTCTTCGAAAAGACCCTAGTTGACAATATTCTTTCTATTTTTCTAAAATAGAAAGAATATATATTTAATAGCTATTAGGCCAGTTATTGAATATAACCGTTTGAATTGCTTTTTTTAAAATCAGCATTTAAACAAGCGGGGCTATAGCTCAGCTGGGAGAGCGCTTCGCTGGCAGCGAAGAGGTCTGCGGTTCGATCCCGCATAGCTCCACCATTTATTTTTATTATAAAGTAAATGGAGAAGAGATTTATATTTAGCTGTGTAAAATGGCTAAATACGATAGTTAATGTCCCTATCGTCTAGAGGCCTAGGACACCGCCCTTTCACGGCGGTAACAGGGGTTCGAATCCCCTTAGGGATGCCACTATTTATTTTTTACCTTTTACTAGGTGAAAAATAAAAATAAGTTTGCTTATACTTATAAAACAATAAGCACTGTTCAGAATTGGTTATTTACTAGTTTTAGTATTGGGTAATGTCGCTCGGCTTCGCAGGCTCAGCACTCGCCTAACACTAAAATAGCGAATTTATTCGCTTACCAGTTTTAGTGTCCCTATCGTCTAGAGGCCTAGGACACCGCCCTTTCACGGCGGTAACAGGGGTTCGAATCCCCTTAGGGATGCCACTTTACTTTTTATAAAATTATTATAAATAAGTAGAGTGCATATAAAGTGAATCAGTTTCTTATGCTGACATTATTTGAGAAGAATAAATCTTTAAGAAGAATGAAAATAAGAATTTAGAGTTTTAGTTTTTCAATAAGTCTACTAATATAGACTTTAGTTAAATTAAATCACCGGAGTGATCTGGTAGATAGTTTGTATTAGCTTTGTTTGACAATAGTTAATGTCAGTGTCCCTATCGTCTAGAGGCCTAGGACACCGCCCTTTCACGGCGGTAACAGGGGTTCGAATCCCCTTAGGGATGCCACTTTATTTTATAACCTTATTATTTAATAATTGTTATTTAAAAAGTGTACGAAAAGTGAAATATAGAAAGCCCACGCAATAGTCAAGTATTGCGTGGGCTTTTTTGTGTTCTGAAAAATATCAATAAAAAGAAATTGTCGACAATAAGCCTAAAGTGTACTTGCATAATAAATTATTTCCGTTATTATTGCTCTTGTAAACTCAATATGTCGACAATCCAAATAAACATATAATAAGGCTTTAACTCTATGTACTTAGCAAACCCTACTCAACAAACCGCCGTGACGACTGCAGATAAAGTTTTTGAACAAATGCAACACGCTATTGTTGAAGGTGAGATTACCTCAGGCAGTAAAATAAGTGAGCCCGAGCTAGCCAAACGTTATCAAATTAGCCGCTCTACCTTACGGGAGGCGTTAAACCGCTTAGAAAAATGCCATTTAATTGAGCGTAAAGCTAATGTCGGCTCGAGGGTGGTTGATTGTACTATTGAGGGCCTACTTGAGCTTTATATCACGCGAGAGGCGCTTGAAGGTATGGCATGTCGCCAAGCAGCATTGAATATGTCGGATGAAGAAATTGTCGACATGCAAGCGATGCTTAAAGCACATAGTCAAACACAAGAGTTGAAAGATGGTGTGGCTTATTATCAAGAAGAGGGCGATCTTGATTTTCATTATAAAGTAATTTTAGGAAGTCATAATAAACAATTAATCGACTTGATTTGTGGGCAACTGTACCACTTGGTGCGCATGTATCGCTGCCAGTTTGGCATGAATAGCCCAAGAGCCAGTCGTGCTTTTAACGAACACTCTCAAATCATACAAGCTATTTGCGACAGAGATGGTGAGTTGGCTGAAATATTAATGCGTCGTCATATTGCCGCTTCAAGAAAAAATATTGAAAACAAAATCGCAGAGCAGAATTTAACCGAATTAATAAATCGAAAATAGAGGAACTATAATGACTACTACTTTATCGGCTGGCGCTAAGTTTCGCCAAGCATTAACGAATAATAAACCACTGCAAGTGGTTGGTACTATCAATGCCTACTGTGCAATGATGGCAGAGCAGTTAGGACATCAAGCCATTTATTTATCGGGTGGTGGTGTCGCTAATGCTTCTTATGGTTTGCCTGATTTAGGCATGACTTCTTTAAATGATGTTATTGCTGACGTAGCGCGAATCACGTCAGCATCGTCATTGCCTTTGTTAGTTGATATTGATACTGGCTGGGGTGGCGCGTTTAATATTGCTAAAACGATTCGTGACATGGAAAAAGCCGGTGCTGCTGCGGTTCACATTGAAGATCAAGTGGCACAAAAGCGTTGTGGTCATCGTCCAAATAAAGAAATTGTTACCACTGAAGAAATGGTCGACCGTATTCGTGCAGCCGTTGATGCCCGTATTGACCCTGATTTTTTCATTATGGCGCGTACTGATGCTTTTGCTCAAGAAGGTTTAGAAGCCGCTCTTGAACGTGCTAAAGCTTATGTTGCTGCCGGTGCTGATGGTATCTTTGCTGAAGCGGTGAAAACTGAAGAGCATTACTGTGCATTCACTGAGGCGTTAGATGTACCTGTATTAGCGAATATCACTGAATTTGGTCAAACTGAATTATGGAATAAAGAGCAATTAGGTGAGTGGGGCTGTGCCATGGTGCTTTACCCATTGTCAGCTTTTAGAGCGATGAATAAAGCGGCTGAATCTGTATATAGAACTCTGTTAGCTGATGGGGATCAAAAAGCTGAAATTGACAACATGCAAACCCGTATGGATTTATATGACTACCTTGGTTATCACGATTACGAGCAAAAATTAGATTCGCTTTTTCTTAAAGAAAAAAGTGCTGAAGGTAACAACAAGTAAATAAATGTTAAAATATTATATATAAATAATGAGGAAATAATGATGACTGACAAGACTCTTGATAAGAAATTAAGTGGTGCAGGCTTACGTGGTCAAAGTGCAGGTGAAACGTCTTTATGTACGGTTGGGCAATCAGGTAGTGGTTTAACCTACTGTGGTTATGATGTTGCAGATTTAGCTGAAAATGCCACCTTTGAAGAAGTGGCTTACTTATTATTCAACGGTGAATTACCGACAACAGCTGAATTAGCTGAGTATAAAGCTGAGCTACTTGCTATGCGAGATATTCCGAAAGCGCTAAAAGAAGTGTTAAAACATATCCCTAAAGATGCTCACCCTATGGATGTTATGCGCACTGGTTGTTCATTTTTAGGTAATGTTGAACCGGAAGTTGATTTCTCTGAACAAAACAAAGCCGCTAACCGTTTATTAGCAGCATTCCCTGCCATTATGTGTTTTTGGTATAAATATTCACATGACGGTATTGAAATTGACTGTATGAGTGATGAAAACTCGTTAGGTGGTCACTTTTTACGCCTACTTAATGGTGAGTCGCCATCAGCGCAACATGAACGTGTTATGGATGTATCACTAATTTTATATGCGGAGCATGAGTTTAACGCCTCAACCTTTACGGCTCGTGTTTGTGCATCAACCTTATCTGACATGTTCTCATGTGTTACAGGCGCTATTGGTACCTTACGTGGACCACTTCACGGTGGTGCTAACGAAGCTGCTATGGATATGATCCAAAAGTTCACTTCTCCTGCAGACGCTAAAGTGCAAATGGCTGGCATGCTTGAACGCAAAGAAAAAATAATGGGCTTTGGTCATGCCATTTACCGCACCTCAGATCCACGTAATGTCATTATCAAAGCATGGTCAGAAAAACTAGCCGCTGAAAATGGAGATACCTCACTTTATGATATCTCAGTTGCTTGTGAAGAGTTTATGTGGGATAGCAAAAAATTATTCTGTAATGCCGATTTCTTCCATGCTTCTACTTATAACTACATGGGTATTCCAACTAAATTGTTTACGCCTATTTTTGTTTGTTCACGTCTAACTGGTTGGGCTGCACACGTAATGGAACAACGTTCTAATAACCGTATTATTCGCCCGTCGGCAGACTATACAGGTTCAGAGCCACGTACTGTTGTAGCTATTTCACAAAGGTAGGTAAGACTTGTTATTTACACCTAATTCATCGTTAGAAAATCATCACATATACTTATATGCTCAGGTTTTCTGCCTTGAACTAGGCGTAAATTCCTTCGTCTAGTTTCCTATTTATAAATGAGAAGCCTGTGTTTAGTTTTAACAGTTTTTTTCTTTGGATAATATTATGAATTACGATTACCGCAAACCGCTGCCTGGCTATAAAGAAAAGGGCGCGACGATAGATTATTTTGATACCCGATCAGCCATTGAAGATATAAGCGCAGGCGCTTATGCCAAATTACCTTACACATCGCGTGTTTTAGCCGAACAACTTGTGCGCCGCTGTGACCCTGAAACCTTAACTGATTCATTAAAGCAAATTATTGAAAGCAAGCAAGACTTAGATTTTCCTTGGTATCCTGCGCGCGTGGTTTGTCATGATATTTTAGGTCAAACGGCGCTTGTTGATTTAGCAGGTCTACGTGACGCTATTGCTGAGCAAGGTGGCGATCCATCAAAGGTAAACCCGGTAGTACCGACACAATTAATTGTCGATCATTCGCTTGCTGTCGAGCACGGCGGTTTTGAAGGCGATGCCTTTGATAAAAATCGTGCGATTGAAGACCGCCGTAATGAACAGCGTTTCCACTTCATTGAATGGACAAAAACGGCGTTTAAAAATGTTGATGTTATCCCGGCCGGTAACGGCATTATGCACCAAATCAACTTAGAGAAAATGTCCCCCGTTATTCAAGCACGTGATGGTGTCGCTTTCCCTGATACGTGTGTGGGTACAGACAGCCATACACCCCATATTGATGCCTTGGGTGTTATTGCTATTGGTGTCGGCGGCCTAGAAGCTGAAACCGTTATGCTTGGCCGTCCATCTATGATGCGTCTACCCAACATTATTGGCGTTAAGTTAACCGGGAAACGTCAACCCGGTATTACGGCTACCGATATGGTGTTAGCAATCACCGAATTCTTACGCGCCGAGAAAGTTGTCTCTAGCTACTTAGAATTCTTCGGTGAAGGTACTAAAACCTTAACCATTGGTGACCGAGCCACTATTTCTAATATGACGCCGGAGTATGGCGCATCAGCAGGCATGTTTTATATTGATCAACAAACCATTGATTACTTGAAAATGACGGGTCGTGAACCAGAGCAAGTCGCCTTAGTTGAAACTTACGCGAAACACACAGGTTTATGGGCTGATGATTTAGTTACCGCAGAATATCCGCGTGTTATCGAATTCGATTTATCAACGGTGTGTCGCAACTTAGCGGGTCCTTCTAATCCACATCGCCGTTTAGCGACTGCTGATCTTGTCTCTAAAGATATCGCTAAAAACTTAACGGCTTGTAAAGCCCAAGAAGCCAATGGCGAAATGCCAGATGGCGCGGTAATTATTGCTGCTATTACTTCATGTACTAACACTTCTAACCCACGTAACGTTGTTGCTGCGGGTCTTGTGGCCAAACGCGCTAACGAATTAGGTCTGGTACGTAAACCTTGGGTTAAATCGTCATTTGCGCCAGGTTCAAAAGTAGCGAAGCTTTATTTAGAAGAAGCAGGTCTGCTATCTGAAATGGAAAAATTAGGTTTTGGCATCGTCGGTTACGCTTGTACAACGTGTAACGGTATGTCGGGTGCGTTAGATCCTAAAATCCAACAAGAAATTATCGACCGTGACTTATACTCAACCGCGGTATTGTCAGGCAACCGTAACTTTGATGGCCGTATTCATCCACACGCAAAACAAGCATTCTTGGCGTCACCGCCATTAGTGGTTGCATACGCAATTGCCGGTACCATGCGTTTTGATATTGAAAAAGATATCTTAGGGCAAGATCAAAAAGGTAACGATATTACCCTCAAAGATATTTGGCCATCAGATGAAGAAATTGATGCCATCGTCGCGTCAAGTGTTAAACCTGAGCAATTCAAGAAAATTTACACGCCAATGTTCGATTTAGGCGCGTTTGAACCTGCTGAAAGTCCGTTATACGACTGGGATCCTAAGAGTACTTATATCCGTCGCCCTCCCTACTGGAATAAAGAGGGGGAAGGTGCCTTAGCAGGTGTTCGCACCATGAAAGGTATGGTGCCATTAGCAGTGCTTGGCGATAACATTACTACCGATCATTTATCACCATCAAATGCGATTCAGTTAAACAGTGCTGCAGGTGCCTACCTAGATAAAATGGGCTTGCCAGAAGCGGACTTTAATTCTTATGCAACGCATCGCGGTGATCACTTAACAACGCAACGAGCAACGTTCGCTAACCCGAAATTGTTTAATGAAATGTGTTATGAAAATGGCCCAAATGGAGAGAAGATCACAAAACAAGGTTCACTAGCACGTATCGAACCTGAAGGCACTGAATCGCGCATGTGGGAAGCCATTGAAACTTACATGGAGCGCAAACAGCCATTAATTATTATTGCAGGTGCAGATTACGGTCAAGGCTCTTCACGTGATTGGGCTGCCAAAGGTGTCCGTTTAGCGGGTGTAGAAGTTATCGTGTCACAAGGTTTTGAGCGCATTCACCGCACTAACTTAGTCGGCATGGGCGTGCTACCGCTTGAATTTGTTAATGGTGAAACTCGCCATACTTATAACATTGATGGCAGCGAAACTTATGATGTTGAAAGCACTAATGTTGAAGGAATTGCTCCTGGCGGTGCTATGACTGTTGTGATGACGCGACGAAGTGGTGAGCAAATTGAAATTCCTGTGAAATGTCGTTTAGATACTGCAGAAGAAGTTTCTGTATACGCCGCTGGCGGAGTATTACAAAAATTTGCCAACGATTTCCTTGAATCAAACGCTTAAATGGTCTTTTAGCGCTATTTCTTCGTTGGAAGTGCTCATTGACGTTCGTCAACTCCGCGCTTCCGCCTTGAACTAGCACAAAATCCTGCTTTAAGCGATTCGATTCGTTGTAGTTATTTATAAAGCAGTAGTAAGGAAGGAAGAATAATGGGTTATGCTCCACAAATAAAAATCCCCGCAACATACATGCGTGGCGGTACGTCAAAAGGCGTATTTTTTAATTTAACTGACTTGCCAGAATCTGCACAAGTTGCAGGAAAAGCGCGAGATAATTTATTATTACGTGTTATTGGCAGTCCAGATCCCTACGGCAAACAAACCGATGGTATGGGCGGGGCAACATCAAGTACTAGTAAAACGGTGATTTTGGCTAAATCAGAGCAAGTTGATCATGATGTTGATTATTTGTTTGGACAAGTGGCTATTGATAAAGCCTTTGTTGATTGGAGTGGCAACTGTGGCAATTTGACTGCGGCGGTTGGTTCATTTGCCATAAATTCAGGTTTAGTTGACCGCAGTCGTATTCCTGATAATGGCGTTTGTACGGTTCGTATTTGGCAAAAAAACATTTCAAAAACCATTATTGCGCAAGTGCCAATTACTCATGGCGAAGTACAGGAAACAGGTGGTTTTGAACTGGATGGTGTTACGTTTCCAGCAGCAGAAGTACCTGTAGAATTTATCGCTCCTGTCGATCCCTCAGAGGCAATGTTCCCAACAGGAAATGTGGTTGATGAACTCGAGGTGCCAGGGGTTGGTATCTTTAAAGCGACTATGATAACCGCAGGTATTCCAACAATTTTCTTAAATGCAGAAGATATTGGTTATACAGGTACTGAGTTGCAAGATGTCATCAATAATGATGAAGATGCGCTTGCTCGTTTTGAAACTATTCGCGCTTATGGCGCAATTAAAATGGGTTTAATTAGCGATATCGAAGCAGCAAAATCCCGTCAACATACCCCAAAAATTGCTTTTGTTGCACGCGCACAAGATTACACAACGTCTAGTGGCAAGAATGTTGTATCGAGTGAAATAGATTTGCACGTGCGCGCTTTGTCTATGGGAAAATTACACCATGCCATGATGGGCACCGCAGCAGTAGCTATTGGCACCGCGGCGGCAATACCCGGAACATTAGTTGCTCTTGCTTCGGGTGAGGGGGCCAAAGATTCGGTTACATTTGGCCATCCGTCAGGCACATTGAAAGTGGGTGCACAAGCTGCTGAAGTAGACGGGTGTTGGACAGTAAATAAAGTGGTCATGAGCCGTAGTGCAAGAATACTCATGGAAGGTTGGGTACGAATTCCTGCGGATAGCTTTTAGTCATTCTCTAATACTTTAGGCTAGTTAACTAAAGTTTTGCTTTGCATTAATGCCTAGTCAGTTTATAAATGAACTTACTCTACCGTTTAAGGACTTTTATTTTGACTAGGCTTTTTTATATCTTGTGTTTTGGTTTGTTAACGTCAGCACTATCGCTAACATCGTCAGCAACCACATTAACCGTTTCAGATAACCTTATTATTAGCGAAGTTGATAATAAGGTAATAGAACATGGTTTTATTGGTAAAAAATCTACATTTACGCTTAATAAAGGTGAGCATGCCGTGGTGGTTCGCTACAAAGACGTTTTTGAAGATTTAGACTTTGCCGAAGATAGAGTGGTAGAGTCACAAAATTTTGTAGTGAAATTTACTTTAGCAAAAGAGCAACAGGTAAAGCTAACGACGACTAAGATTAAAAATTTATCACAGGCCGAGCGTTTTGCCAAAGCGCCAGAATTAAACCTGGTTGATGAAGACAATAAACAACTTGTCCTTGAATTAGTGGATGTTGCTGATTATAAACTTGCTAGGCAAGTCAATATCGCCGTTTCTTCTTTAGCGACTCAAACAGCCAGCCATAGTGCTGTTTTGCCAGCAGAGGTTAAAAGCTCAGCTCAAGCCAAGCAAGCTAGCGCAACACTTCAACAAAAGATGACAACATCGAGTAACACATTAGCACAAGTTGATTCTTTAACCATGTTAAAATATTGGTGGCAAACAGCTTCTAATACTGAGAAAGATCAGTTTAAGCAGTTTTTAATCAATAAATAATCCGCGATACTGGAGTTCACCATGGCTAAGTTCCAACACCTTATAGTTCTTTTTTTCTTTTTTACGCTGGCAATAAGTACTGTCGCTCAGGCGTCGACTCTTGAGAAAAATGTCATTGAGGTGAGGGGACAAGGCACGGTTACTGTGCCACCAGATCATTTTTCGTTAACCGTTGCTATTGTACAAATTGGGCGCAATACCAGTAAAATTCGCTCGCTTGTTGACCATAAAAGCAATCAAGTTATCAATATTGCCGAAAATCTTAATATATCGCCTGCAAACATTAGCTCTGCTCGAGTAAATTTGCGAGTTATTGAAGAGCCACCAGCAATTCATATTCAAGGTGTGGAAGTTAATCGGAACTTATCTCAAAGCTCATCTCAAAACTCACCTCAAAGTAATAGCAGCAAGGTCTACCTTGGTGTTGACTCGGCTCAAAAAAGTCAAAATAAAACCCAAAAATTCGAGCTAAGCCGAACGATCACCGTTAATTTTTCAACGATTGAAGATTACGATAAATTTTTAAGTCAAGTGATCAAAGTGGGTGTCGAACATATTTATCCATTGACAATGTCAGTCGCTAATAGCGATAAAAGTTATCAACAAGCCTTAGCTAAAGCCATTGATAATGCTAAAATTAAAGCTTACCAAATAGCTAAGCAAGCGAATATATCCCTAGGTAAGTTGGTTTATTTAAAAGAACTTAGCAGTAATCATTATCAGGCTAGATTAGCGAGTGCCAACAGATACAGTGACTCTGCAGTAGCACATCGCTCGCAAGTTGCTGATACCGCAATTAGTGCTAGTGTTTTGGTTAAATTTACCATCAAGGAATAATTTTTAGCTTTTATCACGGATAAAAGCTTTAACTATGTTTGTTTTCAAGGTATGTTATGCGTTTTTAAGGCTCATTTAATTCTTTGGGCTTCTTTCATTCGTTATTGGAATATGGCATTGCTTAGCAAAACTGAATTTTATCAACAAACGTTAGCGCAAGTGAAAGCGTTAATTACTGATGAAACAGATCTTATCGCCAATATGGCAAATATCAGTGCACTACTTTTTGACGCTTTAGAGCAGGTTAATTGGGTCGGTTTTTACCGTGTGCATAATCAAGAACTAGTCTTAGGGCCTTTTCAAGGTAAAGTTGCTTGTATTCGCATTCCGCTCGGGAAAGGTGTTTGTGGCACTGCCGTTACCAGTGCCAGTACTCAACGAATTGACGATGTTCACCAGTTTCAAGGTCATATAGCTTGTGATGCCACGACAAATTCAGAAATTGTTATCCCCGTTAAACTTAACAATGATATAATTGCGGTACTGGATATTGATAGTACTAGTTTTGACCGTTTTGACAAAGACGACCAGCAAGGGTTAGAAGCAATCGTTAACGCTTTAGCATATAACTTAGCGCAGCAACAAACGGTAGAGTATTAATAAATGAAAGAATTTGTTGTTATTCACGATTATCTAGTAACCGAAGCTATTGTTGGTGATTGGGAAGGGCAAGAAGAGATTGTTGCTGAAAAGGTCAATGAAATTTACCACACCTTGTATGATTTAGCTGAAGAAGATATTGACACGGAAGAGCTGGAGCAATTATTGGCTTTAGTGTGGGATGCATGGATAGGGCAAGACGTATTACCTGATTTAGAAAGCGAAGATATTTATGATTGGTGTCGCCATCTGCTAGAAAATAGAGAGCAACACCTGCAACAAGAAGATTATTAATTTAATATTTATTTAACCTAATTTAACTAAAAATTGTAAAAAGATGTATTTATGGAAACTGAAATAAAACGTATAAGCACGAAAGACATAATCACTTATTTAGCCGAAAAATTTCCTGAATGTTTTTCAGTGAAAGGTAAAGTTAAGCCGCTAAAAATTGGTATATTTCAAGATTTAGCTGAAAAGCTAAATGACGATGACACAGTGAGTAAAACTCGCTTACGTCAAGCATTAAGACACTACACAAGTAGCTGGCGATACCTTAAAACGGTTAAAGTCGGCGTGTTTCGTGTTGATATTGAGGGTAAAGACGTTGCCGAAATTGATGAAGCGCAAGCTAATTATGCCAGCAAAACGTTAAAAGAAAGCCAAGAAAAGTTTGGTAACAAAAAAGATCAAGACAAAACGGCTAAAAAACCTTATAAATCTAAAGGTACTGAGGCTAAAGGCAGTAGCTCAGAAAAACGTGATTCAGCGAAGTTTAAATCAGTAAAATCAGTTAAAACAAGCTCGCGAAAAACGATTAAAAAAGATTTACCGCCATTAAAACCAGTAGAATCATCTACAATTAATGTAGGCAGTCAGGTTAAAGTTCAATTAGGTAATTCTCCTATGAACGCAACTATTACTGAAATTTCAGGAAAAGACATTAGTGTTCAGCTAGATTCTGGCATGGTAATCAAAACACAAATGCAAAACATATATAGCTAATTTTACTTGGGGCTATATATAAATGTAGCCTGTTCAGCCGTTATTTACGTTAATATAAATTCTCAAGTAAAGTTTGGAGTAACTTGCATGCAAAAACTTTGTCGTATCGCACTAGCCGTATCTGTTTCAGTGGGTTTCTCACTCACCAGTCTTAGTTCTTTTGCACTCGATGACACGAGTGATACACCATTACCCGTATTAACACCTCAAAGCCAGCATGCAACGGCAAGCAAACGCATAACCGCACGTTTTACTCGTGGTCACTATAAAAAAGTAAAAGTTAGTGACGCCTTATCTCAAGAAGTTTTTGACCGTTTTATCAAGCAATTAGATTACTCTCGTAATGTTTTTCTCGCGACTGATATTGCTGAGTTTAGCAAACACAGCATGGAGTTTGATGATGTGTTTGCTCGCGGTAAATTATCGCTAGCTTATGATATCTATAACTTGAATATGCAGCGCCGTTTAGAACGCTATCAATACGCATTAGCTTTGTTAGGTAGTAATAGTGAAGCAAACGAAGAGTCTGTTGACACTAAATCGCCTTTTGATTTTACTAAAGATGAAATTTACCACTATGACCGAGAAGGTTCTCCATGGCCTAGTTCTGAAGCTGAATTGGATGAATTGTGGCGTTTAAAGGTTAAATCAGACGCACTCAACTTAACGTTAGCTGGCAAAGAATGGCCGAAAGTCAAAGAAGTGCTAACTAAGCGCTATAAATATGCCATTAAACGCTTAAAACAAAGTGAAAGTGAAGATGTTTTTCAACTAGTAATGAACAGCTTTGCTCGTGTTGTTGAGCCACATACCTCTTATTTATCACCACGTAATGCAGAACGTTTTCAAATGGATATGAATCTATCGCTTGAAGGTATTGGTGCAGTTTTACGTGCAGAAGAAGATTACACCGTTATTCAAAGTGTGGTCACTGGTGGCCCTGCTGATAAATCGAAACAGTTAAAAGCAAAAGATCGTATTGTTGGAGTTGCCCAAGATGACAAAGACTTTGAAGATGTTATCGGCTGGCGTTTAGATGATGTGGTGGAAAAAATTAAAGGACCTAAAGGTACCACGGTTCGATTGCAAGTATTGTCAGGTGAGTCTGATGATGAGGCAAATATCAAAGTTGTCACTATCGTTCGAGATAAGATCAAGCTAGAAGATAGGGCGGCTAAATCTGAAGTTTATTTTCAAGAAACAGGTTTAGAAACTACAGACAGCGATGAACAAGCAAAAAACAAAGGTAAAAAAGTAGGCGTTATTACCATACCTAGTTTTTATAACAACTTATCACGTGATGTTAAAAAAGAATTAAACAAGCTGAAAGAGCAAGAAGTGCAGGGCATTATTATTGATTTGCGTGGTAACGGCGGCGGTTCTTTACCTGAAGCTACTTTACTGACCGGCTTGTTCATTGACAAAGGTCCTGTCGTTCAAATTAGAAATAGTGCTGATCGTGTTGACGTGCATCGTGATAGAGATGGCATCAGTTATTATGATGGCCCATTAACGGTTATGGTTGATAGATACAGTGCTTCTGCTTCTGAAATATTTGCTGCTGCCATTCAAGATTATGGCCGTGGTGTTATTATTGGCGAACACACCTTTGGTAAAGGTACGGTTCAACAGCATAGAGGTTTAGGGCGTGTTTATGATTTATACGAAAACCCTTTAGGCAGTATTCAGTATACTATTGCTAAATTTTATCGTATCAATGGTGGCAGTACTCAACATAAAGGTGTGCTACCCGATATCGATTTTCCTACCGCAGTAGATCCCGAAGACTGGGGTGAAAGCAAAGAAGAAAACGCCTTACCTTGGGATCATATTGACAAAGCGCAATATACAAAATTGAGTGATGTAGGTGCCGATGTTTCCTACTTGACCTCGCTTTATCAGCAACGTATCAAAGAAAATTCGGAATTTAATTATTTGTTGTCTGATATTGAAAAGTATAAAGCAGAGAAAGATGATAAAACTATCTCATTAAATTTAAAAACTCGTAAAGAAAAGCGTGAAGAGGGTAAAACTAAACAACTTGTTCGCGCTAATGAACGTTTAGTTCGTATGGGTAAAGAAAAAGTTGCATCCTTAGACGATTTACCTGATGATTTAGATGAACTTGATCCCTTTTTAGATGAAACGGCTCGTATCACCTTTGATTTGGTTAGTTTGGGAAAAGTCGCTAAAAAATAATTTATTTTTAAATTAAAAAGCCGCCTACAAGGCGGCTTTCTCATATCTAGAGTTTAATATTTTTATTTAAAATAAAAGAATAATTATTAAAAATTGAATAAATATGTAGGCTAAATAAAATGTATTTACTTAGCTTAAGATTATTACCATAGAGAGCGCTTAGTGGAGCATCGCGACTCGGTGGTGAATAGTACTAATAAAACTAACGATAATAACGATAACAAGGTTAACTTTATATTATGTCAAAGCAAGCACCCTCAGAAATTGAATCGGTAAAAACGATAAAAGCGCCAAGCATGTTAGATGCTTTTATTCCCGTGATCTGCCTCATCGCTTTTTTAGCGGTGGCCGTGTTTTATTTTGGCAATGACTCCTCTTATGGCCCTAATCAAATCGGTTTACTTGTTGCTATGGGCATTGCTATTGTTATTGGTCTTAAAAATGGCCATGTTTGGCATGATATTGAAAAGGCTATTGTTAGCGGTATAACCTTGTCTCTTGGCGCTATTTTAATTTTATTGGCGGTGGGCTCGTTAATTGGCACTTGGTTACTGTCAGGTACGGTACCCACAATGATTTATTATGGTTTGCAAATCTTAGATCCCAGTTGGTTCTATGCCGCGGCCTGTGTTATTTGCGGTATTGTTGCCTTGAGTATTGGCAGCTCTTGGACAACAGCGGCAACTATTGGTGTTGCGTTAATTGGTATTGCACAAGGGCTAAATTTAGACCCAGCAATCACTGCCGGTGCCGTTATTTCAGGAGCCTATTTCGGTGATAAAATATCACCTTTATCTGAAACGACAAACTTAGCGCCAGCGGTAGCGGGCAGTGAGCTTTTTTCACATATTCGCTATATGTTTTGGACAACGGTGCCATCTATCTCAACGGCATTAGTATTATTCTTATTTCTTGGTTTCGCGGAAGAAAATGTTGCTAGTACAACGGCAATTGCTGATTTAAGTAACCAATTAGCAGAGCATTTTAATATCAGTTGGCTTAATCTTGTACCGCTATTGGTTCTACTAACATTAGCCATAAAGAAAGTACCGGCATTCCCCGCAGTAGCCATTGGCGCTCTAATTGGCGGCTTATGGGCGGTGTTGTTTCAACAAGAATTAATCTTAAAATTAGCCGGTGAAAATACTGATATGTTAACTGCCAACATTAAGGTGGTATGGACGGCTTTTTTTGATGGTGTAAGCATAGAGACAGGCAATAGTGAACTTGATAAACTCTTAAGCGGTGGTGGCATGGCTAAAATGTTAAATACTGTGTGGCTTATTATGTGTGCCTTAAGTTTTGGTGCGGTACTAGAGCATTTAGGCATGTTACGTAAGTTTGTTAGCGCTATTTTATCTGCAGCAAAATCGACTGGAAGTTTAATTGCTAGCACGGTAGCTACTTGTATAGGTACCAACTTAATTACTGCCGACCAATATATGGCTATTGTTATGCCGGGACGTATGTATAAAGAAGAGTATCAGCGACGCGGCTTACATCCTTTAGTATTAAGCCGTACATTAGAAGACTCCGGTACTATAACGTCACCGCTTATTCCTTGGAATACTTGTGGTGCCTACATGTACAGCGTCTTATTGGTAAACCCTTTAGATTATATTTTTTATAGCTTTTTTAATTTAATGAACCCTATACTAGCCGTAGTTTATGGATTTATCGGCTTTAATATCAAGAAGCTTGCTAATAAAGCTTAATTATTTACACACTTAATTACATTATTAATTAAATTATGCCTGCTTGTTTGCAGGCACTTCTCCTTTTAAATGTGGAACATTTATGACTCAATCTACTTCTCGTTTTCTAGCTGATTACAGCCCGGCAACTTTTACTATTGAAACTGTTAATCTCACCGTGCAATTAAATGACACCTCGACGCAAGTTATTAATGAAATGACGGTTTTGCGTCAAGAAAACAGTCACGAAGCTAGTGATAAAAATAGCTCAGCAGTGCTTGTTTTAGATGGTGAGCAGCTTAACCTTATTTCAGTGGCTATAAATGATCAGCAACTTACCGCTGAACACTATCAACTATCGGCCAATAATTTGTCTTTGAAAACGGTTGAGACAAACTTTAAATTGACGATTGTGACCGAAATCAATCCCGTTGATAATACCTCGTTAGAAGGCTTGTTTAAGTCAGGAGATGCTTTTTGTACACAGTGTGAAGCAGAAGGCTTTCGCCGCATAAGTTACTATCTTGATAGGCCTGATGTTATGGCCACCTTTACCACTAAAGTCATTGGCGATAAAAGCCAGTATCCATATTTATTATCAAACGGTAACAAAATTGCTCAAGGTGATTTAGCCAATAATCAGCATTTCGTCACTTGGCATGACCCTTTTCCAAAACCGTGTTACTTATTTGCCTTAGTTGCAGGCAAGTTTGATCTACTCGCTGACAGCTATACCACAAGTTCAGGTCGAGAAGTCGCTTTGGAAATTTTTGTCGACCAAGGTAATTTAAGTAAAGCTGAGCATGCTATGGCCTCATTGAAAAAATCAATGGCATGGGATGAGCAAACCTTTAACTTAGAATACGATCTTGATATTTACATGATTGTTGCGGTAGATTTTTTTAATATGGGCGCAATGGAAAATAAAGGCTTAAATGTTTTTAATAGCAAGTATGTTCTGGCGGATAAAACCTCGGCTACTGATACTGATTATTTCAATATTGAAGCGGTTATTGCTCATGAATATTTTCATAACTGGACCGGAAATAGGGTTACCTGTCGAGATTGGTTTCAACTCAGTTTAAAAGAAGGTTTAACCGTTTTTCGCGATCAGCAATTTAGCGCCGACATGCATTCAAGCGCGGTTACTCGTATTCAAAATGTTAGAGTATTACGTTCACAACAGTTTGCTGAAGATGCCGGGCCAATGGCACATCCTATTCGACCTGAAAAAGTATTAGAGATGAATAATTTTTATACCTTAACTGTCTATGAAAAAGGCTCAGAAGTTATTCGCATGCTACATACCTTGTTAGGAAAAGATGGCTTTAGAGCGGGTATGGATTTATATTTTAAACGCTTTGATGGCATGGCCGTTACTTGTGATGATTTTGTCAATGCCATGAGTGATGCCTCAGGAAAAGATTTAACGCAATTTAAATTATGGTATAGCCAATCGGGAACACCTTCAGTTAGAGTGTTAGAAAGTTTTGATGAAGCAACAGGTATTTATCATTTAACCTTAGCACAACGATTACCCGTGACCTTGAAGCAAACATCGCCGCAAGCTTTACATATTCCTATTAAGATAGAGTTAATTTGCAGTGATGATAACCAACAAAGCCAATCACATCTGTTGGAGTTGACGCAAGATAGTCAAAGCTGGCAGTTTTCAAGCTTTGCCAACAAACCTACCCTAGCTTTACTTGCTGATTTTACCGCGCCAGTAAAAGTAAACTTTGCGCAAGACAATGACAGCTTGTTAACGATTATAGCCAAAGCAAACAATAGCTTTTGTCGCTGGGATGCCGGACAAAAGTTTTTAATGTCAACTATTCAACTGTTAACAGAGACGCCTGATTCTATTTTACCTAAGCAGTTATTGACTTGTTTTGCTGATATTTTATCTGCCAATGATGATCCTGCTTTTATGGCTGAGCAATTAGCTTTGCCAAGTTTTGATGAAGCGGCCGATTTAATAGAGCAAGTTGCTCCTATTGCTTTGGTCAATGCCATTAAATCTTTAACATTATTTATAGCGCAAGGGTTAGAACAACAGCTTATTAATAAGTTTGAGAGCTGTAAAGCCTTGTTAGTAGGCAATAACCTACCAGCAGCTGAACTAACGGCCAATCGTGCTTTGAAAAACATTTGTTTGTTTTATTTATCTTCATTAACCCAACATGAAGAGCTCGTTATTGAACAGTTTGATTGCGCTGATAATATGACAGACTCCCTTGCCGCGTTAAATTGCAGTGCAAAAAACAACTTAGTTTGCTTTACGGATCAAATGAAACAATTTGAGCAGCAATGGCTGGAAACACCTCTGGTTATGGATAAATGGTTTGCTTTAGGGGCTAGCCAAAATAGTGCCGCTATTTTTGAACAACTCAGCGAGCTTGAAAACCATTCACATTTCAGCTTGAAAAATCCCAATAGAGCTCGTGCTTTATTAGGTGCTTTTGCGATGAATAATCCCGCTTATTTCCACTGTGAGACGGGGCAGGGCTATCAATTTTTAGCGCAAAATATTGCTAAGTTAAATGATATTAATCCACAAGTAGCATCGCGATTATTAACCCCTTTAATTCAATTTAAAAGTTTTGCTAAAGCTAATCAGCTGCTAATGAAAGCAGAATTACTAAAACTGCAAGCGTTACCTAACCTCAGTAAAGACTTACAAGAAAAATTAACCGCCGCTTTAGCTTAGTAAGCCTTAATTACCTGCACAATCAAACAGGCGGGATTTGAATCGCGCCTGTTACTTTTAATTTATGGTTTTATCGCCGCATGAAATATTATTTTTCCCTAAAAATGACCACAAAGGAGTTTTTACCTTATTACCAAGGTAAAGCGCAAACTATTGTGGTAACCAGTAATCAAGGCTTGCGCTTACAGTTTCCCGCAATGCATATACGATCTTACTTGAAAAGCGATGGAATTAACGGCTATTTTTGTTTGCATACTGAAAATAATAAATTTTTATCATTGACTGAAGTTAAATAATTCTTTCAGATAAAAACCTTGTTAGAGTAATAGCTTTAAACAGTGGTCAGACCATCTTAAGCAATATTCTATTATTATTATTTTGTTAAACAAGCGTTATTTCATTAACTTAGTGCAATTAAACTTATTTTGCTTTTTTTGGTTTTAAACGCTAGTTTTAAACAAGGATAAATTTAATGGTTTATATTAAAGGCAAGCCATTAAAATACAGCAGATTAACTATTGTTTTTTGACTTGCCAGACCAGTTAAATGATGCAATTATTGTTTAATCTACATCTGTAGAGAAATACATAAAAAATAATAACGATTTTAAGCCATAAGTTATAAGCTAAATAATAACCATACACTTAATGTGTCTTGATTCGCTTCTGGGGAGAATACCAATGAAAAATAGCCCGCGCAGTTTTAACAAAAAACCTATCTCAATAGGAGTTGCCGCTGCACTTTCCATGACTTTGTTAACAACAACGCTAAGTTCTCAAGCCGCAAGGTGGGAATTTGGTGATGTCGAAGTTAGCTTCGACTCTACTTTTAGTGCCGGTTCTAGCTGGCGAACTGAAAATCGCAACTGGGATGATAATGTTGCCAAAGCCAACAATTTAAATAATGGTTTTGATTTTAGTAATTACCATACTGCAGGAAATCCTAACCCAAGTAGTGCCACTATATGGCAAGGGGCAGGTAATTATTCAACTAATGGTGATAATGGTAACTTAAACTATGATGCAGGAGAGGCGTTCTCTCAGATCCTTAAAGGTACTCATGAGTTAGATATTCATTATGATGGTATGGGCGTTTTCGTACGTGGCATGTACTATTATGACTTTGCAATGATGGATAGCGACAGAGACTGGAATAACCAACTTAGTGGTTTGGCTAACGATCCTTGTGACGATAGCGAAGCTAAAAAACAGGTGTGTTCAGATGTACGTCTACTTGATGCTTACGTTTATGGTAATTTTGACTTAGGCGATATGCCTGTTTCAATCCGAGTTGGTCAACAGGTGATCAGCTGGGGTGAAAGTACATTAATTGGTCACGGTATTAGTGAAATTAACCCCGTTGATATCGCACGTTTAAGAGCACCAGGTGCAGAATTAAAAGAAGCTTTTATTCCGTTTGGCGCTGTTTGGGGATCTTTAGGCATCACCGAAAACTTCAACGTAGAAGCATTTTATCAATATTCTTGGGAAAAAACGGTATTACCACCACCGGGTAGTTATTTTTCTACCAATGACTTTGCAGGTGACGGCGGTAATAATAACAATGTACAACTTGGTTTCTCTGGCAATCCTGATATGGATGTTAATACCTTAATCGCTGGCTTAAACCAAGTGGGTGGAATGGTACGTGCGGGCGATGCTAGTGCAACACTCGCTTACTTAGCTTATGCAACTAAAGTCACCTTAAGATCGCCAGGTAAATCAGCAGAATTAGAGCCTGACGATGGCGGCCAATACGGTTTACGTTTGTCTTGGTATTTACCTGAACTTAATGAAACTGAATTTAGTCTTTATTATGTAAATTATCATAGTCGTAGACCAATATTTGCAGGGCAAACTGCTAATTATGGTAACGCATCAATCGGCGGAGACCTTGCCACGTTAGCAACAACTGAGATCACAGAAGAAAACCTATACGACCTTTCTACTTTCTCTCAAGTTAAACTGCAATACCCTGAAGACATTCAAATGTATGCGTTAAGTTTTAACACTACGTTAGGTACTACAGCTGTTGCGGGTGAAATTAGTTACCGCAAAGATGAGCCGTTACAAATTGATGATGTAGAGTTACTTTTTGCCGCTATGCCACAACAGTTAGCAAATGCGGGTATTCGACCTGATTTTAATAATATTTCTCAGCTAAATGACCCTGCTACAGGTTTGCCTTATGGTCCGGGTGAAACGGCAAATGGGTTTATTTTATCTGATACAGTGCAAGCGCAAGTAACGTTAACGCATTTATTTGGCCCGAGCTTCGGCGCGAGTCAACTAACAGGGTTAATTGAAATTGGCGGTATTAACATTAATGATATGCCAGATGAAAGCGTACTACGTTTAAATGGCCCAGGTACAGCTAGAAGTGGCGGTATTGCAGCGGCACCTGGTTTAGAACAGCCTGTTCAAGATGGTATTGAAACTAACCCGTTCCCAACCGATTTTGCTTGGGGTTATAAAATCATTGCTAAACTTGATTACTCAAATGTTTTTGCTGGCGTAAACATGTCGCCAAAAATAGTATTTTCTCATGATGTCGAAGGTATTACGCCTGATCCATTATTCTTGTTTGTTGAAGATAGAAAATCTGTAGCACTTGGTTTGAGCTTCGATTATCAAAGCAGCTGGAAAGCAGATATAAATTATAACAGTTTCTTTGATGGCGTTGGTACGACTAACCAGATTGAAGATCGTGATTATGTATCTCTTAGCATTAGTTATTCAATTTAAGAAAAGGCAACACTTATGAAACCCCAAACCTTTAAAACTTATACCGACAAAAAAGGTACTTTGAATAAAAGTAGCTTGTTAACATTAGCGGTATCTGTTGCCCTTGCTTCAACGGTGGTTAATGCAAAAATCTCTGCTGATGAAGCAGACAAATTAGGTAAAGAATTAACACCGATGGGCGCTGTACAGGCAGCCAATAAAGATGGCTCAATCCCTGAATGGACCGGCGGTATTACTAAAGCACCTGCAGGTTATGTAGTAGGTAAGCATCATGTTGATCCCTACCCAAGTGATAAGGTGCAATATTCAATAACGGCCAAAAATGTAGCAGAGTATAAAGATTTGCTAACACCTGGCCAGATGAAATTATTTGCCACTTATCCTGAAACATTCAAAATGGATGTTTATCAAACTCATCGTAGTGCCTCTTACCCTGCACACGTTTATCAAGCAGTAAAAGTTAATGCTACCCGTGCTGAATTAGTTGAGGGTGGTAATGGTATTAAGAATGCGGCGGTTGGTATTCCTTTTCCTGTGCCAAAAGATGGCTTAGAAGCTATCTGGAACCATATTGTTCGTTATCGTGGTGAAGCTATCGTTCGTGAAGGTGGTCAAGCAGCGCCAACTGCTTCAGGTAACTATACTTATGTTGGTTTTGATGATCAGTTATTGCTTCCTTATAATGTTAAGGGCGTTACGCCAGCTGAACTAGAAAAAACTAACATGTTGTTTAAATTTAAACAAAAAGTTACTGAGCCAGCACGCTTAGCGGGTACTGCTTTATTGGTTCACGAGACTATGGATCAAATAAAAACGCCTCGTCAAGCATGGACTTATAATACAGGTCAACGCCGTGTACGTCGTGCGCCTAATGTCGCTTACGATGCACCTGGTAGCGCTTCAGATGGTTTACGATTAACGGATGATTTTGACATGTATAACGGCGCACCAAACCGTTATAACTGGACACTAAAAGGTAAACAAGAGTTGTTAATTCCTTATAATGACTATCGTTTACATAGTGATGAGTTGAAATATGACGACATTATCCAGCCGGGTCATATCAATCCAGACCTAGTGCGTTATGAAAAGCATAGAGTTTGGGTCGTCGAAGCTAACTTGAAAGCAGATACTCGTCATACTTATAAAAAGCGGGTTTTCTACATAGATGAAGATAGCTGGCAAGTTGCTATTGCCGATATTTATGATAACCGTGACGAATTGTATCGTGTTGCCGTGGCGCACGGTATAAATTATTACGAAGTACCAACACAGTGGTCTACGCTTGAGGTGTATCATGATTTTCAATCACGTCGTTACATAGCTATGGGCTTAGACAACGAAGCTAAGATGTATGACTTTTCGGTTGAGTTAAAGGAAAAAAACTTTACTCCGTCAGCACTTAGACGAGAAGGAAGAAGATAACCTTTCTTGTAAGTAAAACGGCTGACTATGTCAGCCGTTTTACTTACCATCATATTATATTTATATGTTTATATATTGATGGTTAACATTTGTTTTTTATATAATATTTTTTTAATTGTCATAAGAGCTTCTACCATGCGTTTTATTTCTTCCCTTTTTTGCAGCCTTTCTTTGTTGGGCATACTTGTTCAAACAAGTGTTGCTGCTGATGTATCCTCTTTACCTCCTTCTGTTAAAGCACCGCTAGCCAGTAAATCTTTATTATTAGATATCACCCACATCGGACAAGAAAAATTAGTTGTTGTTGGTGAGCATGGTCACATTTTACTGTCTACTGACGGACAAGAATGGCAACAAGCCAATGTACCCGTGCAAACAACCTTAACCAGTGTTTTTTTCTTTAATACTCAATTAGGTTGGGCCGTAGGGCATGATGCCACTATTTTGCACACTAAAGATGCGGGCTTAACATGGCAAGTGCAGCAATATAAACCTGAACTTGAAAAACCCTTGCTTGATATTGTCTTTAAATCGCCACTCGAAGGCCTTGCTATTGGCGCTTATGGCCTTTTTTTTCGTACCAACGATGGTGGCAAAACATGGCAAAATGAATTTCATGATGAATTTTTATTGCCCGATGATGTTGATTATTTAGCCGAATTAAAACAAGAAGATGAAGAAGCTTATTTAGATGAAGCCTCGTCAATTTTACCGCACTTTAATCGTTTAGCCATTGATGGCCGAACGCTTTATATGGTTGGTGAAATAGGGCTAATTGCAAAAAGTAATGACTTTGGTGTTAATTGGCAACCCTTTGATGAAATATATCAAGGCTCGTTTTTTGACATAGCTCGGACACAAAAGGGCAACTTGTTAGTTGCTGGGTTGCGAGGTCATGTTTTTAGAAGTTTACAAAATGGTACACCATGGCAGCAAAGAGCCACTAAAACGACAGCCTTAATCAATGATATTGTCTTAGCTAATAAAAATAGAATATTTTTATTAGCGAATAACGGCACATTACTTGAGAGTGTTGATGATGGTCTAAGCTATCGTCAACGGATGCAAAAAGATGGCAAAGCACTTATCGCAGGTGTTTGGTTTAATGGCAAACTAATTGTTGTTTCAGATATTGGTGTTAAAGTTATTTCTTTGTAGTTACCCGTATTATTAGTTAGCAGTAAATTAAATAAGTATAAAGCTGGATTATAAAATTTTATGAAAATCTCCCTCGCAAACCGTTTAGAAATTGGCCTTTTCCGTCATAAGTTATTTGTACTTATGCTTTTTGTTCTCGCCAGTTTTTTCTTGATTTTTCAAGCAACGCAGATCAAATTAGACGCTTCTTTTACAAAAAACATCCCCTTAAATCACAGTTATATGAAAACTTATTTAAAGCATAGCGAAAATTTTGGCGGTGCTAATAATATTTTAATTTCTGTCTGTAATAGTGATGATGATATTTTTACCGCCGATTTTTTTAATGCCCTTAAAGGTGTGCACGACAAGTTGTTTTTCATCCCCGGTGTTGATCGCATTCAAGTAAAGTCTTTATTTTCTCCAAGTACTCGTTTTGTTGAAGTTGTTGAAGATGGTTTTGCTGGCGGCCCTGTTATTCCTGCTAACTTTCAAGCAGACGAACAAGGTTTAGCGGTAGTTAAAGCCAATATAGAAAAAGCAGGCATTGTTGGTAGCATAGTTGCCGATGATTATAGCTGTGCGATGGTGAAGGCGTCATTACTAGATTTCAACCCTGATACCGGTGAAAAACTAGATACCTTAACAATGGCAACACAACTAGAGCAAGAAATTAGAGCCGAATTTGAACAGGGTAATATTTCAGTGCACATCATTGGCTTTGCTAAAATGGTCGGTGATGTTGCTGAAGGGGCGAAAGGCGTTGTGGTGTTTTTTGCCATAGCCATTGCGATTACGGCTGTTATGGTGTTTTTCTTTTGCCACTCTGTTAGTTTAACGTTATTACCTATAGTGTGCTCTTTAGTAGCCGTTGTTTGGCAAATGGGGATGCTATCAACATTAGGCTTTGGGCTTGATCCTATGTCTATCTTAGTCCCTTTTTTAGTGTTTGCTATTGGTGTTAGTCATGGCGTACAAATGATTAACTCTGTTGTTAAAAAAGTACATTTAGGCCAAAGTTCTCAAGCGGCAGCACAAGCAAGTTTCAGAGCCTTGTTAATCCCCGGCGGAATTGCTTTACTATCAGATACGGTTGGATTTTTGACCTTGCTTTCCATCGATATAGGGATTATTAGAGAACTAGCCATTACCGCCTCGTTAGGCGTAGCAATGATCATTTTAACTAACTTAATCTTATTACCATTGTTAGTGTCATATTTAACCATTACCCCTAAAGATAGAAAAAATGAAGCGGGTAATATTAGTGAAGAAAGTGCTGTCTGGCGTGCAATGGCAAGCTTTGCCACTAAAGGCCCAGCGACAGTGATTTTAATATTGACGGTAATTTTATATGGTTTAGGTGTGTTTAATTCTCAGGATTTAAAAATTGGTGAATTGCATGCTGGAGCGCCGGCATTACATGAGTCATCGCGTTATAATCAGGACACTTTCTTAATCACTAATAAGTACGCTATTAGTGTTGATTATATGTCTATCATTATAGAAACAACTCCTGATGCTTGTACCTATTACGATACCATGAATATCATTGATAGGTTTCAATGGCGCATGGAAAATGTAACGGGTGTGCAATCAACGGTAAGTTTAGCGTCTATTTCAAAATTAGTGAATGCGGGCTATAACGAAGGTAATCCCAATTGGCGTGTGATCCCTCGTAACCAACAAACGCTAGTACAATCTATTGCTCGCATACCTTCATCAAGTGGTTTATTAAATAGTGATTGTAGTGCCATGCCAGTGATTTTGTTTTTGAAAGATCACAAAGCTGAGACCATCAATCGTGTTATCAAAGAAGTTAAAATTGCCGCCCAAGAATTAGGTAGTCAACATATACAGTTTAAACTAGCTTCTGGACCTGTTGGTGTCATGGCGGCAACCAATGAAGCGGTTGCCGAAGCGCAATTACCTATGATGATTTATGTATATGGCGCGGTGATTATTTTATGTTTATTAAGCTTTAGAAGTGTTCGAGCTACTGTGGTGGTGGTATTACCGCTTTACGTGGTATCAACATTGGCACAATGGTTAATGACCGCCTTAGATATTGGTTTGACCGTATCAACTCTGCCAGTAATCGCTTTAGGGGTTGGTATTGGTGTTGATTATGGTATTTATATATTATCGACCATGAGCACTAAACTTAAAGAAGGTGCCAATGTACATGATGCTTACCTTGCTGCCCTTAAAGAGCGTGGCAGTGCCGTATTAATTACCGGTATCACCTTAGCTATAGGTGTTTCAACGTGGTTCTTCTCTGATTTGAAATTCCAAGTAGATATGGGCGTGTTATTAACCTTTATGTTTTTGGTCAACATGCTAGCCGCTATTATCGTGTTACCAGCCTTATCAGCTTTTTTATGGTCAGATAAAAAACAGTAAATATATTAGTCTTTATTTGATATCTATTTAAAACTCGGTCGCTTGCGGCCGATTTTTTTTGTTTGCCCAACTAAGCTGGCAAACCTGATGGCTGAAAATCCTATCACCCTGACTGAATAAACAACACCAACAAATGCTGTTTATTATTGGTTACTTTTCGAGACTAGGTGTTATTTTTGATATATTGATGCATAAAATAGTTGATGAACTATATTTACATCATGACATATCGCAGGTATTGTTGAGAAAATACTCTCGGCAATTCGCTTGATTTAATCACTAACGATGATAAAGCTGATTAGGCGAGAGTCTAGCATTTGTCTAGCATCTATATACCTGCCTCATATTGGATACGGAAATACCGATAAGATGAAAGAACCTCAGCAAAAGCAGCTAACATGTCAAAATGAAACAAGAATTTCCTCAGGAGATCTTGATGGTATTAACTTCATTAACGACGACTTCAAATTAGCCTCATTTAAAAAAAATCAGTTCAGACTATGACTATTCCTCAATTGCTTGGCCGTGTGTTATTAGCAGAAGATAGCCAAATCAATCAAAAGTTGATTACTGTCTATGTTAACAAAACAGGGGCTGAAATCGTTGTTGTCGATAATGGCCGTTTAGCTGTTGAAAAGGCACTTTCCGATGAGTTTGATTTAATTTTGATGGATATACAAATGCCCCTCATGGATGGCATGAAAGCGACTGAAATACTTAGAAAAACGGGATATTCTCGGCCTATTATCGCGTTAACAGCAAATGTCATGAAAGGTAATTTTCATAAGTATGATGACGTTGGCTTTAACTGTTGTTTATCTAAACCTATTGATCATGCATTGTTTTTCACTACTTTAGCGCGTTATTTGAATTCTGATGACATTAAAGCAAGACACGAACAAGCCAAAAAAATCGAGGTTAGCAGTGACTATGAAAACCTTGTTTCAGACTTTGAAAACAGTCTACCCAGTGCATTAGTGTCTTTGAAAAAGGCTGTAAAAGAAGAACGTTGGCAGGATTTTGAAAAACAAATACATGTATTAAAAGGTTCCGGCGGTTCTTTTGGCTACCTAGAAATCACGACTTTATCTAGCAAAATTGAAAGCCTGTTAAAAACCGAAAATTATTATGTTGCAGCTGAAATGTTGACCGAATTCGAGAGGCTCTCCCAATCTATTTTTAAGAGTAAGGTCATTTAATATGATTAAACTATCCATGATGGTGAGAGTAATAGCTAATAGAAACAAGGAAAGGATGCGATGATTTTAGAAAAAGTATTGATAGCCGATGATACCCCATTGGTAAGGCAAATGCTGGGAAGTTATGTAAAGGCATTAGGTTATACGGATGTGCTAACAGCAAGTGATGGCAAGGCTGCTGTCACTTTGTACAAGTCAAGAGATATAGATATTACCTTTTTAGATATCGATATGCCTAAATTAAATGGCATCGAAGCACTTAAACAAATTAAAGAGCATAACAAAGGTGCTTATGTTGTTATTGTAAGTGGTGAGAGTACTTTAGAAAATATAGAATTATCAATAGCATCGGGTGCGAATGGTTTTATTACTAAACCGTTTAATTCACAAAAAATAATTGAAGTCATAAAAAACTATGAAAAGCAAAATACCAAAACACAGCATAAACAGCAAGCACGCCAAGCTGTATTCAGTGAAAAAGTAGATCTGAGGGCAGCCCAAAAACCGAAAGTGTCTAAGGAGAAGGTAAAAAACAATGTTTAGTCGCTTTCTTTACTTATTTTGTGCACTTTGACAAACATGGCCTTTATGGTAACAGTTTATATTTATAATTTGCCCTATAAAAACGAATAAACCTTCCTATATTTTTATCAAAAAGTAATTTTGCAGATTAAACGCTGTTGCAACTAAATTATTTTTACCATGAACAAAAAAATTTAAAATCAAATCCTACCCTCAAACTGTATAGTTAATCAGGAAATAGTGAAAATAAGCTGTAGTTATTTAGCTTATTTGCATATACTTCAAAAATATAAAAAAACGGCTCAATCTGCTACAGCAAGTTTCGTATTTAATACAAAAAAACACTCGCAATTGCTTAAATTTATTCATAAAATCTGTACTATACTATAAAAGCTTTTAGTGTAGGTTCTATTTTGACTTGTCAAGAAAGTTTTTAAAGTGATATTTATAAGCATGATATAAAAATAAAATAATCTCAATTATTACAAATTTCTTTTTAATTTAACTCTAACTTAAAAAGAGCAAAAGGAAAAAACATGGCGTTAATAAACGGTTCACCCTCTGTGATACTAAAAAACGTAGCACAATTAATTAAGAAAAAAGTACCTCAAGAGTCAGCAGCACTCGTAGAGCAATTTGCTGAACTACTGTATAGCAATATTTCATCCCTCGACTTAGCCAATAGAAATGATAGTGACATGTATGGCGCTACGTTAAGTTTATGGAGTTCGTTAAATGAGCATATTGATGATGCACCCGTTATCCATGTTTTTAACCCGTCAGTAAATAAAAATGGTTGGAAATCAAGCCATACCATTATTGAAGTGATTGTAAAGGATATGCCATTTTTGGTGGATTCAATCAGAATAGCTTTAAATCGATTAGGTTTATCTCCCCATTTAATGCTGAATTCACCGTTAAAAATTGTTCGCGACAAACAACAGAACATGGTTAAATTAGCCTCTGCGGTTGAAAGTAAAATAAAAGCAACCTCACAAGAAACCATTTTTTTCATCGAAATTGATCGTCAATCTACTCAGCAAGAGTTAAATAAAATTAAAGATGAATTGTTAAGCGTTGTTGAAGATATTTCTTTAACCGTCAATGATTGGCAACCCATGCTGAAACAATTCAACGTTATTATTGACGAGGTCAAAAAAGCTAAACTACCGGGCACTAAAAAAGCCAAAGAAGATACGGTTGAATTCTTAACTTGGCTAGCGACTAATAATTTCACCTTAATGGGTTATCGCTCGTATGATGTTAAAGCGGTGCAAGGTGACATAAAGCTTGAAGCGGTTATGGACTCTAGCTTAGGACTAATGAAAAATTCTAACGGCACTAAAAGCCGTTTAATTTCAAGCTTAAGTGAATCAGGTCGTGATATTGCCTTAGGTGATAATCATTTAATTTTAACTAAAACAAATTCACGTTCAAGAGTACACAGGCCGGCACAATTAGACTACATTGGTGTCAAGCGCTTTGACAGCAAAGGTAACGTTATTGGTGAAGAGCGTTTTATCGGCTTATTTGGTTCTGCGTATTACACTAACAGTGCTTTACACTTACCGTTAATAAAAACCAAAGTGATGGACGTTTGTGCTGCCTCAGGATTTGCGAAGGGCACCCATGCTTTTAAAACGTTAATCAATATTTTAGAAACTTACCCAAGAGATGAAATACTGCAATGTAGCATTAATGAGTTATTGCAAAATGTTATGGGTATTCTACAAATGCAAGAGCGTGATTATTGCGGTCTTTTTGTTCGACGTGATGCTTTTGACCGGTTTTATTCGTGCATGGTGTATGTGCCTAGAGAGCGTTACAACACTAAGTTACGCATGGAAACGCAGCGTTTATTACAAGAAGCATTTGGCAGTGATAAAGACGTTGAGTTCACCACCTATTTTTCAGAGTCAGTGCAAGCAAGAACGCATTATATTGTTCAGGTTAACTCAACAAAAGCAGACATCAATGTGAAAGAAATTGAAAAGAATTTAAATGAAGCGGCCCGTAACTGGGATGATAAACTCGTGAGCGCGCTGTCTGCCAATAAAGGTGAAGTGGCCGCTAAAATCTTAAGTCGTAAATATGCTAATTTCCCTCAAGCTTATAAAGATGCGGTGTTACCTGGCTCTGCTATTGTTGATATAGAAAAACTAGAGCGAGTAAACTTTTCTGATGGTTTAGAAATGTTGTTCTATCAACCGTTAGAAGAAAAAGCGGGCAGCCGTTTTGTCAAGCTAAAGCTTTTTCACAAGGGTGATCCTATTCACCTTTCTGATGTTTTACCCATGTTAGAAAACTTTGGTTTACGTGTTATTGGTGAGAGCCCTTATGCAATCAAAGCGTCTGATGGTGAAATGTTTTGGATCTTAGATTTCTCTATGCTAATTACCGGTGATAGTGATTTCAATCTTTACACGGTACAAACACTCTTTCAGGATGCCTTTGCTAAAGTCTGGCAAGGTGGTTTAGAAGATGATGGTTTTAACCGCTTAATTTTGGGGGCAGGATTAGAAGGGCGTAGTGTTTCTATTTTACGTGCTTATGCCAAATATGAACGCCAAATTGGTGGCCGTTTCAGTCAAAGCTATATTGAGGATACTTTTGCTCGCTACCCAGATATTGCCCAGTTATTAATTAACCTATTTATTCAACGATTTGATCCAAAGAGCAAGTCCAGTGATAGTGCTAAAGAAAAAGCGCATACCAAGCTTTTAGACGCCATCGAAAGCTCATTAGATAATGTTGCTAATTTAGATGATGATCGAATCATTCGCCGTTTTGTTGAAATGATCAGCGCAACGATTAGAACTAACTATTTCCAAGTAGACAAACTCATGGGCGAGAAACCTTATATCTCGTTTAAAATTACCCCTGAAAAAATTAGTGAAATGCCACAACCAGTCCCTAAATTTGAGATTTTCGTTTATTCTCCTCAAGTAGAAGGTGTACATTTACGTGGCGGAAAAGTTGCCCGTGGCGGTTTACGTTGGTCTGACCGACGTGAAGATTTCCGAACAGAAGTTTTGGGATTAGTCAAAGCGCAACAAGTTAAAAATTCAGTGATTGTACCAGTAGGTGCAAAAGGCGGATTTGTTTGTAAACAGCTGCCAACGGGTACTCGTCAAGAAATCTTTGAGGCGGGTAAAGAGTGTTATCGCACCTTTATTCGTGCTTTGCTCGATATTACCGACAATATTGTTAATGGTGAAGTTGTACCACCTGTTGATGTTGTGCGCCTTGATGAAGATGATGCCTATTTAGTGGTTGCCGCCGATAAAGGCACTGCAACTTTCTCAGACATCGCGAATGGTATCTCAGATGAATATAATTTCTGGTTAGGAGATGCTTTTGCCTCGGGCGGTAGTGTTGGTTACGATCACAAAGCCATGGGCATCACAGCAAAAGGGGCTTGGGAGTCTGTTAAACGTCATTTTAGAGAAATGGATGTTGATTGTCAGAGCACTGATTTCACCTGTATTGCTATTGGTGATATGGCCGGTGATGTATTCGGTAACGGTATGTTGTTATCAAAACATATACGCTTACAAGCGGCGTTTAACCATCTACATATTTTTATTGACCCTCAACCTGATGCAGCGAAAACTTATCCTGAGCGTGAACGCTTATTTAATTTACCGGGTTGTAGCTGGGAAGATTACAATAAAGAATTGATTTCAGCAGGAGGGGGCATATTTAGCCGTCACGTTAAATCAATAAAACTTACCCCACAAATTAAAAAGATGCTTGGCACACAAAAACAAAGCATGTCACCTAATGATTTAATTCAAGCTATTTTAACCATGGAAGTTGATTTACTTTGGAATGGTGGTATTGGTACTTATGTGAAAAGTAGTAAGGAAACTCATTTAGAAGTGGGTGATAGAGCCAATGATTCACTGCGCATTAATGGTGCTGAGCTACAAGCTAAAGTTGTAGGTGAAGGGGGGAATTTAGGATTAACGCAACTTGGCCGTATTGAATTTGCTGCCACGGGCGGGCGTATCAACACCGATGCTATTGATAATGCCGGTGGTGTAGATTGTTCAGATAATGAAGTGAACATCAAAATTTTGCTAAATGGTTTAGTACAAAATGGTGACTTAACCGTTAAACAGCGTAATCAACTGCTTTATGATATGACGGATGAAGTGGGAGATATTGTTATTGAAGATTGTTATCGCCAAACCCACTCTTTATCTATTACCGATATACGCGGCGTTAATCAGTTGAAAGAGCAAGTACGCTTTATTCATGAATTAGAACGTTCAGGTAAGCTAGACAGAGAACTAGAATTTATTCCTGATGATGAAGAAATCGCCGACAGGTTATCAAAAGGAAATGGTTTAACAAGACCTGAGCTTGCAGTATTACTTGCCTACAGTAAGATGGTTTTGAAAGAAGATCTTGTGCATCCCGAAATTACGGATAATCCATATCACGATAGATTATTAATCAACGCGTTCCCTAAACAGCTTCGTGATAAATACCAAGAGCAAATGCAGCATCATCCACTGCGGGCTGAAATTATTGCCACTAAGTTAGCCAATAAAATTGGTAATGATATGGGCTTTAACTTTGTTAATCGTATGCAGGAAGAAACAGGTGCTACCATTGCTGAAATAGCAAATAGTTATACCATGGCTTGTGCTGTATTTGAGCTGGAAGATTTTTGGCAGAAAATTGAAGTGTTGAATAATAAGATATCAACCGCTATTCAAACTGAAATGTTATTCCAATATCGCCGTACTGTCAGAAGAGCAACCCGCTGGTTTTTACGTCACCGTAATAAGTCTGTTGCTATTGAGCAATCAATTGCTTTATATCAACCCACCTTTATTATTATGGCGAAAAAACTTAACAGCTTAATTATTGAAAGCGAAGCGAGTCAATTACAACGGGTAGAAAATGATCTGAGCTCTGCAGGTGTGCCAAAAGTAGTCGCATTGAGAATTTCTCAGCTGAGTACCATATTTTCGGCACTTGATATTGCTGAAATTGCTGAAGAAGATGGTCGTGATGTTGAATTAGTGGCCAGTTTATACTTCAAACTTGGTGTACGCTTAGAGTTGCACTGGTTCCTAGATCAAATTACTCGCCAAGCAGTAGGTAATCATTGGCAAGCACTGGCTCGGGCATCATTTAGAGAAGAGCTTGACTGGCAACAACGTTCACTAACATCCGTGGTATTACGCTGTGATTGTTCAGCTAAAGAGAAAGATCTTGATGCAATGCTTGATACATGGGTTGACACCAATGCTCAACCATTAGCCCGTTGGAAGCATATTCTCGCTGACTTTAAAGTAGGTCAAACCCATGAGTTTGCTAAGTTCTCAGTAGCACTAAGAGAGCTGATGTTACTTAGCTTAAACTGTCAAAGGCTTACCAAAGAAAGTTAACCTTTACCGTTAAAAGCAATGTATATAATGTGCATTAACTGATAAAATCCTCGCGTAACTTATTCATATTTAAGTTAAGTGGGGATTTTTTATTTCTGCTAGCAATGCATTACTAATTAGAGGTGTTATGTTTTATCCTGCCATTCGCAAAGTTCTATTTCAATTCGACGCTGAAACCATTCATGAATTAACTATTAAAGGGCTGAAAAGTACAGGCTCATCACCCTTAAATGCTTTTTACAAGCAACGCGTTACCGAAAAACCAGTTAAGGTGATGGGTATAAACTTCCCTAATCCATTGGGCTTGGCGGCAGGGCTAGATAAAAATGGTGAATGTATTGATGCTTTTTCAGCGATGGGCTTTGGTTTTATTGAAGTGGGCACAGTAACACCACGACCTCAACCCGGTAATGATAAGCCGCGTATATTTAGACTACCTGAAGCCAATGCTATTATTAACCGCATGGGCTTTAACAATAAAGGCGTTGATTATTTGGTATCACAAGTGCGTGCTGCTAAATTTAAAGGCGTTTTAGGTATTAATATTGGTAAAAATAAAGATACGCCAGAAGAAAATGCCAAAGATGACTATATTCACTGTATGCGTAAAGTTTATAACTTTGCCACTTACATCACAGTGAACATTTCTTCACCAAATACCCCAGGTTTGCGTTCATTACAATATGGTGATGCCTTAAATGAATTACTCTCGGCATTAAAAAAAGAGCAAACACAATTAGCTGAACAATATGGTAAATATATCCCTATTGCCGTAAAAATTGCCCCAGATTTAAATGAAGAAGAGGTTAACTCTATCGCCGCTTCACTGATTGATAACAATATTGATGGTGTTATTGCGACCAATACCACGTTGTCTCGTGAAGGTGTAGCAGGACTTGAACATGGAGACGAGCAGGGAGGATTAAGTGGTGCACCGGTAAAAGATAAAAGCACCACAGTGATTAAATTACTCAGCAAGGCACTGAACAATAAATTACCTATTATCGGTGTTGGTGGTATCGCTTCAAGTGATGATGCTAATGAAAAACTAGCCGCTGGCGCAAGCCTAGTGCAAGTTTATACGGGTTTTATTTATCAAGGACCCCCTCTCGTTAAAGAAATAGTTAACGGGCTATAAAAATTTAATTATATTTTTTTGAAAATGAGTTTAAGGTAGTTTATAAAAATGAATAAGTTTCTAGTGTTAGCCATTATAGTAGCGATTGTAGTGTTTTATTTAATACGCTCAAATGCCAATAAAGAAGCGGCGAAAGTAAACATTGCTGCAGGAAATGAATTTTTACAAACCAATAAAAGCGTTGAAGGTATTATTGAAACCAGCTCGGGTCTGCAATATAAAGTACTAACGGTAGGTGAGGGTACCGAGCATCCTAGCGCTGGTTCAAAAGTTAAAGTGCACTATCATGGTACTTTACTTGACGGTACTGTCTTTGATAGCTCGGTTGATAGAGGTCAGCCCATCAGTTTTGGTTTGAACCAAGTGATAAAAGGTTGGACTGAAGGTGTGCAGTTGATGGTGGTTGGTGAAAAAACGCGTTTTTATATTCCGGCCAATTTAGGTTATGGTAATAGTGCCACCGGTAAAATTAGTGCTGGTTCATTGTTAATTTTTGATGTCGAGCTGTTGGCGATTAATTAACCGCTTAAGCTATTCCGATTAATTAGGTGATCAGCAGCCATAAAAAAGCGCGGTAAAAACCGCGCGGTTAAATTATTCTACTTGCTATAACTAAGCTTATTAATAACTTTCGTTATGTACACTCAATACTGCGCGACCTGATGGGTCAGCATTATTTTGAAAACTTTCATCCCACGCTAATGCTTCTTCTGTACTACAGGCAACAGATTTACCGCCAATAACACAATCAGCTGCAGAGGTTAGTGGATATTTCTCTTCAAAAACGCAACGGTAAAAATAACCTTCTTTACTATCAGGGGTATTGACAGGAAATCTAAAGCTGGCACTTTCAAGCTGTTGATCAGTAACTTGTGCTTCAACATGCGCTTTTAAACCATCAATCCAAGAGTAACCAACACCATCAGAGAATTGCTCTTTTTGACGCCATAAAATCTCTTTTGGTAAGTAACCTTCAAAAGATTCGCGTAAAATCGCTTTTTCCATTTTGCCATTGCCACACATTTTATCTTCAGGGTTGATGCGCATGGCAACATCCATAAAGTTTTTATCTAAAAATGGTACACGGGCTTCAATGCCCCAAGCTGACATGGATTTGTTCGCACGCAAGCAATCAAATTTGTGCAGTCTATCGAGCTTACGGTTCAACTCTTCATGAAATTCTTGTGCATTTGGCGCTTTATGGAAGTATAAGTAACCACCAAAAATTTCATCGGCACCTTCGCCAGAAAGCACCATTTTAATCCCCATGGCTTTAATTTTACGCGCCATTAAGTACATAGGGGTAGAAGCACGAATAGTGGTTACATCATAAGTTTCTAAATGATAAATAACTTCTTTTAAAGCATCTATGCCTTCTTGCTCAGTAAATATAACACTGTGATGTATGGTACCAATGCTGTCAGCAACCGTTTGAGCGGCAATTAAATCAGGAGAGCCTGCTAAGCCACAAGCGAACGAGTGAACTTTTGGCCACCAAGCTTCGCTTAAATCGTTTTCTTCAATACGGCGCGCTGCAAATTTTTGGGTAATAGCCGAAATCAATGAAGAATCTAAACCGCCTGACAGTAACACTCCGTAAGGAACGTCGGTCATTAAGTGACTTTTTACCGACTCTTCTAACGCTTCACGAATTTTAGTCGTGCTAGTCGTATTGTCTTTAATCGCACCATATTCTTGCCAGTTACGTTTGTAATAACATTGAACTTTACCAACACGACTATCTAAAATATGTCCTGGAGGAAATTCTTCAACTGTTTTACAAATCGGCATCAAAGCTTTCATTTCAGAGGCAACGTAAAAGTTACCATCGCTATCATAGCCCGTATATAAAGGAATAATTCCAATATGATCACGCGCGATTAAATAAGAGTTAGTTGTTTCGTCATATAAAATGAAAGCGAACATGCCTTGCAGCTTATCGACAAAATCAACACCAAATTCTTTATATAGCGGTAAAATTATTTCACAGTCAGAGGCGGTTTGAAATTCATAATCAACCGATAACTCACTGGCAAGCGTTTTGTGATTATATATTTCGCCATTGACGGCTAATACATTGGTTTTGTTCTCGTTATACAGAGGTTGAGCGCCATGCTCAGTATCAACAATAGATAAACGCTCATGGACTAAAATAGCATTGTCGTTGTTGTATATGCCTGACCAATCAGGACCACGGTGACGTAAAAGACGAGAACATTCTAAAGCTGTTGGACGAAGTGCATCAGCACTTGTTTTTATATCTAATATACCAAAGATCGAACACATTGAAGCGCTACTCCTTTAATTAATATTGTTGAAAATTAAATTGTGAGCGTTAGTTGCTTATTCAGCCAAGCACTAACGAAATGACACTTTGCCAGTTTTGGCAGAAAAAGCAATTATAAAATACTTAATTGTTAAACAAAATTGTTATAAGCCCTTTTAAAGGTCTTATTAACGATGTTTCTTAAGAATTCGTTAAGAAAACAAGGATAAACTGTGCTCTAATCATAAAACGTTAGACAATTATTGAGTTACAGGGAAATTGATGTGCGCTACTTTTTAACAAAACACCTTTCGTTAGTGGTGTTATTTAGCCTTCTTTTTAATGTTGTAAGTGCTGCAAAAGCTGCGGATGCTAAAGCGTTTGAGCAAGTGAATAGCCGCGAAGCATTAGAGCAAGCGCTTGCAAAACATAAAGGTGAAGTGGTTTACCTAGATTTTTGGGCTTCTTGGTGTGTACCCTGTCGAAAATCATTCCCTTGGATGAATACCATTCAGGCCAAATATCAGTCAAAAGGTTTTAGTGTTATTAGTATTAATTTAGATGCTAATTATGACTTAGCGCAAAAATTTCTGATTGAAAACCCGGCTTCTTTTACCGTTATTTACGATCCTAAAGGCCAAATTGCCAAACACTTTGCTATTCAAGGCATGCCTAGCAGTATGCTCATTGGTCGAGACGGTAAAATTAAACAGCGCCACACGGGTTTTTTCACTAAAAAAATTCCAGCATATCAGCATGAAATAGAACAGTTACTGTCAAAATAACATTAAATTAGTTTAATAAAAGTTGTCTTTGTTCAGCTTAGAAATATTTACCACAGCGAGAATAACAAAGTCTCCGTGTAGGCTCGAAGAGCCCTCTGTGAGGCATCGCGGCTTGGTGGTGAACAGTTACTAAAAATTTTAAAAAGGAGAGGGTAATGAATACTGTTCATAAAATAAAATTAGCGTTAATAGTGCCTTTAATTACAATAGCTTCAGGCTGTACTAGCTTAGGTGTTGAACCTTGGGAACGTGATCTGTTAGCAAAAGATGCAATGTCACTCACGTCTTCACCCATAGATTCAGCACTTGATGATCATATTTATTTTAGTAAAGAGGCGTCAAGTGGTGGTAAGGGCTTTGGCGGCGGCGGTTGTGGCTGTAATTAAGTGAGTAGTGATAATATTTTTGGTAACGATGAAATGAAAACTGAAAAAACAAATATTAAAGCAGCATTAACCATTGCTACCGCAGCTTTACTCGGCGGTAATACGGTAACTCACGCAGAAACGGTTTCCTCCAACGAAGACAGCAACTGGGAGTTTGACAGTGCTTTTCTTTTTTATAGTGAAGCGGATCGCGTTAGTGCTAGCGAAGTCATTTTAAATGCTAAAAAAATCTTTGCCGATGATGAAATATTAAACCTTAAACTCACCATCGATGCTTTAACGGGGGCTTCGGCTAACGGCGCTGTTGCTCAACCTAGGGTGCAAACGTTTACTCGTCCATCAGGTAATGGTCAGTATGATATTGCCCCGGGTGATACTCCGCTTGATGACACCTTTCATGACACACGTGTACAGCTTAATGGGCAATGGACTCAAGCGGTTGCGGATAATTTAACGGCTAGTGGCGGTGTTCATATTTCAAAGGAGTATGATTATTTGTCCTTAGGTGTTAATGGTAATGTTGCCATAGACTTTGACCGAAAAAATTCTACGATTTCACTGGGTTTTAGTCATTTTCAAGATACTTTTACCCCCGAAGGTGGTATTCCTAAACCTTTTGCTTCCATGTTAATAGGCGACAGCAGTGCACCTACTTGGGATGATGAGTTCGCTGAAACTCGGTTGGGTAGTGAAGATGATAAAACCACTACCGATCTCTTGTTAGGCTTTACTCAAGTGATTAATCGTAGAATGATCACGCAATTTAATTATTCATACTCAATGGTTGACGGTTATTTAACCGATCCCTTTAAAATACTCAGTGTTGTTGATGACAATGGTGTTGCTCAAGATTATGTTTATGAATCACGACCTGATTCGAGGGCAAAACAGAGCATTTATGCGCAATCACTGTATCATTTTGACACTAACGTTTTTGATGTCTCTTATCGATATATGTGGGATGACTGGCAAATAACTTCACATACTATTGATTCACGTTTTAGAATTCCTTTAGGCGATAATTTCGGCAGGGAAAGTTATATACAGCCACATTTTAGATTCTATCAACAAAGTGCCGCTGATTTTTATCAACCTTTCATCTTGAATAGTGAACCGTTACCAGCATTTGCCAGCGCTGACTACCGCATCGGCGAAATGACGGCGTTCACGATTGGCTTAAAATACGGCATGTTAGTTAATCATGGTCATGATCTCTCGTTTAGGTTGGAATATTACCGTCAAACACCAACTGATGCGGGATTTGATGAGCCAGGAGTGTTAAAAAAGGTAGATCTCTATCCAACTATTGATGCTGTTATTGCTCAGGTAAGTTATTCATTTTAATATTTATTATCCGTAGAGATTTATTTGAAACATAGCAGAGCAGTAACCTTAACTAAATGCCAAGACGGCCATAGCTTGAATTTTCATGCCATGGCTAGCCCTTGTGAAGTGATCATACAATCAACCGATCCGCAATTAGCGATAAAATTAGGCAATATTATTGCGAGTGAAGTGTGGCGTATAGAAGATAAATACAGCCGCTATGATCAAAACAGTATTTGTAGCGTTATAAATAACAGCGCTGGCCAAACCGTTAACATTGATGAAGAAACCTATTTATTACTCAATTTTGCCGAGCAATGTTATCAGTTAAGTGATGGTTTATTTGACATCACCTCGGGTATTTTACGCAAAGTTTGGCGTTTTGATGGTAGCGATAAACTTCCTACTAGCACGCAAGTTGCTAAATATTTATCTTATGTCGGTTGGCGAAAGGTTAAATTTGATCAACAGCAAATCACGTTAGCTGACGGTATGGAAATTGATTTTGGTGGCATTGGTAAAGAGTATGCCGTTGATCGGGCTATTATTTTAGCTAAACAGCTAACAAACTTACCGATACTTATTAATTTAGGTGGCGATTTGGCGGTAACAAGGGCGCGTCTTAATAATGCCCCTTGGCAAGTGGCGATAGAGCATCCTGACATTGATAGCACTAAGAGTAACATTGACAATAATTCTTCAACAGCAGACATGATTATTTCATTAACATCTGGCGCCCTAGCAACAAGTGGAGATGCGCGTCGATATTTACTCAATAAGGGCAAACGCTATGGTCACGTGTTAAATGCAAAAACAGGTTGGCCAATCGAAAACGCGCCAAGATCAATAACCGTCGTTGCGCCCGCCTGCATTCAAGCGGGCATACTTGCCACTATGGCTTTATTGCAGGGTGATAATGCCGAGCAGTTTTTGTCTGAACAAGAAATCAAATTTTGGTCACGAAGGTAAGTTGTTACTAATAAAATGAGGATGAAAGATGCGAGTTTTAGCCATTAAGTACTGATTTTCACGGGCTGAAGAGGGAATATAAACTTTGTGTTGAGTATTTTTAGTGCGTGATATTGACATAATACAACCTGCTTAATAGGGATTTATAGTGTCTAATTAATTGCGCACAGTATAGCCAAATAGGGTGATACGAAAGATGATGCAGAGCAATTTATTTCCTCAATATGCTGAACAGGCAATTGACTTACCTTATGTTTTAACGCATCGTTACCACATCTTATTTATAAAGAAATATAATCCATGAAAAAATTGAAACATGAGGCTGAGCTACTGAAGAAAGCCTTAGTGATTGGTGAAAAATACGCAATAAATAGAGGCTATAAAAGTTTTTCGGCAACAAACTCAGCCAAAGACAAAGTGGAAAGTTTATACCGCTTATTGGTTAGTGATAAGTTGGTACAACCTTTAGCGTTAGACAGTGAAAGTCAACCGAATATGAAGCATAAACTGGCTTTATGGATTGCTAAGCAGTTACCCGAAGGCCATGCGTTGTTAAAATAATCCGTATGCAATGCCATAATTTGTCATAACCTGCCATTGTTTTGCCATAATTTAGCCGTAAAAAAGTCAAACTTTTGTTTCATTATTAAACTTTCACCATCGTAGAGTTTAATAATGAAATCATCCACTATTGTATACCCTAAAAGTGCTACTGTTCTAATACGATCAGATTCATTTACCTCACTATTTATAGTCTTACTATTATTCATTAATACATCTTTGTCTGCTCAAGAGCAGAGTAAAGCGCCGCTGTTGACCAGAGAAGATATTCCTTATAACGACGTTAAAACGGGCAGCTTATATTTGAAAAGCCCAGACGGTTACTTTACTGCGTTAAGACAAAACAGTGACTATCATGTTGAGGTTAATGGCTTTTTGGCGCGCGTTAGCTTCAGCCAAACATTTAAGAACACCAGCGAATACTTTTTAGAGGCGGTTTATGTTTTTCCGTTAATTGATGATGCCGCCGTTGACAGCATGGTGATGGAAGTAGGGGAGCGGAAGATTGTCGGAAAAATAACAGAAAAACAGCGAGCAAAAAAAATCTATCAACAAGCTAAACAACAAGGTAAAAAAGCTAGCTTAGTGAGTCAACAGCGCCCCAATATGTTTACCACTAAGCTGAGTAATATTGCGCCGGGTGAAATCATCAAGATAACGATAAGTTATTTACAGTCGGTGAACTACAGTAACGATGAGTTTTCATTACGTATTCCACTAACGATTACACCTAGATACATGCCACAAAAAGTAGTACCAAAAAAAGTAAAAAAGCTGAATTTAGTTAAGTTAGCTAAAAATGAAGACGGCAATAGCCCCGCTAAAATTGAGACGTCAACCGTTATCAATAACACTGGTTGGGCTAACATATCACCACCGCAAACAAGGAGCAGTGCCGGGCAAAAGGTCAATATCGATATAGCACTTAATATGGGACTCGCTTTAACAAATATTGTTAGTCGTTATCATCAAATAACCAAGCAACAGCAAAATAATACAACTTATCTTTCATTAAAAAGCAACAGTGTTTTATTAGATAGAGATTTTGTGCTCACTTGGCAAGTGGCTCAAGGCAACGCACCTAAAGCGGCATTTTTTCAGGTGGCTGATGATAGCTTTAATTATGGTTTACTGATGATAATGCCACCGGTAGTTAGTCAAGGTGAAACTATCAGCAAAGATGTTACTTATATCATTGATACTTCAGGCTCTATGGGCGGTGTTGCAATCAAACAAGCTAAGCAAGCTTTACATGCCGCACTAGAGATACTTAATACTGATGATTCATTCAATATTATTGCTTTTAGTAGTGATACAAAAAAACTATTTAAGCATAGCCTTAGTGCAGCACCAACAAACATTGCTATAGCAAAACACTGGTTACAAAAATTGTCTGCCGGTGGTGGTACTAATATGTATCCTGCGATTAGCCAAGCTTTACATGTAAAAGCAGAAGAAAATGCAGCGGAAAGTGCCGTTGCAAGTAAATACAAACAAGTTATCTTTATTACCGATGGTAGTGTTGCTAATGAACAAGAGCTTTTTACCCTGATTGAGAGTAACTTGGCCAATACACGCTTACACACTATAGGTATTGGTTCAGCCCCCAATAGTTATTTTATGTCTCGCGCAGCAGAGCTTGGCCGTGGTACTTATCGATATATAGGCAGTATTAATGAAATTGCTCTGCAAATGCGAAAACTCTTTAGTGATATCAGTCAGCCTCTAATGAGAAATATTAATGTAGACTGGCCTGTTGACAACCTTGAATATTACCCTTTATTAATACCTGATTTATACAAGAGCCAGCCTATGGTGATTAGTGCAAGATGGCCTAAAGTATCACAAACACCACAAACAAAGCTGAAATCAACAATTAAAGTGACAGGGGGGTTAGCTGATAAAAATTGGCAAGAGCAAATACATATTACTGAGAATAAAACTTATAACAAATCAAACCAAGGGATAGATCAATGGTGGGCAAGACAAAAGATAAAGCATTTAACTCAACAATACAGACGAAGTGATGAACAACAAAAAGTTCTTTTAAAGCAACAAATTACCCAGCTAGCATTAAAGCACCATCTTGTTTCTCCTTACACAAGTTTTATCGCTATTGAAGAGCATGTTAGCCGAAACCCAAATGCGCAACCAATCACCAAAAAAATAGCAAATTTAATGCCTAAGGGCTCAACACAAATGGTGCCATTGGCTAACACAGCTTTAGGTATTATGGGGTATTTCTATATAGGATTGGCTCTGCTTTTTATTGGTTTCTTACTACAGCTATTGTCGTTTAAACGTAAGTCACTTGCGACAAAGTAAATTTAACATCATGAAAAAGTACTCAATTTGGTTGATTTTCGCTTTTGCTATTTGTTTATTAGTGAATAGTTTTTATATGGTCGCTAAAGCCCATTTAGCGCAAGTTTTACTCGATCACACGTGGCAGAATGTATTGAAGCAAAATTTATTAAAGCAAGAAAACAAAAAGTTAAGCCCACTTTTGCCTTGGGCTTGGGCTGACTTTCACCCAGTGGCGAAACTTACTTTTTTACGTTTTGGTTTATCACATATAGTGTTAAATACTGATTCAGGCCAAGCACTAGCTTTTGGCCCCGGTTTAACAGGAGCAAATGCTAGCAATATTGACGGCATGACCATAATTTCAGGACATAACGATAGTCATTTTAAGATGTTGGAAGCACTAAAGATGGGTGATAAGGTATTATTAGAAGATAACCAAGCAAAGCGACAGTACTACCGAATAGATAATACGTTAATCATTGATACACGCTTGTCACAGCTGCATATTGAGGATAGCGCTCAAGGACTTGTTTTGGTTACGTGTTACCCATTTGGTGGGGTGATTAGTACAACGCCTTATAGATTTGTTGTACAAGCGACACCTATCGATTCGCTTGCATTAGTTTCACTTTAGCATTTTTAGTATTATTTGAGTTTGAGCTTAACTTAATGGCCTACCAAAAAAGTCAGTCTTCATAAGCCATAAATATAAGCAAAGGTAGTCGCAACACCTTTAATAATATCAATTTTTTTGGTTATTCTGCTTAAGTTATCACGACTATAGTCAACAGAATAAACATCACCGTCACGAGTGCTGTGTATTTATACAGTCCGGTGTTGTTTCCTGCTTTGTGCCAATAAAAAGGAATTTTTCTCGCTTTCATCTTTAATAAATGATGAACATTGTTAGTAAGCTGTTGTAGTTAATAAACAAGTAAGGTATCTTTTTAATTTTACAGGTATGAAAGAATGATTTTATCTTTGTTTAAACAGGGAGTTTTTCTTTCTAATAAGCTGTTAGCAAGCAAGGAAAGCTATGAGTAAGCCTCTAGTGTATTTAGATCAAAATATTATTGGGCAAGTCGCAAATAAAGAACTCAACCTGAAACCTTCCGATGAATTTACATTTGTATATTCTAAAGAGCACTTTTCAGAAATTAAGAGGTCTGATGAACCACAAAAATATCTAGATGCTTTACATAAAATAGATGCGAAATTATTAGAATTGGAAATGGGTGCCGATTGGAAAATAACTGGGCGAGCAACTCTTCGAGAAGGTGGAACTCCAACTGAGTTTTATTCCGGATATTTAGAAGCTATTTCTGAAGTCGAACTATCTGATGATATTTTTGATCCATTCCTTGCTTGGATTAATGGTGGAGGTGATGAAGAATCTTTAAGTTCGTTACCAGACACAATCGCTGAACAACTTTTTGAAATTAGCAGAGAATTCTCGCCAAATGATAGCCAGCTATCGGAAAAGGCAGATGCAATGGCTCCGGGCTTCAAAGGTATGATCAATGAACTTATTGATAAAGGTAATGATATTAATAAAACCCGTTCAGCTTTAGGTAATAATAAAGGAAATATTGGTAATATTTCTGGCAATAACGTTATTGAACAAATTTGGACTGTTGTTAAACATAATTACAATGGCATGAGCAGTGATGAATTTTTTGGGTTTAATCCCAATGATAAACAGGGCTATGATAATTGGCCTATTTATCTCGGTATCGTTGGGTGCTGTTCTGTCATGGATATATTAGGTTTTCAGGCAGAGAAAAAGTGTCGTAAGATAGATAAAATACCAAATATTAGAAGTGACTCAGGTCACATTGGTATGGGAGCATTTTGCTCTTTAGTCATTTCTCTTGATAAAAGGTTAGTTAAAAGAGCTAATGCCATATATCAATACAAAGGACTGACATCATCTGCTAGGGTGTTGTAATTGCTTGCTAACAAGCTAATTAATAAGGACAAAAAACAGTAGGCTGTTTTCGTTCCTCAACATTTTAGCCAACAATTTTTTGCCCATTATTAGGGCGTTAGCAGGCACCACTTGTTCTATTTTTAACGTGTTTGGTAAGTTTTATTTTTCATGAAATTGGATTGGTACTTCTTTCTTTTCTTCCTATTTCGTGGTGATTTATTTAGTTTTACAAATTGGTAAGAATTTTATGTTATTGTTTATCAATTGAAGTTTGTGGCGAAGTGGCGCTTTAGTATTTTTGGTTTCTGCCAACCGTCAGTTTACTTTTAGGGTTTTTGGCGAGTTAAGTGTTTTTAATAAACCATGCTGCTAACAAGCCATTCAAGCAGGACAAATAACAGTTGGCTATTTGCTCCTTCGTCGCCTATTTTAGCCAACCATTATTTGCCTCTTAATGGGGCGTTATATGCCTAAAGGATTATGGTGAAATGTTATATATTTACGTAACAATAGGAGTTCTCTTTTTAGTAAATATTTCCGTTTGTATATTTATCTCCAAACGCGATGACTTAGAAGATATTCAAAAAATTATGCAAATGGTATTTGTTTGGGCTATTCCATTTTTAGGCGCCTTATTTTTTTGGCGAATAAATCGAAATCATGATGTAGTAACCACACAAAGTAAAAGCTTTGGTGGTGGAGCCAGAAGTAATGGCTACGATAGTGCAGGTGACGGTGGTTCGGATTAAGTCGGCATATAACAAGAATTTCAAGCAGGACAAAATACAGTTGGCTTTTTGTTCACTACGTTCACCTATTTTAGCCAACTATATTTTGCCTCTTAAATGGGCGTTATATGGGTCAACAAGGATTGGTGTAAATGTCTAAAAAATTAATAGTTACAACTTTGCTTTTCGAAGGGTTTGAACTTCTAGATGTGTTTGGACCTCTTGAAATGTTTGGTTTTGCCAACGTTCTAAAAGATAACCTTGAGCTTAAGTTTGTCTCGGAAAACGGTCTACCTGTTAAAAGTTCAGCAGGTCCTGCTAGTGTTGTCGACTATAGTTTTTCTGATGTAATACATAGTGACATTTTAGTTATTCCTGGAGGCGCAGGAACAAGAATTGAAGTGAGTAATAAGGCGTTAGTTAACTGGCTTGGCCATCAATGTAAAAAAACTAAAATTATATCTTCTGTATGTACTGGCGCTGCCTTATTGGCTAAAACAGGAGTATTAGATAATGTATCTGCTACAACAAACAAAATGGCTTTTAAATGGGTTACCTCCATTAATTCAAAAGTAGACTGGGTACCAGAAGCAAGGTGGGTTGAATCAAATAATATTTACACATCATCAGGGGTGTCTGCGGGTATGGACATGACGCTAAGTATTATAGCTAAGTTATATGGCCAAGAGGTTGCTATGCAAGTCGCTAATGGCACTGAATATGAGTGGCATCAAGATGCTAGTTATGACCCGTTTTCAAAATTACATGGTCTTGTGTAATACCCATATAACAAGTCAATAAAGCAGGACAAAAAACAGTTGGTTTTTGCTCCTGCGTCGCTAATTATAACCAACTATGTTTTGCCTCTTATTGAGGCGTTAGTTTTTTTTATGCCTTACCAATTTCTGGAGTTATTTTGGCAAATAAAGTATTTATAAGTTATGCCCATGAATCTGAACAGCTATCTAATGATGTTCTTGAACTATCAAACTCATTAAGAGCAAAAGGTATTGACTCTGAAATAGATCAGTATGAAGAATCACCTCAAGAAGGCTGGCCTAAATGGATGATGAGACAAGTACAAGAATCAGACTTTGTTCTTGTTTGTTGTTCAAAGCTATTTTTCGATAGGTCTAATGACTTCTCAGGGGAAGATGATGGTCTAGGTGTTAAGTGGGAAACCAATTTAATTATTCAGCAGCTTTATGCTCTTAACACCGGCAATAAAAAGTTTATTCCAATTATATTTGATGTCGGGTCTAAGAAGTACATTCCACTTCCCTTGCAACCTTATACGTATTATCAATTATCTGACGATACTAGTAAGCAAAAATTAATAGATAGATTATTAGGTATCTCAAAATCTAAACGGCCACCATTAGGAAAACAATCTGAAACAACCGAAGAAGTAGAAGAGTTAGAGCCTAAACAACGTAAATCTATGTTTTTAAGCTCAATAATAGATCTAGATTTGTGGAATGAAGCTAAATGGTCTGGAATGGCATTTATGTCAGATCCTCGCCTAAGTGCACCACCAATAGCTTGTTTCATGTTTAAGAATGAAAAAGCAGGTGAAAAAATATTCGGTTTACTTAAAAAACAGTTTGGTGAAAGTGATGTAAAAGAGGAGATTAGACTTAGTTTTGTAGAAGGAATTTCGAAAAGTGCGCCCAGAGACTATAAAGTAAACTTTGGCTCATCAAGAGATGTGTTACTAGATAAACTAACAGACTATGGCTTAGAACCTAATAGCTCAATGCTTATGACTATAAATAGAATTCATGAAATGAATCCACCTACAGACCCAAGTAGCTTAGTTGTTTTTAAGCATGCTTATTCTCACTTTAAAGAGTATTACGTTACAAATATGGTTATGCAAGGTGGACAACCAGCACCATCATTTCCAAATTTAATTAAAAAGAAAAATGTGTTTTTTAGAACCAAAGTTGAAGTCCTTAAAGATCCAAATGACGAAGACATAGTGGTTTTTGGTGAAAATGGCAAAAACTAACAAGTTGCTCAAACGGACAAAAAACAGTTGGCTTTTGCTCGTTCCTCGCTTATTTTAGCCAACAATTTTTCGCCGCTTAGCAAGGCGTTATATGCCACAAGGAACGTTCGGTGAAATCTTCAATTTTAGTATTAATATTAACCTTAATCATAGGTAGTAGTTTACCTTGTTCAGCTGACTCCCCGTTTAAATCGACTTTGGATGAAAGAGAAAAATTAAAGTCACTTGAGAATCGAATTGAAGAACTAAGTAAAAATGGTCGAGTTAGCGGTAGTTTTTTATTTGCGCGTAAAGGGGAAATTCTACTTAATAAAATAGTAGGTAAGCTTCACCCCCAAAGAGATGGATTAATCTCTTCTAATTCTCCTTTTAACTTAGCGTCGGTGTCTAAGCAGTTTACTGCAATGGCTATTATGCAGCTTCATCATCAAGGTAAGCTCAAGTATGACCAGAAAGTAAAATATCACCTGCCAAAATTTCCGTACGAAGATATCACTATTCGGCACTTACTCAATCATACCTCGGGTATGATTGACTACGAGGAATTAACTGATAAATATTGGGATCAAAGGGATTTTACGAATCAAGATATGATGATGTTATATAGAGTTCATCATCCAAAGTTGGAGTTTACTCCAGGCGATCAGTTTGAATATAGCAATACAGGCTATGTTGTTTTAGCGCAAGTTGTTGAAAGTATATCTAACCAGTCACTTGAAGATTATTCTGAGAAACATATTTTTGAACCACTAGGCATGAGTAATACTCGCATATTTACAGTGCTATCTAAACATAATGAATTCAAATCACGAGTCTATGGGCAACACGAAAATGAAATTTTCGATTTATATCATCTTGAAGGTATTACTGGGGACGGGTCTGTTTACTCTACAACTAACGATTTATTAAAGTGGCATAACGGGTTGCTTAATAACAAGCTAATACCCGCGTCTCTAAAAAAAGAAGCATTTTCACCTACTGTATTAAATGATGGGTCGCTCTCTTATTATGGTTTTGGTTGGTCAATAGATGAAGATTTCCCCTCAATAGTTGCACATTCTGGTAGCTGGGTTGGTTTCACTACTTATATAATTAGAAATATAGAAAAAGATGAGGTTCTAATCTTTTTAACGAATAACACTGGAGGAATTCGCTTTAAAGATCTTAGGGAGTTAATATATTCCGCATTGGATACAAAACTCAGCTATATACTGTAACCTGTTGTTAATGTGGCATATAACAAGCAAATTAATCAGGACAAATAACAGTTGGTTTTTGCTCCTGCGTCGCCTATTTTAACCAACTATCATTTGCCCATTATTTGGGCGTTAGTTTGCTACTTATTTTAGGTGCTATTAAGTCAGCAATTACAAATTCTGGTGAGTTTGTTAAAAGAGTTATCAATCACAGGAAGTGTTTTCGTTCAG
>MAAB01001217.1_pt1 | contig 76841 bp, 78 predicted proteins | sample 1115991 | NCBI WGS metagenome assembly MAAB01 (sample SAMN04961124, study PRJNA320927) | seawater metagenome | isolation source: sample BD02T18 sea water enriched with oil for 18 days | place: USA:Gulf of Mexico | collected 2013-07-27
TAATCCAGCGTTCTTAAAAGAAAAACATATTGTCGCTGATCATGAAACCCTAGCCAGCATGCTAGCCCGTTATCAAGCTGAGCCTAGCAGTGCCGTAATAGAAGTCAATAAATGACAGCTTAGCATCTCCCTTGGATATACTCAAAAGAGGCATAAAAAAGCCCCGACTCTTTCGAATCAGGGCTTTCATATAATGGTACCGCAAGACAGACTTGAACCGTCACTTCTTTCGAAATCGGATTTTTAATAGAACACACTTAAATTAAACAATTAAAAACAGCAAATTACAATTAAACTTAAGCATTTTTGCAAACCAATTGATTTTGTTGCCTACTAGTAAAATGACAACTCTCAAGCAACGACATGATATTCAAGACGGATTATACGTCTACCTTCAAGACAACAGCGAACGCTGGTATTGTCGATTTGTACTTTATCGAAAGTAGTACTCTAAAGCCTCGAAAGAAAAAGTACGTGAGTTTAATAAGTGGCGTATCGATAAACTCGGACATATTCCTGCCAAATCAACGATACTGACTCACAATGCTGCAATGAAAATGGTATTCAAAGAAGCAATAGAACATAAATGGATGATTGCGGCCCAAGTTCCAGTTCTAACATCAAAAGGTGAAAGCAATAAACGACGAGCTGCATTTCCTGAGGATGAATACGATAAAGTTTTTGATACACTTCTCAATATGATTGATAACAGCCGCAAAGAGACAACAAAATTAATAAGAAGCCTTTAGAAAAACAGGTAGAAAAATACAAAGGCTGGGAAAGTGAATTTAAGAAACGCGGTTGTATTTAAAGTAAGAGTTAGCAATGAAGCTAACTCATTGATATTTAATTAAGTAGTGCTTGAACAGAACCCGACCACATAAGTCAACTCAAACAAAACCCACAAGCAACTGATATTAAATAACTTTGAGAGGGATGTAATATCTACCCATAAAAAATATTATTACTGGGATTATTCCCGCAACAAGAAAACCATATGTACCAAATATATTGATAGCTCCCAAAGATGCAATGGTGACAAACACAACAACAATAGATAAAACAAAATCCCAGAGGGATTGACTCTTTAAATTTGATTTACAGTTCTGACATCTGCACTTGAAAGCAATTAACAAACTTAATACAGCCCCTTTGCCAAGAGGGGCGTTACAATTAGGGCACTTTTTTGTCATTCAATACCCACCTTATAGGGTTATCTATTCATCAATCAGGTGTTTTTCTAGTAATAAGTTAACTCGCGATATTTGCTTAACCAACTGGTTTACAAGGGGGTATTTTTAAACGTTAGTGAACCAATAAGATCTAGAAAACCTAGCGGCAAGAGTTAAAAGAATCATTTTAATTCTACCAAATTTGCAGATGAATATAAGAACCTCCGGATAACTACTGCGCCAACTAACAAGCTAAAGTAACTTATTGAATGAATTTGGTTACCCCACCAAACTGAAATAAGACAAAGAGCAGCCAATATACTTATTACAAAAATTAACCCGAAAGTATCAAGAAAATCCCAAAACAGATTTAATCTCAACATGAACCAAGCTTTACACTCGACGCATTCAACACTTTTACCGTTTCGAATAATAATAATGTCAATCAAATTAGGAGTTACAGTAAGATGCCTATGGCACCTTGGACATTCCTTTATAATCTTGATTTTTTGCATATAGCTGTAGCACCTAGATTTGAATAGTGGTTAATTAAACCTAAAGTATGTTTATCAATAAACTTATCAACTTCTTTTCTGGCCGCTTTTGCAATTTTTGCCGTATTGATAAACATTACACCAGCGCAAACTAAAGATACTCTTCCAGCCAATCTCATTCGACCAAAGGAACCTCCCATTTTCCCCGCATATCTCGTAGCATATGTTATAGCGCCACACATGCCAGAGATCTTAAGTTATAAGTGACTGTCCGTGCTAATTCCCTTTGATTTTTTGGGAGGTATAGCTACCATTGCAATTAAAATAACAATAGCTAAAACATCAAAAACCAATGAAAACACAGAAAAAGAATTAAGTTTAATATAGAAAATTCTTTCAATTAATAAAATATTTTCATCAGAGAAAAAAAAGGCTATCCAATTAGGAAGTATCCATAAAAAACTTTGTTGGATACTATTTAACCTAAAAAATAGGATTGATGTAATTGAAAGCAAATAAAAAAAACTCACTAATCCTTTAATTAATAAATAATTACTAGCGGATATATCGGCACTATATTTAAGCCTTATTATGTTGATTAGTCCAAAAACAACAGTAATTATCATAAAGAGTACTAAGAATTGGACTCTACCTATTTTAAAAATATTTAATGAATGTATTCCAATTTTTGTATTCAAGTTATAATCCTAAATATAGTAGCTATTCATGCTAATGTAAGTTCAACATGAACTTCAAAATATCTTTATTTTGGCAACCTAATGTTGCAATTGCGTTTAAATCATAACTCTTAAGTTTTTCACCTAACCCTTTAACTGCACTATTTCTAGCATCCCACGCATAGGAAGCTTTAACTATTAAGGCTGGTATAATTGGAAGCCAAGAATCTTTTACGGGTAACTGAATGTTTTTTGCAGTATATGCACCTTGAATTGCTTTATAAGTAACGTCTTCTTCACCACAATCATCTTTTTCTGTACATTTTAACTTTAAAGAAAACTCTATAAAAGCATTAAAATTATGATTTCCTATAACCGTAAGCCCACTTTCATCCTTATAAAATGGGTTTACAGCTGTTAATTCAAGATAATCTACATCAATATTATGAATAACAAGTCCTAAAAAAATCCCTTTCATATCTAAACCAAAAGGATCTACATAATTAATCGGATTTCCCCCAACATACCCATAAGTATTCATCCCTGCACTTAAACCAAGCGGATCGCTGGTAATATATCTACCTGTTTCATTATCATAATAACGATTCCAGTTATAATGCAACCCAGACTCTTCATCAAAATATTGTCCCGGAAACCTAACATTCATTTCGATAGGTTTATTATCACCATCAACATCATTGTTAATAGTAGCTTTGCCAAACGGCGAATAACTGGCTTTCCATAATACATTACCGCTGGTATCAGTTAAATGAACTGGCGCACCTAAGTGATTATTATGCACAAAAGCTAATACCGACTCGGCTAGCTGTCCTGAATCAACTCTAACTAATTTAATAGCATCAGCAACCACTTTACCATTACTGTCACTTAGCTCAACATACTCACTGCCATCACCAGTAAAGTTAAATGTACCCAGTAAATTCCATTGAGTGCCATTTGCCGTTTGGTCAACGCTGATAACATCATTTATACCTGCATGTGATATGGTATAAGGGGCCGACTTGCTGTATTTTCTATTGGTTGTCCAATAGGCATATACCTCATAAGTGCCACCCATTAAAATAGGTTGCCAGCTATAGGTACTGCCAGTGCCACCAGAAGCTAACATGAAGTTTGCACCATAAGCTTTATTCTTTCTATCATTTTGCAAGCTCCAACTACCAATCGAGCTGGTATTAGACTCTTCATTATCAACTATAACTTCTTCACTAACAGGGGCAGAAACCGTTGAACCAATAGTCGATAACAACTGACCATTAAGATAGGTATATTCAGTGGTTATATTGCCTCCATCGTCTGATTCAGCAATAAGTAAACCGTTTAAGTCATATAAATAATATACCGTACCAAGACTATTTGATTTGGAAAGTCGACGCCCTTGGTAGTCATATTGATAATTAGTTAAATCACTACCATCTACTGAAGATAATCGCCCCGTATTATTATAAATAAAACTTGTTGAGTCTTTTTGGGTGGTATCCCCAAAGCCATTATAGGTGAAATTAGTTGTTGAACTGCCACTAATTGATTGTAGAAGGTGTTTACCCGTTTCATAAGTATAGGTATCAGTACTACCATCTTTTGTGTGGCTAGCACGATTTAAAATTAAATCATAGCCAAAACCTAAGTTACCATAACTACCTGTTGCACCAGATAAAGCACTTACTGGTGAATAATTGAAAGTTTGGTCTACTGAGCTATCAAGAATATCTGTGATGGCATTGATGTTGTTACGAGCCGTATAGCTGTAACTTAAATCTTCTACTCCAGTAGTGTTGTTTGATGACATCTGGTAATTATTGTCAAATATCATTGATTTAGTTAACCCATTACCAAAGGTGTAACTGGTCATTGGCCCAAAAGGAAGATATTGAATATTGCTCGCTAATGCAGAGGTGACTCCTTCCATAGTCATAGAAATAGCTGCTATTTGCGCTTTACTATCCAAAGTATAGTTAATTTCCCTACCGTTGGGGTATGTCATCCCTACTAAACGCTCTAAGCTGTCATATTGATACGTGGTCGTAAAGGGTTGACCATTAATTAGCCGTGTTTCACTAGTTACACTGCCATGAGTGTTATAAACAATTTGAGTGCTACCACCTTCATCAGTAATACCAGTGAGTTTCCCGATGCCAACATTACCATTTGTGGTATCGTCATAGCTATAAATCACAGATTGAGCACTATCAGATATTATTCTATTGAGTGCATCATATTGATAAGTAGTTGCTCTAATTTCTACCCCACTTGATTGCTGCTTTTGGGTGATGTTTCCGGCTTCATCATAAAGGTACGTGGTCGTTCCTGTATTAGGATTAACTTCTTCAATTAGCTCACCAAAACCATTATAGGTATAAGTGGTTATTTTGCCTTCTGCATCGGTGATTGAATTAGCTCTTCCGGCATTGTCATAGGAAAAAGTTGTCGTACCCGTATCTGGTGCAGTAATAGAACTTAACTGAGCTAAGGCATTATATGCGTAATCATCGCTATAGCTTAATGCATCAAATTCTCTATCTAATAAGCCATTAGCTAGGTATTGCTTACTTTCTGAGTTGTTATTACCATCAACAAGTCCTGTGATGCGACCAAACTCATCAAACAATTGCTGCTGATGAAAACGCAGTGTGCTAGCTGGGTCTTTAATGGTAGTCGTTAATTTATTACCTGCATTATCAAGGGTATATTCAATACGGTTATAAATATTATCTTCAATTGCCACCAATCTATTAGCTGAATCATATTCATAGTTAATCGTGGTGCCATCAGATGAGGTTGCTGAGGTTAAAGCACCATTTAAATCATAGGTAAAAGTTACTGTAAGGCCAGAACGTTCATAACTTAACATGCTTCCCATCACATCATAGGTTAATGTGGTGGTGATATTGTTTTCATCAACAAGGGTTAACGGTTTGCCATGAGCATTAAATGCAGTTATTTGAGTAATATGACCTAGCGCATTGGTTGATTTATTTTTTAATCCTTGAGCATTGTATTCAAAGGTGGTGATGTCGGTAATATCAGTCCGTGGACCATCAATAGAAATAAGCTGACCTTGCGCGTTATAGCTAAAGTTCGTAATACGTTGCTTATTGGTACTTAAGTCAGTAGTGGTTTGCTTAGAAATTAACAAGCCTGAATTATGGTTAATATAACTGATATTAACTCGCGTTTCAGGTGTAGTGATTTGAGTTGGCTTATTAGTATTACCTGAGTAACTGGTGCTTATTGTTCTAGTATTGGCAGTGCCAGCATTTTCAACTCTTGAATATTCACGGCTATCACTATAACGGCTATAGGTGGTTTTTAACCCATTGATATCAATATATTCACTTTCATAACCATTAGAATCGTAGCTGTATAGTTCAGTCGCAGTTAAACTATCTGCACTATCAAAGTATTCTATTTTTTCAGCACGTTGTCCGTAAGGCGAGCGAAAAGTCGTACGAGTTCGCTGATCAAGCGGACTAATCACATCACGTACGCGCTGTATGGCGGTTGGATTTCCTAGCCCATCGACAACGGTTTCACTAACAAACTGAATTTCAGTGACATCTATGCCTCTACCATGCTCACTTTTATAGGCACGTTGCTGCTCATCATAATACCAACTAGAAGCTCGTTGCCCTGTTTCATCAATTTTACCTGTCAGTAATCCGAGGTTTTTCACCAAAGATTTACAAGCATCAATGGTAAGGTAATCATCGCCACTACAGCTTTGTACATAGCTTTCATAATATTGAACGGTACTGTAGATCTCTTCATCATAACTATAACCAATGGTGTTGTTATCAGGTTTGGTAACTGTGATTAAACGGTTAAATTCATCGTAATCATAAGTGAAAGATCCAATAGGTGTAACAGCTTGTGAAACTAAGTTATCAGCATTAGTTGTTAAAGTTATTTGTTGAGCAAACTCATCAGTCACCGTGGTTGTGTTTGCACCATAACTATAACTTAGTACCCTGCCTTGAGTATTGGTCGTTGATGCTAATTGACCTATTGTACTGTAGATTTCACTTGCGCCTGAAGGTAAGGTAAGAGTATAACCATCAATTAATTTATTGAGTTTATAAGTCTGATAAGTTTCTGATTGACCAATAAGCTTTTGGGCACTACAAGTTGATGGTGCGGGAGCTGAACAATAAAATAAATAATTACTCTTACTGCGCCCTTTAAGTTTTACGTAATTACCACTCAATAATAGTGATTGAGTATTTGTATTAAACTGCCACGCTCGTTTACTGGAATTATAGTTACGCTTAATTCTTAATGGAGATAGTCCGCTGGCAGCATAATCGGTACTTGTTTGTATTTTTACGCCAGTACGAGTATTGATGGGATTTCCTGATAAACACTCTGGCCCTGTGTTTTCTACTGGGCAGCTTTCTTCTTCCGTACCACAGATATATTGTTGCCAATTAGTGCCTTCGAATTCAGCGGCAAAAGCTTCGGTATCAGGATAACAAACTTTATCACCAAATTTGGTTACTAGTGATGGTGTCGTTTTTAATTTTGATAGTAATAATGGGTAGTCAGTAACAACAGCTTCAGGTAAAGGGGTTATCTCAGGGTTTTTTGCGCCTAAATCCCAAGAAAAATTAGCATGATGGCCGAGTAATGAATCAACAACAAAATAGAAAGAATCAGGAATAGCACCCGTTAAGTCATTATTGGATAAATTTATACTGGTAACGATATGATAGTATTCACCCGCTCGTCCTTCAATAGCTTGAGACGAACAACTTATTCCGTACCAATCACATAAAGTATCACCTTCATTTAACCAATTTGTATTATCAATCCAAGATGTTCCAGACAAACTCGCATACAATTCAGTTAAAGGGATTAAAGTATTGATTAGTTCATGAGAACTACCTGAAACAGGCCCACATTCACCTACCCCCTCTAAATTCACCCCTTGTTCAGAGAAAATCTTTGCTAGTGTATATTTATTATAAAGAACGGTATATTCAGGTACCTCTGGATTGGGGCATAATATGTCTGGAGAGATAACATCCTTATATGAGTCAATAAAGGATTGTGTTGATGTTCCAGGAGTGCTGGTGTTGATACTATCAAACTCACCATCAATATAATTGGTTATAATATACTCATCAGGAGTCCCTTTTATTGTATCAGTAATTTCTCCATTATAAAGAGAATCATACTCGTAAAAATAGTTATATTGCACACTACAAGTAACATCATAAGAAAACTCACGTAACGTTATTTCGCAAACAGGCTCCTCAAAAACCACGTCACATTGCTTCCAATTAATCCAAGAGCCATAATCTTCTTCTACCCCACCACGACTAACATATTCTGCGAGCGTTGGATAACCCATAGTCTGATGCTTACAATATTTAGTAGAATCTATAGAAGATGTTATTTGTCTATAACCGTCTTTAATACATTCCTTTCTGTCTTCAGGCTCAATACCTGAACAAGAAATAATTGGAGTATTATAGTAACCATAATCCAAATCATTTGGATCAATACCAAGTTCAGCTAATTCATCAAGCGTATAACCATAAGGGTAGAGAGTAAAATCTAATGTTGTTGTCGAATTATCAAAACTCACAACTGCCGATGCCCTGTCTGGTGTACTATAAATTATTGGTGGATAATTACTCGCTTGGGAGATGCTTGATACTGAATGCAGAACAAAGAATAACAATGAAATACTGGTGAAAGTCGTTATGAACTTTGCCGTACGAGGGAGGAAGGAGGTAAAACTAACCATAATAATTAAAATCCATTTAATATTTATGGCAGTAAGATATCATAATTATTTAGGCAAAAACATGATTTGTATCAGTTTTGATGTTTATTAAAAATGGATGTGACATGAGGTTTTATACTTCTACCTATAGCTTTACTGGACATCCAAAAAGTTACATTTTACTTAAATAAAGTAGTTACTTCTCTCAAAATTAGGCAATGTAACTTTCAAGTACACCCAAAATTACGCTAAGCAAGCCTAATAAAATTGTCAGTTTAGACTATATTATTTGCCAAAACTTACAGTTACCTTTGACATCTAAGACCCTAAACTTACGGTATCAACATGACTGAACATATTGGATATATTCGAGTTTCAACAGTAGATCAAAACACTGAGCTTCAATTACTTAATATTGAGCTAGATAAAACTTTCACAGATAAATGCAGTGGGAAAGATACAAACCGTCCTGAGTTAAAACAGCTAATAAGCTACGCACGGTTAGGTGACGTTATTCACGTTCACGACATCAGTCGGATGGCTCGTAACACTGAAGATTTACTACGTTTAGTCAAAGAATTTACCGAGCAAGGAATCAGTTTAGAATTTCACAAAGAACATCTTGAATTCAATGGTCAGAACAATCCTACTCAACAATTAATGCTGACCATGCTTGGTGGTATATATCAGTTCGAGCGCAGTATGATCCTAGAACGCCAACGTGAAGGTATCGCTATAGCTAAAGCTAAAGCTAAAGCAAAGGGAAAATATTGTGGCAAACCAATAAATGAAGTTATTCATGGCAAAATCAGAGAGCTGTTTAGCCAAGGAGTGAATAAATCACAAATAGCTAAACAACTTGGTTGTACGAGACCAACGGTATACAAGGCTTTAAAGTAACTTGTAATATGAAATTAGATAATTGCCTTTCTTTTATAGAGAAAGGCTAACTAACGTATTTCGCTTTGGGAATGAAACCACCAACAAACCAAAGGAATAAAACCATGACTATTAGTATTAAGCACGAAGGCGTAGCCTTGCCTCTTAGCCCGATGTTCGCACTTTATATTGCCGACTTAATTGCACCTTATGAAAAAGATGAAGCCGTGGTTCTTAACTTTCGAGATCCAAGCTATTCTGCCGATGATGGTGGTTACCACCCCGTTGAAATGCAACTAGAAAACGATGGAGATGGCTGGCGCTTTTGTTGCATTACTGACTTTTGTTATGTGGGTAGTGGTTATATGACTGAACTTGCCAAAGATTTAGATTTTGATTTTGACGCAGGCGTGTTTCAAAACTTATTTGGAACATACCCTATTGAGCAAGCTATAGAGATGTTCCAAGTTTGGGAAACTAACTTTGTCTATTACGCCATGATCTCAAAAGTATTTACCATTCAACCACTAGCCGATTGAATCAGTTTATTTAATAGCAAAATAGGTACCTCTTGGATAACGAGTAAACCATTGTAAAGATCCTGAGGATTATTAAATTAGGATAGGTGTCCTAGTTAATTTTACTCTAGTTAAAAGATTTATATTATTCAGCTTTGAGTGACTGCCCTTCTTAACTTATTTAACAGCATGTTATACAAGGACTATATGAATATTCTGAGCGGTTTTATTCAACTAGATTGCTATTGGAAACATTTCGAAATGACGGTTTAATCTTATTTAATTCACCCCTATGCTTAGTGGCTTGCTGTTCATTCAATTGCTTTAATTTGCCGACTAATGAGCTTGTTCTGCCAAAAGCAGCTAGATAGTCCTCATATGTACAATCTGAAGAGTCAAAAAGTAACTTCAATTTATGAACAGCACTCCTTACTCTCTTTTTTTCTTCCTTACCAAAACTTGGTCTCCTACCATTTACACCAACATTATGAACCTTTTGATGCGAGCCATCTCCTAACACTTGATGCTTTTTTAGGTTTGGCTTGATGCCGTAACGCTTCATCATTCCATAAATAGAAGAAATAACCTCACTTATCTCAGATTTTGTTAAGTGAGCTTTAGAGGATACCGTTATATCATCCACATACCTTGTATATGTAAGACCACGTTTTTCAAAGCTGCCAACAAGAAAAACCTCTTTCTCCCACATGACTAAGTTAGCGATATAACTACTACATACACCGCCCTGTGGAAGTAAACCATTAAGCGTAACAAGCTGAGTTAAAATTCGAGCAACATCCTCTGGAAAGCCAAACAATCTCATAAACATCTTTTCAATTAAGGGGAACTTTATGCTTGGAAAGTAATTAGAGATATCCTCACAAATAATAATTTTGCTCTTAGTGTGATTTTTAACATTTGTTATATACGAGCAGCCCTTAAGTGACCCCTGCAAGTAGCTGGGGTAAGTAACCCTCTGGAAAATTTGAACTTTCAATCTTCGGTGTACGTCTTTTAGACACTTAAAAGCATCATATGTGATACGTTGACCACCAGATTTTTTTTCTTCGATACGAGCGACTCGAAAAAAGTCAGATGAGTTAGTTGCTAAGTACTTGACTCGATTGATGGGAAGCCGAAGAAGGCGTGCTAACGAGTTAATACTTCCAATAGAAAGATGAGAATACTTAGGTGTCTGATTCATCAATAAGTTGATACATTAGCTTTTCAATTTTATCAGCTAATTCATCACTAATAGCTATATCTTGGTTTTGAGAAGCTAAAAACATAAATACTGATGTAGGAATTTCTAGAGCCAAGCATATATCCTCAATAAGGGATAAATTTGGCTCTCTTTTACCCTGCTCTAACAGGGTAATATAAGGTGCACTTTTGCCGATTTTAATAGCTAAGTCTTTCTTAGACATTTGCTTATGCTTTCGACATTTCTCTAGAGTATTTGAAAAATTCATAATAAAAAATTAATGGCTCACTTTACGAATCGAAGAACGGTAACATCATTTCAACCAATTCTGCTCCAGTTTGAACGACACCTAAAATAATCCCAAAAGTTTCTAAAATCTCACGATTAGAAATATTTGAAGGTGTATTCCCTTCCAGTTCATCACCGATTTGTTCTATCAACATCTCGACTTCGGACTTCGTGTTGCTATCTATATCATCATGTACCTCACGTAAAACTAACTTTAAAACTTCACGTGATTTCTTTAAAAGTAATGTATTCATTATATGACCTATTTATTCTGGTTATGGGAAAATCCCCCTCCAAAATTTACCGAACCGAATAAAATGATATAGATAGCGCAAGCCATAATCTTTAGAACAATTTATTGTTCTTGTCCCCCTCCACTACTAACTATTACTGCCTGTTAGACTGTTAGCCTATGTAGTGCATAGCTTATCGAACTATAGTTACTATTAGACTTATTGCTGCATGTAATCCTTATTGCTAAGTACCTACTGCCAAACCTATAGTCATCTACGTATCGAGTTGTCGGGTGTCATGGATCATCACTAAGATAATCGGCATTACTGCCATTTACGATTCGAAAAAAGTCATTCTTTTAAAGAGCATCAGGACGAAACATCCTGTTGGATATATAATCACCTAAAGTTTACAAATAGTCAATAGTTAACTGTGAGTTAATTTAATTAATTCACATTCCATAGCTCCAGTTGACATCTATTCTCATTTTCGTTCTACTCGTAAGTTCGTAAACCATGTTGAAGTCGTACCAAAATGCACTTAAAAATGATGAAGTTACTGCAATCATGAAGCTGTTAAATCAGCACCACTCTGTAAGAATCAACTCAGTTTCAATTATCTAAACTATGACCTCGTTCATTGGCTTTTTTCGCTTGCTGGAGGCTCAAGAATAAAAGGATTAATGGGGACAATCGCTCAAAGTTGAAGAAAAGAATACCTTGGACCGCACTAATACTTATAAAGCAATAACAGACAGCACCATATTTCAGGCACAAAAAAACCAGCAGCAAGCTGGTTTATTGTTTTCAAGCTATAAACTTGAAAAAGAACTTACGTTAAAAAACACTGTTGTAAATTAAGTTCGGTAAAGCACTTTAATCACATGCCAACCAAATTTAGTTTTAACGAGGTGAGGCTCTAATATTGCGCCCTTAAAGGCTATTTTATCAAACTGAGGCACCATTTGACCTCGTTTAAACTCACCTAAATCACCGCCCTTTTTACCAGAAGGACATGACGAATATTTTTTAGCTAACGTTTGAAACTTAGCGCCTTTACCTAACTGCTCAATAATATCTTCTGCAATTTCTTTGTGCTTGACCAATATGTGAAGTGCGTACGCTGTAGCTGCCATGTAAAAAACCTTTTTAATAGCGTTTGATAACTAATCTATTTTAACATTATCTTTTGGACATAAAAAAGCCCCGACTCTTTCGAATCAGGGCTATCTTTATATGGTACCGCAAGACGGACTTGAACCGTCACTTCTTTCGAAATCGGATTTTGAATTCATCACACCTAAGGGAAAACCTTTTATAATCAAGGTGTACACCGTATACTAAGCTACTAATATACACAGTTTATACACAAAGGCTGAATTTTGAGCGATTCTTTAAAGCTTGTTCAAGAGCTTCTTAACTACGATGAAAAGGTGCTAAAGAAGGCACTTGAGGTTGCTAAGCAATTAGTCAACAAAGAGCAATTTGAGGAAGAGAAAACTACATCAAAAAGCATTGAGCTGAACGAGTATATAACAATATACAAAGTTGGTGATAAATATTATTACACAACGATTAAACTTCATTCTAGTGAATATGGAATAAATCCTCATTTACTTCCCGTTGAAAAATATCATCGTCAAAGCCTCGGGACTCAAGATTTAGAGAAGGCTAAGATGAATGCAATGCTGATGGCTGAGCGTATCAAGACTGAAATAAATAACAGCAACTATAAAGAAAAGATTCATTACTCACTTTCTCCGATGATAAATGAATGCATTAAAAATTTACGTCAACGAGCTGAAAAGAAAAAATCTAAGACAAAGACAAATACTGACCATTTGAGCTCGAACAGAAAACCAAAAAAACTCACAACAGAAGAATATGCTGACTTTCTTGAAAATCAATTTGCTCCATTTTGCAGACATCATGAGATAAAGCGTGTTGAAGAGCTAACCAATGCTAATTTATTTAAGTACTTTTGTTGGCTACGCGATAACAAAAAAATTGACTCATCTACAAGATTCACGGTTAATAAAACTGCGATCACTGAGCTGCTTAAACTCTGCATGTTTAAAGATCAGTTAAAAAAAGAAAATTGCCCTGATTTCCCCACCGCAAAAGATCTTAATATTAGCTTTATTGATAATAAGAAAGACAAGGCAAATGGCAACAGTGATGATAAAAATAAGCCATTTAAGCTAAACGATCTTAAAAATATACGAACAAACTTTGATACTTATATTGGTGCAATACTTCGCAAAAGACCTGAAGTTATTTACAACAGAAATATCATTAAGCTGTACTTTGACTTTCTTTGCGCACAAGGGTGCAGACCTGGCGAAGAATCGCTTAATGTTTTACTTAGCGACATCGAAAAAGAAATGATTGATGATAAAAATCATTTTTATAAGATAACATTTACAGCCGGAAAAATGGGTGAGCAAGACGAAGCAAGAACTGTTGAGCTAATACCTGAGGCAGCTGAAGTTGTGATTGATATCATGGAGTATAGAACTGGCAACCGCATGACAATTGACCAAATCATAAAACTTGATGATCACTTGTTTTTTGATCCAAAAACACAAAACAAACCAGCTCTTGATAGAATTTGGGGTGATTATCGTGAGTTTTTGTTTAAGAAAAAACTACTAAGTCAAAGCTATGTCCTTTATTCGTGCAGACATGAGTACATAAACAAGGCGCTTGACGAAGGACAAGACATAAGGGCTGTGGCAAAGCATTGCGGAAACTCAGTTGCAACTATTGAGCAGCACTATGAAGATTTCTGTATTGTTCGTCAGAAGAAAAGACAGCAATTAAATAAATAAATTAGGCCGCCCTCTGAGGCGGTTTTTTGTGCTCAAGCTAAATCCAGTCGCTAATTCCAGACATTCCGATATTCACGTTAAGCGACTCGCCTTTCTCATCAATAAACTGTACAGGAATACTGAGGCGTTTAAATATAACAGCTAGATCCCAAGGGTATATGCCAATGATTAATGGCTCACGTTGCAAGACTGGCACTGTCGAACCACTGATCATTTCACCATACGCCTTTGAAATCTTTTCTATCTGCGCTTCATCATTACGATATTCATTTCCAATAGACTCATGTAAATCCTTTTTAAGCACGTACCAATAGCTTTCTTCTTCAATATGAACTTTTATTGTAAGCATTCATCCTCCTTATTTTGTGCTCAATTTCTTTCGTATTTTACCGCTTCGCGAAGTTGAGCCAGTTCATTTAACTGGTATCACCACCAATGCATTAAAGAATGTTAATACTGGCCCTCTCTTTTCCTGAACGGAGTGAAGGGCCAAATGCAAAGGTGCTATTGTTTAGCTGTTAACCCTTTAATTCAAGTGCTTTATCATTGAAGACATAACCTCTTCAACTTCAAAACATAAATTTAAAAATTCTCCACTTTTCTGTTAATTGATCACAAATAAAATAGGTTGTTAGATGCATCAATCTTAATAATAACCATTTGTTGATTGGCCAGTCACGTTGTGACTGAATAAAGACATCCAGTATACTTTACGAAGACGTTTAAGTAGATACGCATGAATAATGTAATAGTTAAGTATCTCTCTTTTCAAATTGAGATCAGGTTTAACTATTTTATTTGATTACAATATATATATAAGAGGACGCTTTTTCGAAAAGTGATAGTACAATATTTAAAAAAAGTTGAAAAAAGTGTTCGTTCGCTTGTTTATTAAACGATTATTATACGTGGTTAATAATCTGTCAAAGAAAAGACAGTTCAGAACTCCATCCATGTTAGCGCTAGTTTTGGTCGCTGTGAACAGTAAATACAATCATTAAAATTTGCTTGGTGTATGACTGCTTCAAGCTCAACGGCTAATGGAATTTGGTTGTTAACCTATGTCCGCTGTAGATCAAAACACACTAAAAATTTTAATGAAAATTATCAAATGCTAACTTCCGCAGTGTGGCAATAGTGTAGTAACGTGGCGAATTTGGTAACGACGTTAGAAGCTTTAATTGGTAGTGTTAGTCGTTTGCGTATTTCGGTCGGACCGAGCAGTTATTTCGGTTTGAACCGATCACTTTTTTTCACTCTCTTTTTCATAGTTAATATTTATACCTAGTGATCGGATAGAGTCAAATTATTTTTTCTTTGTGAGTCCCCATCAAGATCAATTTTGTGGCTATTATGAATCAGCCTATCAATTAGCGGCGGATTGCTCATGAAGCGCATAACCAAGATGCTCTTCAAGCTCAGCGTTTAAAGCTGCTTCAACCGTTATCTTGGTGAGTATTCTGCGAAAGTCAGTTAAGTCTTTTTCTGACTTAATGCCTTTGGCTGCTTGCTTAGCAAATGCTTCTAGTTCTTTCTTTACACAGATTTTGTTACAGGGTCGGATAAAAGGATACACATGAACAAATGTGTATCCTTTTTAAAAATCATATTTAGAATACTTGATAATAATAAATTATTTTTCCTCAAATAATTCCAGCACTTCATTAAATGTTGTTTTGGTATCAATCCTCATCGGTAAATGTAGCTTTCTTGCAACATTGCTGAAGAAATAACTCCTCGTATATGATGTTCTTTTCTATCAACAACTAAGCATACTGTAAACAAATATTCCTTATTGGAAAGTAAAACCGTATATTCCACTCACCCAATTATCACAAAATAATGAGTGATATTCCTGTGTTTCTAATTATTTTATGTTTTATTTCAAATAGTAATATTTGTAACTCGATGACTAATGGCCATAAAAAATAAATAACACAACAATTCCATCGAGGATTAAAGCTAAACTTCAAAATTCATATTCTAAGGCAACTCTCAAACTATGGTCTTTACCTGAGTTTGAAACTTCCGTTATAAAGCCTGCTTCCCATTTAAGTTGTTTTTGACCGTCAAATCGCTGAATCCCCATAAAAGCGGGGCCAATACCAAAATAGTTCTCTCCTGTATAAATTTCAATTGCAGGTTGAATTTGTGGCATCCATCGATAGCGGTACTTTAGCCTAAACTCCACTTCAATTTCATCTTGAATTGTTTCACCCCACTCATAAATGCCAAATAAGTTCATGGTGAGACTAGTTCGACCAAATTCTTTTTCAAATATAATGCCCGATGTTACTTCCCAATCATTGCTGTTATGCTGTTTTTCTACTTCAAATAACATCCCCCAATCCGCCCAAAGCTCACCTTGTTCGGTCATCATCCATCGAACTTCTATTTCATATGCTTGTAAACCAAAATCCTCTGTTTCAGTTTTCTCACCAATTAAATAGCCTTCTACCATTACCGTTTCACTTATTGATTGACCGTAAGCTAATCTTTGCCCCAATAAAGTATTGTTATCTGTCTGTCTAGACATTAATCGCCATTCGAATTCTCGTTCATTAGGAAGAACGTATGGATGGTATACTTTATCGACGACCATCCCATCTGCTATAGCTACCCCTGATGAGATAAGTAACATTATTGTTAGTAATCTATACAACATTTTCATTCTCCTGACCCGCATCAAGTTTATGCTGTAATTTTCTTGGCAACTTCATAAGAAATACAATAAAAAAGATTAGTAAACTTGATGTATATAACATAATAAACTCCAATGAAGGACTTGCCTCATAACCAAAAAGTGTTTTTAAAAGGTGACCGTACTCAGAGCTATCTTTTACTAGATTAGAACTGTCCCAAAGCGCTGCGCTGCTTTTAATCATATCTACTTGCTGGAGAAGGCTTACCACTTGACTTATTTGTCCCGATAAAAATAAAGCCCAGACAATATAAAGCAAAATGAACAGCTCTTTTTTAATAAACCAATGTAATGAAAAATACACTAAAGCGCTAAAGCTTAAACAGATACCTAGCCCTATAGATAAACCCGCAATGACATCCCTAATAGATTCGCTATTTGCCAAATAACTATCAAGAAAGACAATAAACTCACTTGCGTTAATAACAGTAAAAATAACCAGTCCACCTACGATTAAAATTATCTGATATGCGGCTATCGTGTTTTGATGCAATAATGAAGAGCAACCAATTAGCAGAAAAAGATATACCAATACCAACTCAAGGGTTTTTATAACTTCTATACCCATTCCATTAAATAGGTCTCCCATTACAGGTAAAAAATAAAAGGTGGCAAAGATACCAACTACACTTGCAAAAAAAACATAAAATAGTGTTATATAAGACACTCTACTAGACGTAATACAAGTACTAACCAAACAAAGTAAGACAAAAATAGGTAACAAATCTTTAATAAATAAAATCACCGTATTAATTAGCATGCTTCACCTCAACTATTATCACTCCCCTTGCAGAGTTTGGGTGGTACTCTCCAAAATATTCATAATTACCTGGTTTTAATGGCCCGATAAAAATAGTACTTTTTCTTTTAGGAAATAAAAATTTCTCTCTATTTAAATCAAAACTATCAAATTCTTCGGCAACATCATCTTTATTTAAAATGATTAATTTTACTTTTGTATTTGCCGGGATTTTTAATTCGGAAGGAGTGAAAACATAGTTCTCTAATGTCAAATCAAACTCTTTTGTATTCGCATGTGAGTTGTACGATACAAAAAGAAAAACCATAGTAATCACCCACCGGGGAGAAATCAGCTTAGTCATTGCTAGGAGCCACTACATTTGTTTTAGCTAATTTAATAGCAACCTTTAATCCACCCAATTTAGACGTCATTAATTGAATGTGACCATCATGTAAATCAACGATATGTTTTACTATGGATAGCCCTAAACCACTTCCTGATTCGTCATGTTGTTTACCTCTATAAAATCGATGAAATACTTTTTCTAACTGCTCTTTTGGTATACCAGCACCTGAATCTTCAACGATTACTTGAATATGATCATCGTTATCAATTACCGAAATGATGATATTCGTATTTTGCCCACTATATTTATTGGCATTTTTAATAAGGTTATCGAATAATATTTCAAGCGAGAATTTGTCCCCAAATATTTGTATTGGCTTTGCATTCAATGAAATTGTTTGCTGTGACTTTTCAATTTTATCAAAGTTATCAGAAATAACGTTCTGTAACAGCTCTCTTAAATCTAATTCAACTTTGTTTTGTTCGAAATTTTCTGGTGTTGTTCTGTTAAGCGCAATTATCTGCTCAATTACATGAGCCATTCTCATCGTATTTTCATTTAGCTCATCAATATGGTTACGTTCAATTCGGTTACTTTCAAAAGCAATCATTAAGTTATGTGCAGTAATTTTTAACACACTGATGGGTGTTCTTAGCTCATGCGCAGCATCACCAGATAATCGCTTTTCTCGTTCAAAAGATTCATTTAATCGTTCAAGTAAGTTATTTAGTGTTTGCTCGATAGGCTTTAGCTCTTCAGAATTTTCTTTAACGATAATAGGTGTTAAGTCACTAGCACTTTTTTTCTTGAGCTGGTTTGATAAGAGGGTTAACGGTTTTAAGCTTCTTTTTATAGCAAAGAAAACCAATAAACCTATAAGAGGAATAGCATAAACAATCGGGAGTATGGCTTCTAGTAACACTTGTTCAACAGATTCAAATCGCTGCTTGATCGGTTGTGCAACAATCACCTTGGTATCATTCTCCACTAAGACAAATACTCGCCATCTTTTCCCTAAGAAACTCCTATCACTGAAGCCGCGAGCGGTGTTTGTGATAATTACTTCTGGAGAGTTATCACTTTTTAAACGTAACTTGTTTTTTAGCCATATTTGATAGGCAAAAACAGAGTGTAATACGACATTGGTTGATGCCTCCTTAATTGGGCTATGTAGTAAGGCAATAGCAAAGGATCGCATTTCTTCATCAAACACTTGATTAAGTTTGGTTTTACTAGCCTTATACCCTTGTAAAGCGGCACCGAATGAAGCCAATGTAACAACCGATAATATAACAATAAGTAAATATCGTTGTATGCTCATTTATGTTTTACTCACAACATAGCCTACGCCCCGGACATTTTTAATGAATTTATCAGGCAATTTTTTTCTTATATTACTAATATGTACTTCAATTGTATTTGAGGCAACTTCCTCACCCCACTCATAAAGCTTACTTTCCAGTTGCTCTTTAGATTGAATTCTTCCTACATTTTCCAGCAATGACTTAACGATCATATATTCTCTTCGAGAAAAGTTCTTTTCAATTTCGTTCACAAAAATGGTGTGACCTTGAGTGTCTAGTTCAACATGATTATGCTTTATTATAGAGGTAGAGTGTGTACCAAGTCTTCTTTCTATTACTCTTAACCTAGCTAACAATTCTTCAATACTAAACGGTTTTGCTAAATAATCATCTGCACCTAAGTCTAGCCCTTTTACTTTGTTTTCAATACCGTCTCGTGCCGTTAAAATCAAAACGGGTAGCGTTCCTTTTATATTTTTAATTTGTTTTAATACATCTAATCCATCAATATCTGGCAAGCCTAAATCAAGAATAGCCAAGTCAAAATCACCTGTTCTAATCGCTGAAATCCCCTCTTGGCCTGTTAAAACTCCATCTGCGCTATAACCCTCATTCCTTAATGATTCTTTTAAACCATTAGCAAGATGAACATCATCTTCTATAAGTAATAACCTCATTGCTCAACAAATCCTTCTATAGTAAATACTTACCTTATAGACCAATGTAATATATTTTGTTCTTTAAGAAAATTTTCAGCATCAGCACCTTGAATAAGCGCTAATGTTGCTAAAAAACCAGCTTGTATACATTGTGGAGCCGCTACCGTTATTGAATTGGGAGGGTTCTTCACAGGCCAACCTGTTACAACATCAAGAATATGACTATATCGATGATTATCTTTCAACAAAAACCTGTTTGCATCACCACTTGTTGCTACTGCCCCAGTTCTTAATGTAACAAGGGTTGATTGACTTCCATCGAAAGATGGATGTTCAATACCGACCTGCCAAGGGTCATCATATTCTCTGGTGCCATATACAGCTAAATCTCCACCATAATTCACGAGAAAAGGAACATTAGCCATTTGACTTATCAATAAGACTGCACGGTCAACCGCGTATTCCTTGCCTAAACCACCAAAATCAATTTCCATTCCCTTTTTCATCAAAAACGAGTTAGCTGAGTAACGGACTTTATCCCATCCCACTAACTGAAGAACTGCTTCAACACTTTTTTCACTCGGTACATTGTCACTTCCATCGAAGTGCCATGCTTTTCGTAATATTCCTGAGGTTATATCAAAAGTCCCTTCACTCATTTCATAACACTGGTTGGCAAATTCAAATAAGTTAAAAGTCTCCTCATCAATTTCAACAACTTGCCCTGCTTTACTATTGATTTTAGAACAAAAGCTCTTGCTGTCGTATCGAGAATACTTATCTTCAATTCGCCAAGATTCATTAGCCGCAATAAGCCCTAATTCTTTAGCTAATGCTTCGTTATCCGTATCAATTAACACTTCACACAAGCTAGCCATAGAAAAGAAGGAAAGTGTAAATCCTCCTTTTCTAGATAGGCACTTAACAACTCTATCCGCATTGACCATCGTTGACATAAAAACCACTTAAAATGAATAAGTTACTTGTGCAATAATAGCATCGACTTTTTCATATAACTCAACTTCTTTTAATACACCAATAGCTTGTGTACCATTACTTTTAGGTGTTTGATGATAATACTCCAATCTAAAAGACAAGTTGTTTCCATCCCCCATTGGCATACCGTATTTTAGACCTACCGTGTAAGTATCTAGTTCTCCAATGCGATAATCAGCACTTACAAAATTTGGACGTTCATCGATTTCTTCCAAAAAGGGTTGGTAAAACTCTGCTGCACTCTGTGTATAAAAACGTATATGTGGTTCAATAAAATCTCCATTAGCAAAAGGGATCAAATACTTGAAATCAAAAGTATGAGAATCTATCTGCCAATCATCTGTCATATACCTGTAGCTAGCATCCAGTATACCGCTATCAAAGTGATACTTAGTTTGTCCAAAAAATGCATGTTTAGTTCTTTCATCAGGTCTGCTCTCATACAAGTATGATTGAGACTCCCCGTTATTATTAACCGAACTAATTATTTTGAACGGGTCAGTCAAGTAACCACTCACCGTTGAATATGAATAATTTAACTGCACTATCATTTGACGGTTGATAACTTGTGTTACACCAAATAATAAATCAATGGTTGATTTATTATCATCATTGCTAATACGTGTTTTATTAAACTCATCATCAAAACCGGGATCACTAGAGTCACCAACGACCATTTCTGACAAAGGTTTTGGAATGCCACCTTCAGGTTCAATAACATCGTAGGCATAAGCCATACCCGCAGATAACGTTGTATTTTTGTTATTAAAGTCTTTGGCAATATTGCCATTTAGTGACGCTGACATATAGTCATATTCTTTAGAAAAATTACCACCTACACTAACGGTATAGTCTTTTAAGATAGGTTGCGTCCACTGTCCTGTTAATTGAACCCGCGTATCATGAAATGTATCATCTAACGGTGTATCGCCTGAATCAACTGTATATTGACCATTACCTGACGGTCTTGTAAATGTTTGTGGCATTGACTGAGCAGTAGCTCCATTAGGTGATGCCCCCGTTAATGCATCAATTGTTAACTTTAAATTAAGCACTTCATCATTATCAAACGTCTTCGTTCCAGCAATTATCGCTTCTGTTGCGGAAACTCGATCAGCTTCAACATAATGCATAATAGCGGTATCAAACTGCCAATTCTCTTCAGCAGAGACGCTGACAGAGCTTCCTAACAAAGCACAACTTGCAGTGGTCAGTATCGCTTTAAGGTTAGGTTTCTTCTTATTTAATTGCATCCGCAACCTCCGCCACCAAAACTGCGACCACCACTTGAAGCTTCCTTACTAAAATATATATGATCATCTAAAGCTGCATCGATAGGGGCACTTGTAAGTGCCATTTCTTTCTTCGCTAACAAATCCCTTTCCCAAGGCTCTACACCAATACTAGAACAAGCGCTTAAACCTGCTACAGAAAGAATTAATAAAGTTTTGTACCAATTAGCATTTAACATAATAGTCCTTATAATAACTGTTGAATTTCTTGTTCATATTTGATTTTTTTCTTCTCGGTAAAGCCCATATGGGCACTAACTACTTTACCTTCTGAATTTATGATAAAACTGCTGGGCATTCCCTTTAATTTCAGTTCGGCTGCAAGATTGCCTTTAGGATCATATAAAACGGTAAAATCAGCAGGTGTATCTAGAAGGAATTGTTTTGAAAGGCTTGATTTTGCATCTAAATTAACACTGATAACTTTGAAATTTTTATCAGCATACTTTTTCTGCATAGCATTCATCCAAGGGAACGATTTTCGACATGGCGTACACCATGATGCCCAAAAATCTAAATAAATCACATCACCTTTGTATTGTTTGATAACGTCTTCGTATTGTAATGGAATACTATCTTTAGCTTGTGCATGGGTTATGAGCAACATTAATACTGTCATAATGATTGCAATATATTTCATTTAAATAGCCTAACTTAATTATTAACTACCCTAAGTCTAAAAAAGTTTCCTTAAGGTTTTCTTAAGGAAACTTTAATAATTTGAATGTCGTCTATGGTAAGTGGAATAAAACACAAAACCTATTACAAACTCACTTAAAATCATCTTAACTCCTGTGGCGCTTTGCCCCATACCATAGAAATATTAAATGTTTAGAATACAAAAATCATGTGAATTGAATGTCGGATTTCGGTAATTTCAATCAAGATTAAATATTGATTGTTCAAATTCACATTAAGAAATTAGAACGACTTTATTATCTTCTGTAGTGTTAATTTATCGGAAAAGTTGTCGCTTTAATTTAAAGCCTCATTGACTGCAATGGTGGCAGACTGTGTGAAAACTATTGATCACCTTTTGGTCTAACCCTCAGTTTTTTATGATCAATCAATCTTAATTTTCAGCTCTCGAAGATAGCGTCTCAACTATAATTAATAGTAGGAAAGCATTAACGAGAGGTACTGATATGTCCCATCATATTAAAGGCCAAGGTCGAAACCAAATCACCCTATTTCCTGAAGCATTGGACGATTTTGTAACAGAAGAAAATCCCGTTCGTGTAGTTGACGCCTTTGTTGAAGAGCTTGATCTACGAGAATTAGGATTCAACCGTGTTATCGCCAACAACACAGGCCGTCCAGGTTATCATCCTGCTGCGTTGCTTAAGTTATATATTTATGGATATTTGAACCGCATCCAGTCCTCACGTCGTTTAGAGAAAGAATCGCATCGTAATGTTGAGTTAATGTGGTTACTCGAGCGTTTACAGCCAGATTTCAAAACGATTGCAGACTTCAGGAAAGATAATGGCAAGGCTATTACTAAAGTTTGCCGTCACTTCATCGAGTTATGTCGTCAAATGAATATGTTCACCGATGCCGTCGTGGCTATCGATGGCAGTAAATTCAAAGCGGTTAACAGCAAGCACAACAATTACACGCCGCACAAAGTTACAGATCATATTCGTCGTATGGAAACACATATTGAGAATTATTTGAGTCGGCTTGAAACCGCCGATGCCAATGATAAAGTTGATGCTGTTCAAACCTCTGCGGCTGAGAAAATTGCATGGATGAAACAACGCGTAGCTGAACTCAAGGAACTTGCTGTAGAAGTGGAGGCGCATCCAGACAAACAACTTTCCACAGTTGACCCAGATGCTCGCTTACTTAAGACACAAGGCATGAACAGACAGGTTTGTTATAACGTTCAAAGCTCTGTTGATACGAAACATCATTTGATAGTGACGCACGAAGTCACCAATACCAATGACCGTGGCAAACTGGCCGATTTGACACGGTTAACGCAGCAAGCATTGGCGCAAAAAAACATTACTGTGTTAGCTGACAAAGGTTACTACAGCGGACGTGATATCAAAGAAACTCAAGATATGGGGGCCTCTGCGCTTGTGCCCAAAGGGGATACATCAGGTGCTAAAAAGAAAGGGATCTTCAATCGCTCTTTATTCAAATATGACAAAGACCGAGACCTTTACGTTTGCCCTGCGGGGAATGAACTACCACATAAGCGAAATGTTGAAGAAGGGGGAATGAAACTCAAGGTCTATGTTGACCACATTGCTTGCAGGGATTGTGATATTCGCGCTAAATGTACCCAATCAAAACGCGAGCCACGCAAGATAAGGCGTTGGATACACGAAGGTGAAATGGAAGAAATGCTAACACGATTGAAAAACGCACCTGACACAGTGCTCATTCGCAAGCAAACGGTAGAGCACCCCTTTGGCACCATAAAAATGTGGATGGGGGCAACCCACTTCCTTACCAAACAATTGAAAAATGTCAGTACCGAGATGAGTCTTCATGTGCTCGCTTATAACCTCAAACGAATGATGTCGATTGTGGGTACCGAAAGTCTAATCGAAGCAATAAGGGCGTAGTTAGCCTTTTATTATTAGCTCATATGCGTGATATACGTGCTAATAAAGTGGGTTCAGCTCCCTCAACTCAAAATAAGCAACATAAAAACAATTTACTGCGGAAATATTAAGGTGTAGAGAAAATATTGGGATTTGGGTAAATGAAAAGTAGTTTTTACACAGTCTGGTGGCTTAGTTCTCATTCAAGCTTAACAGTTTATTGTCAAAAAGTTATCTTCAATAGACTCATGTTTTATATTTTTAGAACGTCCGCTATTGCACTTGAGTTCAATCGGTGGATGCAACACACTGATTAAATTTATCTGCTGGTGTTTCATATTCTAATACCTTTCTCGGTCTTTCGTTTAGTTTTCTAGCAACACTGCTCAATTTTTGTTGACTGTGTGTGGATAAATCCGTTCCTTTAGGGAAATATTGGCGTATAAGCCTATTCGTATTTTCATTTGAACCTCTTTGCCAAGGAGAATATGGGTCGCAGAGATATACTGGGATTTTTGTTGCTAGCGTAAAATCTTTATGATTAGTTATCTCATAACCTCTGTCCCATGTGAGTGATTTATACATTTTATTTGGTAGCTTTTTAGCATTTTTTATTAACGCTTTGATGACTGTTTGAGTTTTACTGCTATCCACTCTAACGAGCATTACATAGCGAGAATGACGCTCTACAAGCGTTGCAATATAAGAGTTATTACAGCCTTTAATCAAATCACCCTCCCAATGACCAGGTACAGCTCTGTCTTCAACAGACTCAGGCCTTTCACTAATTGTGACCCCATCAGATATTTTTCCAAGCCCTTTGTTTTTTAGCGTGGCATGTCGAGAGTACCGCATGACCCGTTTTGTCCTCAAACATCTCTGTAGCTCTTTCTTCAATGCGCCTCTCGTTTGTATATATAGCGTTTTATATATCGTCTCATGTGACACTTGAAGCTCCTCATTATTAGGTTGAGTCCTTTTTAGCCAACCCGCTATTTGTTGTGGTGACCATGCAACTTTATCAGCATGAACAGCACGATATTTATCGTAACCACCGTTACGATTAATTTCACGGCATACCGTTGAAGGGGGGCGGTTGAGCTTACTTGCTATAGCTCTCATTGACAGACAGGCTGAAATACCACGAGAAATTTCTTCTCGTTCGTCCAACGTTAAATGATTTCTTGCCCTTTGTTTATCGTTAGGTCGGATACCTCCATACTCTCCAATAATTCGAGAGACTGATGAATGGTGCCGTTCGAACAATCTAGAAATATCATTAAGTGAACTACCTTCTCTGTATCGTTCCCACATTAACGCTCTTTGTTGAGCAGTATAAATAATACGAGGTCTTCTTTTCATGGCTACGCTCCTTTTCATTAAGGATAGCGTTGCATTCACCATTTGAACTCAAGCATCTTTGCTGACCTAATCAACTGTACGATTAGGTCAAATCCAAAATTGAAAAGTGTCAGATCAGATATGAGCTACTAAAAATTAGGCCGCCCACGAGGCGGTTTTTTGTGCTCAACTAAATCCAGTCGCTAATTCCAGACATTCCGATATTAATTTCAAGCTCTTTTTCTTTCTTATCTATAAACTGCACAGGAATGTTGAGGCGTTGAAATATAGCGGCAAAATCCCAGGGGTATATACCAATAATTAATGGCTCACGTTGCAAGACTGGCACTGTCGAACCACTGATCATTTCACTATATACTTCTACAATTTTATTTATTTGTTCTTCATTACCATGGTATTCATTTCTAATAGACTCATGTAGGTCTTTTTTAAGCACGTACCAATACATCTCCTCTTCAATATGAACTTTTATTGTAAGCATCAATCTTCCTTATTATGTGCTCAAGAATTTTGTTTTTTACCGCTTCGCGAACTTAAGCCAGGTTTACTTAATCACAATATAACGGCACACGAATGAATACTGGCCCTCTTCCAGCGTAGCTTAGCTGGGCCAAAACAAAAGGCTATTACTTGGCTGTTAACGAATGATTGGACTCCCCACTCGGCATCTTTCTCTAGCGAGTGTGCCATAGTGAAGTTGATAATAAGCTTCAAATGAGGAGAGTCCATATGTCTTTAATTAAAGCCGCTGGCATCGATTTAGCCAAATTTGTTTTTAGTATTCACGGTATTGATGCGCATGACAAGTGTAAATTACGCAAAACTATTAAAAGAAACAATATCTTAGCTGAGGTTGTTAAGTTACCGCCTTATATCATTGGCATGGAAGCTTGCTCAGGTGCACATTACTGGGCAAGAGAGTTTACTAAGCTCGGTCATGATGTTCGTATCATGGCGTGTAAATTTGTTATTCCCTACCGACAAAATGAAAAGAATTATGCAAATGACGCTGAAGCTATTTGTGAGGCTGTCACTCGGCTAAAAACACGCTTCGTCAGTATTAAAAGTGAAGAGCAACAAGCCGTGCTTTGTTTACATCGCATTCGCCAAGGCGCAATCAAAGATAGAACCGCACGAATAAACTGATTACGAGGCTTACTTGCCGAGTTTGGTATCATCATGCCAAAAGGTAGTTATCCTGCCCAAAAAGCCATTGGCAGCACTTTAGAATATGCGGAAAACAATTTACCCTTCCTTGCGCGTGAGTTACTCAATAACTTATGGCAAAGCATCAAAGGCTTAAACGAAGAAATACTCAAATACGATAGAAAACTATACGCACTAGCGAATCAAATGAAAGACGCTAAACGTTTAATGAGTATTCCAAGCATTGGTGAAATTACAGCAACAGCAGTCGTTGCAACAGTGAATGATGCAAAGCACTTTGACACCAGTAGATCCTTTGCGGCTTGGATAGGCTTAGTGCCAAGACAATATTCTACAGGTGGTATTGTGCGGTTAGGTCGCATTAGTAAACGAGGTGAAAAACATATTCGAACTTGCTTCATTCATGGCGCACGAGCCGATATTGCTAATTGTAAAAACAAAACCGACCGAACGAGTCTATGGGTAAAAGACCTTGTTGAGCGGCGTGGTTTTAAACGAGCGACCGTTGCCTTAGCCGCTAAAAACGCCCGATTAATTTGGGCACTGTTACACTCAGAAAAAGAATATCAGGTAGATTATGTAAAATAAGTTTTAAGTAAAAAGGTTAATTAAACGGTTAACCCCACCGAGTCTGTGCATTGGCAATTGACGATAACACGGTCAGACCGAGAGCAAGAAAGCCTGTTTATTTGGGAAGTGTTTATAACACTGTTTAACGAATGAGGCATTGCTCAAGCGCAAATCATCAGGGCGATAGCGTAACAAAGCTAATAAACGCCGAATGTAGAGCTGCTGTCAGATCTTCTTGTTGTAAGAGATGCTATTGCTTGACAAAGGGGGTCCATGTAGACCTAATAAGGCTAAGTTTGATGGGGCATCTTTGGCTGCTGGCTTTTCAACAATGGCACTTATAACACTTGAATCGCCGGGGGCAAACTCAACATCACCACAATCAACAACAGTAGAATGACTAAGCTGCTCTATAGGCACCGGTTCAACCATAATTTGATATACCCTCCCCCGTGGTGATAACGGGTTAGCATCGCCGCTAAATTTTCGGTTTTTACATCCGCAGTCGCCTCATCCAAAATGACATTGGGTAATACCACAACAAACGATTCATTGCGAATAATAGGACGGGCTTTTAATAACGCATGCCCCAAGCTTTTTGCTTCGCCCTGACTAAGATAAACAATGGTTACCCCTTTCAGGCATTTAGTCTTAATATCATCGAGTATGTGACGTTTTTCTAAGCTGGTTTCTAGCTCAAAAGGATTTTCAACAACACTTTTCGACGAATGAGTCACTAATATAATTTCTTTAATACCCGCAGAAATACACTCATCAACGATAAGTTGAATTAATAATTTATCCACTATTGGTAACATTTCTTTTGGAATCATTTTTGTCGCGGGCAGAATTTTTGTCGCTAAATTAGCGACAGGTATTTCTGCCTTTCGAATTCAATTAGGAATTTTCATCTATAACACTCTACTTGTTTAATATGCTGACGTATTATCGCTTTCAACGTAAAACTAGTACAACGTAGGCTGTTGGCGGTTAGTTAAAACCAAAATAGCCACTCGTTAATTTTAGATATTAAGTTAAAAGTTTGACTTTGTTAAGATGATAGAAAGTTAACTGATTGATGATACGGTTTGAGAAGTTAGACGTTAAGCGCCCATTAGCTCAGTTAAATAGGCATTAAATTCATCACCCAATTCAGGGTGGCGCATAGCATATTCAACATTCGCTTTCATATACCCTAACTTAGAGCCGCAGTCATGCGACTTACCAGTCATATGGAATGCTTCAACAGTTTCTTTTTCAATGAGCATAGCAATCGCATCGGTTAGCTGAATTTCATCACCCGCACCCGGTGGAGTAACGGCTAACAAATTCCAAATTTTTGCCGATAATACGTAGCGACCTACCACCGCTAAGTTTGACGGCGCGTTTTCAATTGCGGGCTTTTCAACAATGGCCGTCATCGTTTTTGACTCACCAGGGGCAAGCTCTACACCACCGAAATCAACCACGCCATAGCTACTTACCTGCTCTATTGGCACTGGCTCAACCATAATTTGGCTGTACCCACCCACCTCGTTATAACGGGTTAACATCGCCGCTAAATTCTCAGTTTTCAAATCGGCAGTCGCGTCATCCAAAATCACATCGGGTAACACCACAACAAACGGTTCATTACCAATAATAGGACGGGCTTTTAATACCGCATGCCCCAAGCCTTTTGCTTCGCCTTGGCGAACATGCAAAATGGTGACATCTTTTGGGCATATCGCCTGTATTTCATCCAACAACTGACGTTTTACCCGGTTTTCTAACGTAGTTTCCAACTCAAAAGACTTATCAAAATGATTTTCAATGGCATTTTTTGACGAGTGCGTAACCAACACAATTTCTTTAATACCCGCAGCAATGCATTCATTGACAATATATTGAATTAAAGGCTTATCCACTATAGGTAACATTTCTTTGGGAATAGCTTTTGTTGCAGGTAACATGCGTGTACCTAAACCGGCTACAGGGATTACTGCTTTGGTGATTTTACGAGTCATCTTAATCCTTTATTTTATTTTTTTGTTTTATTTGAGCTACACGTGCATGGAAATACTCTAGCCTACAAGATCAACTTCGTCATCCCGAATGTGCATCCTGAGCCTATCCACTAACTTTCTCTACACCGCTCGCCCTGAGCCTATCCGATTGCCCTGAGCCCGTCGAAGGGAGGGAAGTCCACAATACCAATTTATTACATTTTACTTTGCAAAAAACCAAAAATAGCCACTCGTAAATTTCAGATACAAAATCACAAATTCGACCTTATTAAGATGATAGGAAGTTAACTGATATTGCTGTCATGGCTAAGTACTACATTCATGCAGAATTTTCCTACCAAATGAAATTGGGTATTTTAGTTTTGTTACTTTCGGTAATACTCTCTGTACCATTTAACAAACTCAGCAACGCCATCTTTAACCGATACCTGAGGTTTGTGACCTGTGACTTTAAATAAATCTTCTACTTCAGCATAAGTTTGGTATACATCACCCGGTTGCATATCCATGAAGTTTTTCTCAGCTTTCATTCCTAAAGAATCTTCCATCGCTTCAATAAAATCGAGTAGTTTTACTGGATTACCGTTACCAATATTGTAAATAGCATAAGGTGCCGAGCTATTAGCTACAGAGCCCGTTTCAACAGTCCATTTATTATTAACTTGTGGAATAACATCCTGTATACGAATAATCCCTTCAACTATGTCATCAATATAAGTAAAGTCACGGCGCATATCGCCATGGTTAAACACTTTAATCGCTTTACCTTTCGTTATGGCATCTGCAAATAATATTGGTGCCATATCAGGACGGCCCCAAGGGCCATATACAGTAAAGAAACGTAACCCCGTAGTTGGTACCCCATATAAATGTGAATACGTATGAGCCATTAACTCATTGGATTTTTTAGTTGCCGCATACAATGATACGGGGTGATCAACACTATCACTTGTTGCAAAAGGTACCTTGGCATTCAAGCCATAAACAGAAGAGGAAGAAGCATAAACCAAGTGCTGAACATTATTATGTCTACACCCTTCTAAAATGGTTAAATGGCCAATTAAATTTGAATCAGCATAAGCTAGAGGGCTTTCAATGGAGTAGCGCACACCCGCTTGTGCGCCTAAATGAATAACACGGTCAAATTTCTCTTCAGCAAATAATTTGGCAATCCCTTCACGATTAGCTAAATCTAATTTAACAAAGTTAAACAAGCCACTTTCAGCATAAACATTTAAATCAGCTAACCGAGCATGCTTTAAGCTTACATCATAATAATCATTTAAATTATCAAGGCCAACTACCTTATGCCCTTGTTCACATAAACGTTTGGTCACCGAGTGACCTATAAAACCGGCCGCGCCGGTAACTAAATATTTCATTATTTTCTCTTAAATACAGAATACAGGAATTGATTAAATTTCATCACTGTGAGGAATCGTGGTATAGACTCCACTAACTAAGGGCAATGTAGATACAATTTTAGGGGGAAGAATCTTAAACGTTAGTTTGGTTTGACTTCAGTCAAATGTTATCTGTGAAGTGGCATTTAATCACTGCCAAACAAATCACGTGTATACACTTTATCTGTTACATCTAATAATTCATCAACCATACGGTTAGATACGATTACATCAGACAGTGCTTTAAATTCAGATAAGTCTTTAATCACTTTTGAATGGAAAAAATCATCTTCTTCAAGCACGGGTTCAAATACCACAACCTCAATACCTTTTGCTTTAATACGCTTCATAATGCCTTGAATGCTAGATGCCCTAAAGTTATCAGAGCCTGCTTTCATAATTAAACGATAAATACCCACTACTTTAGGATTTCGTCCAATAATAGAATCAGCAATAAAATCTTTACGGGTACTGTTAGCATCAACTATGGCACTAATTATATTATTAGGAACATCATTATAATTAGCTTTAAGTTGTTTAGTATCTTTTGGCAAGCAATAACCCCCATAGCCAAAAGAGGGGTTGTTGTAATGAGAGCCTATTCTGGGATCTAAACTAACCCCCTCAATAATATGGCGAGAATCTAAACCATGTACTTCAGCGTAAGAGTCTAATTCATTAAAGTAGGCTACACGCATAGCAAGATAAGTATTAGAGAATAATTTAACTGCTTCAGCTTCTGTTGAACGAACAAATAATACATCAATATCGTTCTTCACAGCGCCTTGCACAAGTAAATTAGCAAATATGCGAGCACGCTCTGACTGCTCACCAACAATCACACGAGATGGGTATAAATTATCGTATAAAGCCTTCCCTTCTCGCAAAAACTCAGGAGAAAAAATCAAGCCATCACAACCTAACGCTTCGCGAATACCAGCTGTATAGCCAACAGGAACCGTAGACTTAATTACCATACAAGCCAATGGATTAATTTTCATCACATCACAAATAACAGTCTCAACGGAGGATGTGTTAAAATAATTAGTGATTGGATCATAATCAGTAGGGGTGGCAATAATGACATAATCTGCATCGGCATAAGCAAATGTTTTATCTAGCGTAGCAGTAAAATTCAACTCACGATTTAAAAGAAAGTCTGATATTTCAACATCTACAATAGGCGACTCGCCACGATTAAGCATTTCAATTTTTTCAGGAATAATATCAACAGCAACAACTTCATTGTGTTGGGCTAACAACATAGCATTTGAAAGGCCTACGTAACCTGTACCGGCAATAGCAATTTTCATAAAATCCGTCTCTAATTATTTTTGTGCTTTAGTTAACACTGTATAAATTGCATTTGTAATTAGTACAACTTCATCAATAGTTAACGTGGGATGCACCAAAAACATTAAGCTAGTCTCTCCTAGTTCACGTGCAACAGGTAATCTTTTCTCAGGTCTAAAACCTGTATCATTAAATGCTTTCTCTAAATACACTTCAGAACAAGAGCCTCCCATACAAGGAACACCTCGAGCATTTATTTCAGCAACGATGCGATCTCTATCCCAACCCTTAGCTAACAATTCAGGTTTAACAAACACGTAAGATTTATAATTAGCATGTTCCATATGATCAGGAACGGTTGGAACGCGGATACAATCAAACGAAGAAGAAATATCAGCAATAAACTCGGCATACTTCCCCCGTAATCTAAACCACTCAGGCATTCTGGTTAATTGAATACGCCCTATAGCCGATTGCATTTCTGTCATACGCCAGTTGGTACCAAATGATTCATGCAACCATCTAAAACCTGGAGCATGTTCACGTTCATAAACAGCTTTGTAAGACTTACCATGATCTTTATAAGCCCACATTTTTCGCCATAAATATTCATCGCTTGTTGTTACCATGCCACCTTCACCACCAGTCGTCATGATTTTATCTTGACAAAATGACCAACAACCAATATGGCCAAGAGAGCCAACTGAACGGCCACTATACTTGGCACCATGAGCTTGAGCACAGTCTTCAATTACATATAATCCATTAGCCTCTGCCAGTACCATTAACTCATCCATTTCACAAGGAAGGCCGGCTAAATGCACAGCAATTATCGCTTTAGTATTTGACGTTAAAACATTACTCACAGTATAGTTAGTAATGTTTTGAGTATTGACATCAACGTCGGCAAAAACAGGACGAGCACCCGCCGTTACAATGGCACTTGCTGAAGCTAAAAATGTGCGAGAAGTTACAATCACTTCATCGGACTCTGAACCGCCATTTCTAGCGCCTACTCCTAAAGCAACTAACGCTAAGTCTAAAGCCAGTGTACCGTTTGATAAGGCAATGGCATACTTGCTGTCAGTAAATGCAGCAAATTCACGTTCAAACTCACGCCCTTCTTGCCCTGTCCAATAATTAACTTTATTTGATAATAAAATAGAAGAAACTTTATCGGCTTCTTCTTTAGTAAAAGAAGGCCATGGAGAAAATTTTGTATTTAACATATGAAACCATTTTAAGAATTTTATTCTTACTTATGTAAGATAGATAATCTTGCCTCATTCCTGCGAAAGCAGAAATGTGAAAGGGTGAAATTCCCGCAAAAAACAGGAATCTGTTATTGTTTAATTATAGGAGCAGGACAACCAACGACTTGAAGTGGTCAAGTAATATTGGCCACAGTTGTATCGATTATTCTATACCTTCGATCTGATTCATTTAGGCTTATTCCAGCATTGTACGTATATGCTCTCCTCTTGTTGTAATAATCCATAATTCTGATTAAACATCCTCTTGACCCTTTTTAAACTTTTCGTTCAAGGTTGATAGCATGTAGTTTGAGCCATTAATGTCTTAATAAGCCGAAGGTGTAAACCACTGTTCTGTCAAAGTAATTAGCTAAAAAGCTAACATCATTGACGGAATCGACAAAAATACGACACTAAATAATTTCTGAGGCAGAAGGTTCGTTATCTATTAAATAAATAAAAACAAAGACCATAATTCAGATGGGAGTCTGGTACATAGCAGCAAAAAATTGATAAAGCCTGGAAGATAAAATAATTAATTAGAAGATCAAAGTATATTATTCTGCCCTTGACCTGATTTTATAATGGGTGAAACAGGGGTATATACCCGTGATCAATGAAGGTGCTTGATTTATACAATAATGAGGATCATGATTTCCCTCATGAAAAGCATCAAACTGACCACCGAGCAAAAAATAGATCTTGAAGCCCTTCACGATGCAAGTCGTGATGGTCGTATTCGAGATCGAATTAAAGCTGTTTTACTTCGTTCAGAAGGTTGGTCAACGTCGATGATTGCTCAGGCATTACGACTTCATGAAACGAGTATTGTCAGGCATATTGATGATTATGTAAGTAAAAATAAGTTAGCCCCAGAAAATGGCGGCTCACAACCTTATTTGAGTAAAACACAAAAAGATGAAGTTGTTGCTCATCTCATGCTGAAAACTTATCGCTGCTCTTATGAAATAATTGAATATATTTGGAAAGCCTATGAAATTCGCTTTTCTATTTCAGGTTTAAATAAATGGCTTCATCAACATGGTTTTAGTTATAAATATCCTAAAGGTGTATCTCATAAGTTTGATGAAGAAAAACAAGCTGATTTTATTAAGAAATATACCGAGTTAAAATCGCACGTTATGGATGAGCCTATATTGTTTATGGATGCTATGCATCCAACCCAAGCGACAAAAGTAAGTTGTGGCTGGATAAAAAAAGGACATGATAAAGCGATAGAAACCACCAGTAGCAGAACACGATTAAACCTCGTTGGTGCCATTGATTTGAATAATTTAGCCCGCGCTCAAGTTAAGCGTTATGAGAAAGTGAATAGCGAAACAATTCAAGAATTTTTTACCGAACTACGAGCTGAAAATGGTACCAATAAACGTATTCACTTAATTTTAGATGGTGCAGGTTACCATCGAGCAAAAGTTGTAAAAGACAAAGCTGATGAGCTTAATATTAAACTTCATTTTCTTCCGCCTTACAGTCCCAATTTAAACCCAATAGAGCGACTATGGAAAGTAATGAACGAGCATGTCAGAAATAATAAATATTTTGCCACAGCGAAAGAATTTAGAAAAAAAATTGATGAGTTTTTTAGTCAAACACTTCCTAATATAGGTGATATATTGGCGAGCAGAATTAATGATAATTTTCAGGTGTTAAATTCTGCATCTTGAAGTGTGATGGGTATATATTCTAATGTAATTGACTTTCAGTTCTATCTTTACCATGCATAAGCTAAGAGTTTATGTAATCTAACAGCTCACTATACTTAGTTGTTAATCTATACTTATTATATAACCATTTTGCACCATAAACGTTAAGGTGATCATCATCGTAATATAATATATTATCCTTTTCATCAATTGGACTACAGATCCCGTCGTTACAAAAAACATCAGAAAAATCGACATTAAAGACGTCAAGTTCTACAGCTAATTTATTGATTTTTTTATTCTCCTCGATAAATGATTTATCCAAACTGAATAGATAATCTTGCATAAGTCCTGCGAAAGCAGGAATCGGAAAGGGTAAAATTCCCGCGAAAACAGGAATCTATTTGTGTTTAATTATACGGCCAGGACAGCCAACGACTGTTGCCTTATCAGATATGTTGTTAATTACAGTGGTACCTGCACCAACCATAACATTACTACCAATCGATATTTGTTGGATAACAGATGAACCGATACCAATCCAGCTTTGCTCACCTACGGTTACTTTTCCAGCAAGCGAAACACCCGGACAAACATGAGAATAACAACCTAATATACAATCATGATCTATTGCTGCATTAGTATTAATAATGCAACCATCAGCAATTATAGAATCAATATTGATACAAACATTTCCAACAACAAGTATGCCTTTACCCAGTTCAACACTTTGATGAATTGAAGCCGTTGGGGATATAAGATTAACCATAGTTAAACCAAAGGTTTCTAATTCATTTTGAATAGCAGTTCTAATTTTGTTATTGCCGATAGCAACAAAGGCAAGTTCAAAATCGTTTATACAAGCTTTTAGATGTTCTTTCTTTCCAACCACTTGCCACTTACCGCAAGAGTTAACCGTAGGATAGGCATCATCAAAAAAAGAAACGCTATAACCTAACTCTTCAGCAATACTTGCGCAAACTTTACCGTGGCCGCCACCACCAAATAGGGCTAGTTTTTTCATGGATATTCACTCATCCTTGCTTTTTTTTACTACCCGTAAATTTACTCATGGTGACTTCACCGTCGGCAGAAATACCTTCTTTTATAAAAACTTTTTTAAGAGTCAAAAATAATATTTTTATATCTAACCAAAAACTTTGATTTTCCACATACCAAACATCTAATGTAAACTTTTGTTCCCAAGAAATCGCATTGCGACCGTTAATTTGGGCCCAACCCGTAATGCCGGGGCGAGCATTATGTCGCTTTGCCTGTTCGTCAGAATATAAAGGTAAATATTCGACTAGAAGTGGACGAGGCCCCACTAGACTCATATCACCTTTTAATACATTCCAAAGCCCGGGTAATTCATCTAAACTTGATGAACGAAGCTTTTCTCCAAATGGCGTTAGACGTTCTGAATCAGGTAATGCATTACCGTCATTATCAACCACACTTCGCATGCTTCTGAATTTAAGCATGTTAAAGGTGTTGCTATTCAAGCCAGGGCGCGTTTGTTTAAACAACACAGGGCTGCCGAAATTTTTGCGAATAAGTAATGCCGTAAATAGGATTATAGGGGATAACAGTAACAGCGAGCACAAAGCTGCTGTAAAGTCGAAAATTCGTTTCATTGTCATTTTCTTAAAATAGTTTGATAAAATTCAAGTTGAGCATTCCAAATAGCCTCTCTATTGAAGTTTTTTACGATATAATCATACCCATTCTCACCATGCTGAAGTAATAATTTAGGGTTGACTATGTATTGTTCTAGAGCAGAAACTAAGCCTTGCACATCACCATATGGTAGTAATCTCCCTGTAATATTATTTTGAATAGCATCTGAAACACCAAAAATATTATAAGCAACCGATGGAGTTTTTAATACAGAGGCTTCAGCTAGAGCTAAACCAAATCCTTCTCGTTTTGATGGAAATAGAAGCACATCAAACATTGACAGGTAATCTTGTGGATTATTAACTTTATCGATTAATGTAAAATTACAACTAATGTTAGAAGTTAGAAAAGAGTATAAATCGAAGTCCAACTCGTTTTCACCGACCAAACATAAATGAATATTAGGATATTTAGTTAATAACGAATTAATAACTAAAAGCATATCATTTAACCCTTTATCTTCGTTTATCCGCCCCAAAAAACCTATAACAAATTTACCTTTTAATCCTAAGTCATCTTTTAAAGATAAAGCCTTTCTAGCCGTATTTAAATAATTAAATCTATTTTCATAATCAATACCATTAATTGAGCCGTTACACATTACACTAACTTTATCTTGTTGAACCAATCTATTATCAATACAGAACTTCGCCATACTAGCACTCACTGAAATAACTTTATGAGCAAGGGTCATACTGAGTTTTTCCATCTTATTTGTTATACCATTTTTAAGTACACCTCCTTTCACTGAAACTAACCCGTGCAAATGAAATATAACATTTTCACAAAAACATAAGCGAGCAGATAAACCGCCAAGTAGAGCTGCTTTAGGGGTATGAAGATGAATGATAGAAAACTTATATTGCTTGAAAAACTTGATAAAGAAAAGTAAAGCTTTTAAATCTTGTATTAAGTTGATTTTTCTAATAATTGGGGTTTTCACTACGCTAGCAAAAGGGTATTTATTAACAACCTCATCAAACATCCCGTCATCAGGTATCGCTATAGTTATAGCAACACCATTAGAATGCATAAAATCGAGTTGCCCTTCCATAAAGTGATAAACAGATTGTGAAGCGGAAAAAACATAACAAATTTTCATTTAAATATATCCACATAATTTACACTTTATAAATGTAACTTCTCACCTTACTTAACAGTAACGCGGGTAAAAAAATTTGAACTAATGGCTTTAAAATGAAAACCCAATAAAAAATAGGAATATTCAACCTTTTAAAGATTCTGTACCTCAACTTCATTTCTAATAATCGTACTTTAACCCCTCTTCTAGAAGTAGCGGCTTGATCATCTCTCATGGAATATAGCGGCTCTTCGAGGTTTGCTCCGAAATAACCTGATTGATAAAGCTTCGACCAAAGATCATAGTCCTGAGCGCGTTTAAGTGAGCTGTCATAGCCTCCGATCTCTCGCAATACAGAGGTATACATCATCATTGGCGCGTGACAATGTGGTGTACCATAAATAAAATCAATCTTAGTTGGCTTAAATTTAGGAGTAACTCTACCGAACACGCCATTTTCATCAAATAAATGCATGGCCGTGCTGACTAACTTATAGTTGGGGTTTTCATTCAAAAATTTTAGCTGTTGTTCAAATCTATTGGGACTACAAATATCATCACCATCCATTCTTGCTGTAAATGGTGTACTCACATATCCTAAACAGTGATTAAGCGTAGCAGCCAAGCCCAAGTTTTTATCATTAAATATTAATGTGATGTTAGAATTAGATTTTGCGTACTCTGTTGCAATACTAGCTGTACCATCTACAGAGCCGTCATCACACATAACTAAATGCCAATCCGTAAAGGTTTGTTGTAATAGTGATTCAATCGCTTCTGACAGTGTTTTTTCACAATTATAAATCCCCATTATCACCGTAATTTCCGCCAAGAGTTCTCCTTAAAATAGAATAAAACTAGGATTCAATGCATAAGGTACATAGCCCATTTTATTCAAATAAATATAAAAAAATAAAGTGAAGGTGAGTGTAAAACAAAGGGTTATAATTGGCTTAAAACCATTAAATTCACACTGAAATATAAATGGCCAAATTAATAAGTGACCAAAAGAAAAATAGAGTGTTAAACGAACAAGATTAACATCTAATCCCATCAACCACACTGAAACATAAATAGTCGTAACTATAACACTGAGATTCAAGTAAATATCATATTCACTTATAGAGCTTTCTACTATAAATTTTCGCATGTAAATATAAAATAAAGATAACATCATAAAGAAAAAGGTCAGAAGGCCTGCGCCTGTTGCACCTCTGTCAATATATTGTGTATACCTCTGTGAATCATTAACTGACATGAATAAATCTAAATGACTAATAGTAAATATAAATACTATCACTGCAAAAAAGAGATATGTGATGAATTTAAATGAAAACGGATGACGAACTACCCAAAAACAAGGTATAGCAACTATTACTGATTGATGAAACAAAGCCGCAATTAATATCCAAGCAAGATAGTTTAGTTTTTGATTCCGAACCAGTGCAACAATAGCCATTGAGAAAATTGATGCTGCTATAGCTTGACGAAGTCCATTAAACACAAAAAAATAGGTACAAGTCGTCATAAACAAAAACATTGAAATGACAAAATCATGAGAAATAGAGTATAGCGCCCTAACATTAAAATAAATGGGTAAACCACCAGCAACTAGTAGAAAGAGCCAATAATCATTGGAAAAAAAAGCAGTTACCTTTAAAAGTAATGCGAAACCATATTCAAAACTATAGCTGTTAGTAAAAAAAGAAGTTGTTAAATCAACCGAATGGAACATACCAACATAATTATTGGTATCAATACCTACTGAAGAAGCCCTTAACCCACAAAACAATATAATAATTAAAACTAGTGGATATATAAAAAAAATACTACGAGTTACTTTGTAAGCGAATAAAAACAAACAGACCATTAATAATAATACTATATATGGTGTCACTGCTTGTCTCTTTTACTTAAAATCGTTTGAATAACTTCATTATGTGATTCACAGCGAATCAAGTTATGAGTTATCATTTTTTTTGTATCATTAAACAGAATATTAATTAATTTATTATGGACTACCCTGTTGAATTTATTAAGTACTCTACTAAAACCGTAAAGTTGTGGAAAATATAAACTTTTTTGATTATCACAAAATTCAAGCCATTTAGACTGTATAAAAGCTGAATCTTGAATAAGGGATGAATCTTTCATAAAATCATCTAATAAATCAGTCGCAGAAACTGAGCTTAATAGTTTCAAAGAGTCTTTTGTCGCTTCAATAGGTATATAATCGAACTTTATTGCTAAATCATTTCCAACTTTAGAAATTTGTAAACTAACAATTAAACCTTGATTCCAGTTCTTATCACCTTCTCGATATCCATAAATAGAGTTACCTTGGCCATACAAAATTCTGCCATTATGATATTGTTCTTCTGTACCGATAATATGACTATGCTGACAAACTACAAAATCCGCACCTTTATCAACCATACGGCGGCATTTTTTTTGCAGCTCAGGGCTGGGGTATTGATAATGTTCTATACCTCCATGGTACAAAACAATCAGGACATCTACACTCTCTTTCAATGTTTGAATTCTATCTAAGTCAAAATATGGGTCAAAAAGTGCAGCACCGGGCTCATTTTCATAAGCAGCATTAAATTCATGTTCTGAAAATGAAACAATACAGACTTTAATTCCATTTTTATCAACTATATAGGGTTTTTTTGCTTCATATTGATTATTTCCAGCACCAAATGTATTGATATCCGAATTTTTACAAATTTCAATCGTTTCTAATACTGATTCCGCCCCACAATCCTTAATATGGTTGTTAGCTAGACTCAATGCGTCAAAATTTAATTTCTTAAAAAAATCAATGCAATGAGGATGAGCATGTAATATTGGCCCTGTTTTAACCGCTGGAGTAAATTTACTAGAAAGAGAGAACTCTAAATTCCCCACTAAGATATCCGATGCATTAAGTAAAGGTATAATATCTGCTAATAATACTTCAGGTGTACCGTCATTAAAGTGGTTAAATATATCCTTAGTTGGACAAATATCTCCACAAACTACTAAATTAAGTTTTTTCATTATAGACTTTCCATACAATTCTCAGCCGTTGTTCCTATAAACACTTTCTACTTTTAAAATATTATTATTCACATCAAAGCCTAACTCTTGAAATGTATTTAATATTAAATCTTTACTAACTATCCGTTTATAATTCGATTCGAGGATATTGTCAGCCCATACGACAGGGTTTAAGATGTTTAAAAATGTAACTAAACCAAGTTTCATATCAATTGAATCAGGATAGTTATTAGATAACAAGCATGGTAAACCTGCCGCTTGGGCTTCAGCAGCCACCATTCCAAAAGCTTCTTTTTCTGACGGACTAATGAATATATCAAAAGTTGACATAACTAAAGGTATATCATCACTTAGGCCAAGAAATTTAATTTTGTCTTTTAACTGATAAGCTTGTATTTTTATTTCGACTTCTTTCATATAATTATAATCGTCAACTCTACCAACAACTATACATATAAAATCAAGCTTTGAATCTTGTAATACTTTTAATATTTCAACAACAAATAGTAGGTTCTTACTTTTTACTATCCTACCAACAACACCGATTATGAAACGTCCATTACCATGAGTATTTTTTATAGTTAAGCTAACGCATTTATCAACACTAATAAATTTGTGAATATCAATAGCATTATTAATCAACTGTTTCTTATTACTTTTGAGAGTAAATTTGTAAAACAAGCTTTTGAATGCTTGTTCTGAACATGCCCAGTAATCAGTGGTAAATACATTAATCAACATTCTTTGGAAAATTAATTCAATTGAACTTAATGATGTCTTTAATGAAGTAAAGTCTGTTTTCAACATCCCATGAGAATGTACTATTATTTTATTTATTCCACTTAACTTTGCTGCCAGTGCAATTAAGCCACTCTTTGCATTTAGGTGAATATGAATGACATCAGGTTTACCAAGTTCTTTGGTTATCCGTTTAAATTCTTTAATGTACTTTATAGGCCCAATATCCCATTGAGCGCCTATATACTTAATTGAACCACCTAAACCTTCAATTTCAGAGTCGAAATCACCAGTAGCTATACCTTGTTTCACTTTATAGTTAATTAAAAAATCAAAACTAATATCATCAGACAAATTCCTATAGAGATCCATCAACATGACCTCTGCCCCTCCACGATTCATTCGCCCTACTACTTGAAGAACCTTAAGTTTCTTCTCATTGTGTACCGTCATGATTTCTCTCCGGCAAAGACAGCATATCGCCCCAGACTTTATCATAATCAGAAGGATTAAAATCAGGATAACCGCCAAAAGGAAAAAAAGTAATTTCACCAAAAATAACAAGTTCATCTACTTGATAAAAATCTACTCTTGCATATGGGAAATAAGAGGATAAATCGCTTGCCACTTCTAGCATATACTCAAGTTGAGTAGGCTGTAATATACTTGCACCTTCATTATGTGCAATGCTTTTACCAAATGGCTGTAAGTTCCAGTCTAAATCATAAAAATTTTGGACGGGTCTTGCAGAGCCGCGGCCTTGATTAACCTGTATAAATTGAGGTACTCCGTTAAAACAGTGAATTTTGAAATCTTTTAATTCCCCACTGCCATCATCAAGATATTTTTCACAAGTTAAACTAGGTGTTATATTTTTGTAGACCCACTCGCGACCAGCCCAAAAAATCCCGGAGTGTAACCATAAATACAGAATTTTTCGCCATAAATACCAATTTACCTCCTTCTTATTTTTTACAATTAAATTCCAACCACTGCCATGACTGGCTTTAATAGTAAAACTACTAGGCAATTCTTCAATAACAATTTCTGATACATTTTTGTATAAATAGTACTCCTCGTTTAGTAGCGATTCGTATCCTTTGCTTTTAAGCCATTCTCTAATTTTATGCTTATCAGCACATGTTTCCATTAATTCGTTACGATAAAATAACTTTAGCCATTGCATCTTTTCGCTGAACAAAGTTGGGGTTTCGATGTTTGGCAATGTATTGGAAAGTAGTTTATACCTTTTATTAATTGATACCCTGTCTGAAAATATTACGATTTCAATTCTGCCTCTAATGCTAGTTAATAATGTCCAGATAAAATAAAGGAATAAATTATCATTTTTAAAACTAGTTACAAGTGCTCTTAATTTTTTCATATTATTCTTTTAAAATCCTGTAACAATGCCGAGTCAATTTCCAAGCGTAATATTTAATTGTCGAAAGAATCGAACCATTTAACATCTTAAAATACTCTCGCGCTTGCCAGCGTAGCTGTGAAGCACTGTTAATATAATTCCAATGTAATGGCGTGAGGGTAGACTGAATAATTTGTAATGCCTCAATCTTTAAACTTTTTTGTGCTTTGTCATACATACCAAACATAAAATTAATTTGCGTCTCTAGAAATAGCTCTTTGTATCTTTCAAATAACTTGCTTTTCTTTAAGTATGTTTGAGTTATGCCCATCACCTTCAATAAATCAAAGACTCTTCTATCTGATTGGTGGGTTGTTGCATCTGGTTGTTGCCTATAGAAAGATAGTACCTCACCTAAGAGGGCTATTTTGTCAAGCTGAGTGATCAAGTGCCAGTGTACTGGAATGTCTTGCCGTGTTAATCCTAATGGAAAATGTATCCCAAGTTCTCTTGCTTTTTTAGTGCGTATTAATTTAGTCCAAGTAAAAGCAGGTCTTCTTAATAAATACTCTTTATTGGTAACTTTATCTACTTCTAGTGTTGTTTGGGTGGCTGCTTTAGCTATAATTTCATCATTATGAATAAAAGTGACATAATCCCACATGACCATATCGGACTGTTCTTTTTCCGCTAAATTAACCGCTGAAGTAACTAAGTCTAAACTCATCACATCATCGCCATCAACGAACATAACGTATTCGCCCTTAGCTTCAGAAAGCGACATGTTGCGACAATACGCTAGTCCCTTGTTTGAAGAATTACTGATGACCCTAACTCTTTCATCCTTACGCTCCAATTTCTTTAAAATATCTAAAGTCGCATCAGATGAACCGTCATCTATACAAATGATTTCAATATCTTTATATGTTTGATTGACAATGCTATCTAAGCTATCAGATAAAAAATTTTCTACATTATAAGCCGCTAAAGTAATAGAAACGAGCGGTGCCTGACTGTTCATTTTCATCTGCTATATCCTTCACTTATTCTTTTAAAATTAAATACTCTTGACATCAGGATAAAACATTTGAAATCATGCTTTTAGTTTTCTCTAACATAACATTTTGAGAATACATACTTTCGAGCAACATTTTATTGTTATCTATATCTAATGCGGATAGGTCATTTATTATTATTTTTTCATTCGTAATATCTTCAACCAAGAATACTTTTATGCCTTTTTTTATAAAGAATGTATAAGCAGGGTTCTCACGTCTAACATAGACTTTTGCGCCTAAATAAAGCATGATTATTATATTCCCCATCGCTTGCTGCCTAATATGGTTGAAAATTGCTACAGTACAAGATGAGAGTACATTTATATAATGAACCTTTGTCAAAAAATCCATTAAAGGTTCAAATTTATTACCAAATAAATCACACCCATGTTTTTTTATATACTGTGCATACTCAATATCACCATAGCTTAATGGACATATTATTTTTGAATGTTCCGCAATATTAACATCCTTAATTATGTCTAATATTTCCATGTGATTATTAGTATAAGTTGCACTATTTCCAAGGAGAATATTATTTCTTTCATTGTTGACGGCTTCAATTGTATAGTCATCTTCTAAAGTGCCGTAGTTCCAATCCTCTAATTGTGGAAGTTTTCCATCATAATTTTTTTTCAATATTTCATATTCGCTACTTAATACAGGCACGAAATAGTCTATAGTTTTAATGTATTCTTTTTTAGTTAACCGACCTTTTAACTTGCTATTCAGCCTGCCATTTCTGATTGATTTTGTTATTTCATTGAATGTATTTTTCTTACTTGTTTTATATCTTAACGTTTTCGTTATTGGTAAAAGTAATTCATCGTCATTCTTATAAATAAAATCGTAATAATCAAAACCAAAACCAACCCAAATCACCTTTACATGATTTGGGAACTTTATTTTATAAAAAGCGATGTCAATTGAATGCAAAACTACTACTTGTACATCGTGGAATATTTCATTTAACTTTGATGCATTAATTTCGCTCTGTTTTAAAATAGTATTTGGAATTTCACCTACGTATTTTAACGTGTCATTTTCAGATAAAATTATGACTTCATTCCACTCCTTAAATGCAAGTTCGAATATTGAGTATGCCTTTGATACCCATTTTTCATCAGTAGCTATATGTAATATTTTACCTTTATTTAAAATATCTTTCTTTTTTTCATCCCTTAGACGCATACGTATTCCAGCATAATTCCCTCTCTAACACTTCACAATTCCTACTGCGTTTCATTTTTTTCTTGGCAGGTTGACCAATATAAATAAAACCTGATTCCAGTGATTTATTGACTAATGATAATGCCGCTACCGCTACACATTCTTCAATTGTCACACCTGGTAAAATGATACTTCCTACACCAACCAAACTGTGCTTTTTAATCGTTACAGGTGCATGACTCACATTTGTATATTCACTTGGTACTGTCGGATTTGTCATGAACTTACCAGAGTAATCTTCGTTACTTGAATACACTGCGCATTTAGACGACAAACCAGTGTAATCTTCCATTATAATTCTACCGGTCCCCATTAATGATGTATAAATAGCAATATGTACATAACGTCCGATTGATATCCCACCTTCTCCAGCTGAAAGCACACAAAAGTCATCAATTCGGCTGTTATCACCAATTTCTATATTTTTAGCATTATAAATAGAAGCTAATTTAGATACCTTGACATTTTCACCTAGGTATTTAAACCCAAGTTCTTCTAATTCAGCTTGAGTATAAAACGCCATACTTATATCCCCTTTTTCACGTTAACTATTACGGCGTTAACTTCTACAATGTTTAAATGCGCATGCATAGGCAAACACAAAATACATTCCGATGTTTTTAAACTATTTGGCGTACCATAGTTATGACTGTCTACAAATATTTTATCTAAGGATGGTGCAAAGTAGTGTCTACTTTGAATATTATTCGCATCTAATGCTTGTGTAACCCGATCTAACTGCGGCTTGTTTTCCAACAGTATTGGCATATAAGCGCCATTAACATTAGATTCTGGGTGCCAAGTAGGCAGTTCAACTATATCTTTTAACCCTTGTCTATAAGCATGGAATAATTCAGCACGGTGATTGAGTATGTTATCTATCTCTTCTAGGATCACCAAGCCTACTGCCGCTTGGTATTCATTCATTTTGGCGTTAATGCCTACATTAACTACGCCTTCGCCTGGCCGTATCCCAAAATTGATAATTTCTTCAGCTTTCTCATAATTGACTCTATCTTTGAAAACAATCGCGCCACCCTCAACTGTATGAAAAACTTTAGTTGCATGAAAACTCAAGGTGCTTGCATCTCCATAGTTTAATACTGATTGATCATTAATTTTCACACCAAAAGCATGTGCTGCATCATAGATAATTTGAAAGTTGTTTTGTTCGCTCAGTTTATCTATTGCGGTTACATCGCACGGGTTACCATAAACATGCGTCGCAACTAAGGTGTCAGCTTTACAGCCTTTACGATAAGCCGTTTTTACTGCTTTCGGGCAGAGATTCAAACTGTTAGGGTCAATATCAGCAAAGGCCATTTCATCTTTCTGCCATTTAAATGCGCTAACGGTAGCAACAAAGCTGAAGGGGGTTGAAATTATTGATTTACTGCCGATCGCTCTTCCTGCGACCTGAAGAGCCGATGTGCCATTGTTCGTCAGAAGCAAATTTTGTACGCCTAAGTAGTCTTCTAACCTTGCGGTCAACTCTTTATGCATTGGACCAAAATTTGTAAACCAACCATTGTCATTTACTTGCTCAAGTAACTTATATAATTTTTTCAAATTCGGCTTTACAGGAACGTTTAGAGCGATCATTTATTATGACTCCAATATAAAATTAAACTTTTAATGTATTTCTTAAGATGATGAGCAATGGTCTTTGCATAAGTAGCATGATGCTTACATAGGTACTTAAGGCTACAACCAGCATAGTGGAAATTTGTAATAGACTATTGTTTACATTTATACCGGCCATATAACCTAAAAAGGCTGATAACGCACTAATAATGCCAATAGGTAATAATGCCGATAACTGTTTATAGGCTGTTAAACTGGATAATTTTCCGGTGTAATAGGTATTAATAAACAATGCTAAATAAGAGCTTATTACCATTCCTATACACATTTCTTTTATACCCATAGGTACAGTAACAATGAGTATTACTGTAATAATCGCCTTTTTAATTACTTCTAGCTTTAAAAAAAGATCGGAGCGCCCCTTTACTTGCAACATATTTAAATTGATTGCATGGATGGGATAAAGCACAAGCGCCATTGTAATGATGCTGATAAACTCAGCACTGCCTTGCCACTCTGGTCCTAACAGAATATCGATAAGAGGTTTAGCGATGATACATAACCCAAACATGACAGGGAATATGATAAACGCAGCAAATTGTAAGGTTACTAAATAAGCTGCATCTAGTTTTTTTGTATCATACTGCATAGCACTTAACATAGGGTAAGTTACTTTTTGTATTATCCCTGTAATAGTGGTTGCTGGCATGCTAGACAATACATTTGCTTGATTAAATAACCCCAGCTGTAGCACGTTATATTGCTTACCTATAATTAAAACATATAAATTTGTATAAAAATTTTCAAGTAGTCTAGCTAGCAATAACTTTGAGCCAAACCCAAATAATTCTTTAAACGATTTTTGACAAAAGGGGTGTTTAGGTAGCCAGGGCATTACAACATTCAACATAAGTGTGTTTACAATAGCCAAGGTCATTTGCTGACCGACTAAAGCCCAAACGCCGTAACCTAAATAAGCCAACATTAATGCTACGGTAGCACTTGCGATTATTGCAATAATATTACATTTAGCTTGTGCTTTAAAATTTAGGCTAACACTCAACAATACCTTTGGGATCATAGAAAAGGAATTAATAATAATCGTTAATGCTATTACTCTGGTTAATAGGATTAATTCTGGTTGATCATAAAATGCAGCAATATATGGAGAACAAATATACAACAAACTATAACAAACTAATGAAGCCACCAAACTAAAATAAAAGCTAGTTGAAAAATCAATATCACTTCTATCTGTTTTTCGTATTAAAGCTTCTGAAAAACCACTTTCTACGAATACTCTAGTTATACCTATAAATATAGCCAGCATAGCTATTAGACCATATGTGCTTGGTCCCAACATTCGGGCTAAAGTTAAGCTTATAACGATACCTATGGCTTGTGTACCAAAGCTATCTAATGCACTCCAAATAAAGCCTTTTTTAACTTGCTGCTTACCGTGCATTAATTAAGCTTAGTAAATACTCACCATAGGTGTTTTTCATCAATGGCTTGGCTATTTCTTTGATCTGATGTTCGGTTAACCAGCCTTGATTAAACGCAATTTCTTCCAGGCAAGCGATTTTAAAACCTTGGCGATGCTCTATTGTTTGAACGTACTGCCCGGCATCCATCAAACTGTCATAAGTACCCGTATCTAACCATGCAAAGCCACGGCCTAATAATTCAACACTAAGTTGCCCACGCTTTAAATATTCATTATTCACACAAGTGATCTCTAACTCACCACGTTCCGATGGCTTAATGCTCTTAGCTATTTCGACAACATCGTTATCATAAAAATATAAACCGGTAACTGCAAAATTTGATTTTGCAGTTACCGGTTTTTCTTCAATTGAGATAGCTTTTTTATTTTCATCAAATTCAACCACACCAAACCGTTCTGGATCTTTTACCTGGTAACCAAATACAGTAGCACCGCTTTCTCGGCTTGCTGCATTAATAAGTAATGGAGAAAATCCTTGACCAAAATAAATATTATCACCGAGCACTAGACAAACATTATCATCACCAATAAATTCTTCACCAATGATAAATGCTTGTGCTAAACCATCAGGGCTTGGTTGTATTTTGTAGGTTAGTTCTATACCAAACTGACGACCATCACCTAATAAACGTATAAATCCAGCCTGATCTTCTGGCGTAGTGATAATTAAGACTTCTCGAATACCTGCAAGCATTAATACAGATAGCGGGTAAAAAATCATTGGCTTGTCATACACTGCTAATAGTTGTTTTGAGATACCACGGGTAAGCGGGTATAAACGTGTGCCTGAACCGCCTGCTAGAATGATGCCTTTAGTATTTTTAGTCATAATGATTTCTTTGTTAAATGTTATGTCTTAGAAAAGTATTAGTTATTCTATTAGCCAGCGCCTAAACGTTCACCAGTATACGAACCATCTAATACTCTGCTCCACCAAGTTTTATTGTTGAGGTACCATTCAACGGTTTTACGGATACCTGTTTCAAAACTTTCTTCGGGTTTCCAGCCTAGTTCGCGTTCTATTTTTGAGGCATCGATAGCATAGCGTACGTCGTGGCCAGGTCGGTCTGTTACATAAGTTATTAATGATTCAAAGCCAGATGGATTAATGCCTGCGCGAAAATAACAAGAAGTAGCTGAATTTGAGTTTTCAGGCACTAACTCTTCTAATAATGCACAAATCGTTTTTACTACATCAATATTAGCTTTTTCGTTATGACCACCAATATTGTAGGTTTCGCCTACTTTGCCTTTTGTAGCGACTAAATATAGTGCTCTTGCATGATCTTCAACGTACAACCAATCACGAATTTGTTGGCCATTGCCATATACTGGCAAGGGCTTTCCTTCTAATGCATTTAAAATCATAAGCGGAATAAGTTTTTCAGGAAAATGATTGGGGCCGTAATTATTTGAGCAGTTAGTCACAACTGTAGGTAAACCGAACGTTCTCAGCCATGCTCTCACTAAATGGTCGCTTGCCGCTTTAGACGCTGAGTAAGGTGAGCTTGGTGCATATGAAGTTTCTTCAGTAAATAAATCTAACGGTCCGTCTAAATCACCGTACACTTCATCAGTTGAAATATGATGAAATTTAAATGTAGGTTTTTTATCAGCTTCCAATGCAACCCAGTACTTACGACTTTCTTCAAGTAATGTGTACGTACCAATAATATTGGTTTCGATGAATTCTTTTGGGCCATCAATTGAGCGGTCAACATGACTTTCTGCCGCTAAATGCATCACTACATCAGGTTGATGTTTGGTGAATATCGATTCAATTGCTTTTGCATCACAAATGTCAGTTTGAGAAAAGACGTACCGAGGATCATATGCAACGTCCGCTAGCGACTCTAAATTACCCGCGTACGTTAATTTATCTACATTGATAACTGAATCTTGAGTATTGTGAATAATATGACGAATGACGGCAGAACCGATAAAGCCTGCGCCACCTGTAACGAGTATTTTCATTGTTGTATTCTTTAATAGATTCCTGCTTTTGCGGGAATGACGGTAATATAAATTTAATAAATCTGACATATACTAGGATGTTATTTGTTTTTAACTTAAAAATTCAACGTACCAAGGCATTGCTTTATCAATACCTTGTTGAATATTATATTGCGGTTCAAAAGCTAAGAGAGTCTTAGCTTTTGAAATATCAGCTTGAGAATGTCTTACATCACCAGCTCTAAAGTCACGGTATGTGGGCTTTGACTTACAAGTTACATTGTTTGTATTTAATGAGGCTTGGATGCTGTCATATAAAGTATTCAAGGTTGTTCTGTCACCTACGGCCACATTAAATATATTATTTTTTGATTCCTCGTTTGCTGTTGCTGCAAGTATGTTCATTTGGACTGTATTTTCTATAAAACAAAAATCTCGACTGGTTTCGCCATCGCCATTAATAAACACTTCTTCATTATTGATCATATCCGCCGTCCATTTTGGAATAACAGCAGCATAGGCACCGTTTGGATCTTGGCGTTTACCAAAGACGTTAAAGTACCTTAATCCAATGGTATTAAAATCATATGTTCTAGCAAATACATCAGCATATAATTCATTAACATATTTAGTTACCGCATAAGGTGATAAAGGGTTTCCAATATTTTCTTCAACCTTAGGCAATGCAGAGTGATCACCATAAGTTGAACTTGATGCTGCGTAAGTAAAGCTTTTCACTTTTTCATCTCTTGCCGAAATTAGCATATTTAAAAAACCCGAGATGTTTACGTCGTTCGTTGTTGCAGGATCGTTAATAGAACGGGGCACAGACCCCAGAGCAGCTTGATGAAGAACGTAATCGACACCACTTACTGCTTTTTTGCAAGTATCTACATTACGAATGTCACCTTCAATGAAATTGAAATTTTGCCATTGTTCACCTGTAACTTCACCTTTTACCTCTTCCAAATTATGTCGATGACCTGTAGCAAAGTTATCTAACCCCACTACAGTTTGGTTTAGTTTTAAAAGGTGCTCTAGTAAGTTAGAACCAATGAAACCTGCGACACCAGTTATAAGCCAGATTTTAGAGTTGGCTAGCAGGTCTTGTTTAATTTGTTCGTATTTAGTTATCATGTTAAATCTCACCTCAATGAGAAGGGTATTTTAAGAATTGACTAGATCCCCTCCTGTGCGGGGATTACGGTTCGTAATCTCGTTAATATGTAAATGGATAACTACAAACGAATATCTACAGATGCTTTTGGTAAGACGTATTTTAAGTCGTAAATGACACTATCCGTTTTACCTAATGCCTTGATTGCATCAGCCCCCATCACTTTAAATTCGTTGTGAGCAACGGCTAGAATAACGGCATCGTAGTTATCTTTTTTGGCTTCTTTAATAACGTCCAAACCATATTCTTTTTGTGCGCATTCGTTGCTACACCAAGGGTCTAAAATATCAACATTCATGTTGTATACTTGAAGTTCAGAGACAATATCGACAACTTTAGTATTTCGTAAATCAGGGCAATTCTCTTTAAAGGTTAAGCCCATGACTAGTACATTAGCATCTTTGACTTGAATGCCTTTTTTAAGCATGCTTTTTACCAGTTGTGAAACAACATACTCGCCCATGTTATCGTTCAATCGACGACCGGCTAATATCATTTCAGGGTGATAACCAACTGACTCTGCTTTATGGGTTAGGTAATAGGGATCTACGCCTATGCAATGTCCGCCAACTAAGCCCGGACGAAAAGGTAAAAAGTTCCACTTTGAGCCGGCAGCTTCTAAGACCTCTAGCGTATCAATGTTTAATTTATTGAAAATGATAGCGAGCTCATTAATTAACGCAATATTGACATCACGTTGGGTGTTTTCAATAACTTTAGCCGCTTCTGCCACTTTAATACTTGACGCTTTGTGCGTACCAGCAATGATGATACTTTTGTATAAATCATCCACAAAGGTGGCAATTTCATCATTTGATCCTGATGTCACTTTTTTAATGTTAATGACACGGTGTTCTTTGTCACCTGGATTAATACGTTCAGGTGAATATCCGGCAAAGAAATCTTTATTAAACGTTAACCCTGATACTTTCTCGACCTCAGGTAAACACACTTCTTCAGTAGCGCCAGGATAAACGGTTGATTCATAAATAATAATATCATCAACGCTCACTACCTTACCTAACATTTGGCTTGCTTTGATAAGTGGCGTTAAATCGGGATTTTTATGCTCATCAATAGGGGTGGGTACGGTCACGATATAAATATTACAGTTTTTCAAATCATCTACATTGTGAGAATATGAAATATACATTGATTTAGCTAACTCTTCAGTGCTCACTTCCAATGTAGAATCGATACCTGATTGTAATTCAGCAATACGTGCCTGATTAATATCAAAGCCAATGGTGTTGAATTTTTTACCAAATTCAACTGCTAAAGGTAAGCCAACATAACCTTGGCCGATTACTGCGATACTGATGTTATACAAATTCATAGTGAGTCTATTCTATATTAATAGATAACCACTTTCGTGGAGATCAAAGTGTTTTAGGGAGAGCTTTATATTGTCGTTTTACGTTGGCAAACAGAGTGCTGACTAACTCAATAGCTTTGATTCAATCATTACTGCTGTTATTTTGGAGGATAAATAGCTACCGATACAAACCTACTTATAGTCATACCCATACTGGTAATAATTATAATCACTTGCGCGTTTTTCAACGGCATTAAATATTACCCCTCTGACTTCAACACCGTTTATGTTAAAACGATTCACCGCAGTGATAATTTCTTTTAAAGCACTTTTCTCATACCTTGCTAGCATTAATACTGTACCTGCTTGGTTACCAATAATGGCTCCATCTGTTACGGCAAGAATAGGAGGTGTATCTATGATAACTAAATTATAATGTTGATAGGCATGTGCAATAAGTTGAATAAAACCTTGGCTCATTAATAGCTCACTGGGATTGGGTGGCACTTTACCACGCACTATTATGTCAAGGTTTTCTATGCCACTTTCTTTAATGCACTGCGACATTTCAACATTACCTATTAATAGATCAGACAAGCCATTTTTAAGGGTTTTATTAAATATTTCATGTAAGTAGCCTTTACGCATATCACCGTCTATGATTAATACTTTTTGTCCTGTTTGCGCAACAACAGTCGCTAGGTTGCTTGCTATAAATGACTTACCTACTTCAGAGCTAGCGCCAGCGATCATTACAACATTATTTTTTGCTTCTAGCATGGCAAAGTGTAGTGATGTTCTCAAACTTCTGATTGATTCAATGGCTAAATCACTCGGGTTTATTTCAGCCAGTAATCCATAACGTTGTGTGTTGGGTATATTCTTTTTTACTTTTTCGCGTAATTTTATTTTTTGTTTACGTTTTAGGTGCTCTTCAGATAACGGAATAGTGGCATATACCGTTAAACCCGCCTCATCAAATTCTTGTTGGTTAGTCACTCCTCGGTGGAATGACTCTTTTAATATAACCAAGACTACGGCTAAGAAAGCGCCAACTAAGGTAATAATCATCACGATAAGTGATTTTTTAGGTTTAATAGGGGAACGCCCTACCACAGCGGTATCAATAATACGGATATTGCTGACGGTACTGGCTTTAATAACATTAAGCTCTTGTACTTTGTTTAACAGAGTAAGGTAAATTTGTTGGTTTACTTCAACATCACGTGCCATACGAAGAATTTGTTGCTGCGTTTCTGGTAAGGCTATAAAACTATTATTTAAGTTGTTTTTTTGCTTTTGTAAGCTTTGTTGTTTATCAATTAACGATAAATATTTAGGGTGTTCTTTGGTATAACGCTGTGATATATCGACTTCTAAAAATGATAATTCATGTAATTCGGTATCAATGGCAACAAATTGCTCTAATACCCTTTCGGTTTCCATGCTTAAATCAACCGATTCATTCGCTAAACGAAACTGATTCAATTCATCTTCAGCTGTGATTTGTTTTACGTCAATTTTTGGTAATTCAGTATTTAAAAAATCAATCGATTTTTCTACCGCCACAGACTGGCGTTGAGCATTTTGTAACAAGAATCCTTGGCTAACCACATTAATAATTTTTTTAATTAGGTTAGGATTTTCTCCTTCAAGAGTTAAGCTTAAAACGCCTGTCCCTTTGCCCTTTTCTGCGGTTTGAATACGGCCTATTAATGAAGCGATAATATCTTCTCGATATTGCTTGCTTATCACAAAGGCTTTTCCTGGCTTAGCCACTAAATCAGTGACGAGGAGTTGAATACTTTGGTCGCTGTTTTGCGCGACTTTATTGAGTTCACCACTGAATAATTTTTTGTCTCCACTAAACACGCTGTATTGGTTATTACCCTTATAAAATAATGTAAAGCTTGTGCCTAAATAACCCGGCAATACTTTAAATTGAGCCACGTTTATTTTTTCGCCGCCCCAAGAATAATGCTCTCCTAGTAATGAGGCATACCATGGCGAATTAAACTCTTTGCCACTGTGTCTGCGTGCCATTGTTTTACCAAAAATTGGAAAATATAAAGGGGATGCTGCAATATCGAGTTTTAATTTATCAACGCCATAGCCAATGACTTTACGTGATTTTAATAATGCTAGCTCGGTAGCGGTATCGTTACTTTCATTAGCTAAAAAATTGTTTAAATCACCTAGTCCAGGCACACCTGACGATTTTTTTTCAACTTGTATTAAAGCATCCGCTTTGTAAATAGGTGTAGTCAGTAACCCAAAAATAATACCCATCACTGCAAATACTGCTGTTATGCTGGTAATTAAATATTTACTTTCAAGCAATAGATTGAAGTAACGAGAAAAATCAATATCGACACTTGCCTCTATGTCGTTATTATTTGCTGTATTAGGTTTTTTTAATACTTCAGTCATAGTGATTCTTGAGGAACGAGGAACTTTTTTACTAGTGCCCGTTTTCTGTTTCCTATTAAATTTTTTGGTTGTTTTATTTAGTTGTTTTAAATACTGTTCTATAAGCGGTCTAAGGAGCTTAAACCTCCAACCGTTGGTAATAGTAATGAGATAACTTTGTTCCAACGGGCAATTGGTGCATTAGTTACGTAAACCAAGTCCATTGCTTTTAACTGAAACTGTGTGGCTAAAATTAAGGCGATAGCATTTGAAGCATCTAGCTGATATACGTCAGCAATTTTAGTGTTGTCGTTGCTTGCACGTAATACAAAGATTCCACTCGCTTCGGCGGTCGTTTCTTTAAAACCGCCTACATTAGCTAATGCTTCTGCTAACGTTAGGCCACTACGATTAATAGGTAGCGTTGCAGGGGTATTGACTTCACCCAATACAAATACTTTAGTTGCGTCGTTACGAGGTACATGAATAATATCGTTGTGTTGTAGTAAACGGTTTTGACTCATATCGCCTTTTTGATAGAGCGCATATAGATCGAGGCGTTCGTCTTTAGAGTTACGCGTTAAAATAACACTACGCCAATCAGCATCGTCTTTAATACCGCCAGCGCCATTGATGGCGTCTAATAAGGTAACTGGCATATTGTCTATAGGCATTACGGTAGGTTGCACTACAGCGCCCGTTACGTAAGTTCGTTTTGAACGGTAAGCGGCAACTTTTACATCAATTTGTGGTTTTTCGATGTATTTACTTAAATAAGTAGTTAATAAATCACGAATATGAGCAACAGTTTTTTCTGCTACGTGTACTTTACCAATAAAGGGATAAAACACTTTGCCTTGGGCATCGACTAGGTTACCCGCTTCCTCTGGGCTTTGAAATTGACCTGCTGGCATCGTTAGCTCAGGGTGGTCGTACACAACAATGCTTAACACATCGCCAATTCCAACCAAGTAAGAATAATTGGCGAGCTCTTTTTCAAGTGCGAGGTTGTGGTTTGCTGTTGGTTCAGTTTCTTTAATCGCTTTTAATACCGTAGGGGTAATAAAAATAGTGTTCACTAATGGTGAAATATCAAAGGCTTCTTCGCTGTCGCCAAGCTCTCCCTTTTGAATATGCCCGCCAGGCACTAAAGTGCAGGCATTAGTGAATAACGTCAGTAATATTATAAAGAGTAATTTAGTGTTAATTTTATTCATTATTTTGAGGTTGGTAACTTTTGTTAGTTTATAGTGCAAAAAATATCAATGTTCGCGTCCGTGATAATGACGAAATTCGTGTAGTTCACTGTATTTGTTTAAAAAATAAAATAAATTTGTAATAAAAAAGGCTTACTTAGCTATTTCAGTTTTTGTGCCCAAGCTTGGCAGTTTTTTTCTATTTGAGTGAATACGTGTTCAAAAGCTTCGATACTTTTACAATAGGGATCAGAGATTTCTTCATTATCATTCCATTTACCTAACAGCATTATTTTTCCTGATGCTGAAGGGTATTTTTGCATCAATATTTGTTGGTGCTTTTTTTCCATCACGAGAATAAGTTCCGCGTTGTTAATTATCTGGCTATTCACTTGCCTAACGTTATGGTTTTCGCTGTTATAATTATTTATTGTTAATAGCTTGGCTGCATTTTTTTCCATGTCACTATGAAGAAAATCACCTATTCCTGCTGAGGTTATTTCATTGGTTGGCATAAGTTGTTGTAATATTCTTTCCGCACTTGGGCTTCGACATATATTGCCAAGGCATACTGTTAGAATTTTATTGAACATGATTTAGCTACTCTTTTTAGTTGTTAGTTATTGATAATTTTTCTATTACCAAACTAAAAAACGTTAAACTAGATTTCAATCAGTACTTACAAGTCTGTTAACACGCTTCCGCCCTTTGGTTTGACTCCAATAGGCATAAATAAATTTCAACTTGTGTGGCTTTCACCATTACACTTACTAACCAACAGTTAACTGAATATGTAACCGCTTAAAGAACCGTTTATTAAAACTGATAAAGCGTTTATGCTACTTTTTCTATTGCTTGGTTATCTACTGACACTTCGTTTTCTTGGCCGAGCATTTTAATTAATATCACGCATCGCTCTAGACCATCTTTTGTTTTATATATTGCTTTTAGGCCTGTAAATGCACCTTGGGTTACTTGTACTTTTTCGCCCTGTTGGTAAATGAATAAATCATCTAATGATTTATTCTCATTACCTTCTATATTTTGTTTTATTTGTTGTATTAAACTATCGTTCATTGTCGCAAGTTTTAAGCCAAAACGAACAAAGCTGCCAACACCTCGAGTAGAGCGAATAGCATTAAAGTTAGCTTCACTTTGATCAAGGTTTACAAATAAATAACCTGGAAACAGGGGTTGTAATGATACTGACTTAACTCCTTTCCTTTTTTTTACACTGGCTACTTTAGGTAAAAACACCTCAAGTCCTTGAGCACTTAGGTTGTCAAAAGCACGCTGTTCTTCGCGTGATTTACTGGTTAATAAAAACCAATGATATTGATTTTTATTTAACATACTTCAACCTTTGTACCTGATAACAAAACCCTTTTTTTTATCAATTATATTTCTCAACTTTTACTAAGCTTAACGTCGCTTTAACCGGTAGCATTTGATGATAAACATAATCGCAAATATCATCACTTGGCTTAAAACCTGTTGGCGCTTTCAATAAAATATCTCTAATGGTAACTTGGTCAAAATCAATACAAGCTAGTCTTAACTTTTCAAGTATAATTTTTAATTCTACCCAAGGTAAAAACACCTCATGTGCAGTCATAATACGTTCATGTTCAGTTTTTCCTGCATCGTCACCAATAAGCAATTCTTCATACAATTTTTCACCTGGACGCAGCCCAGTTTCCACAATAGAAATATCACCGTAGGGGTTTCCTTCATCTATTAAGTGCAAACCAGATAAGTGGATTAATTTCGTTGCTAAGTCATAAATTTTAACTGGTTCGCCCATATCAAGAACAAATACATCACCGCAAGTACCCATTGCACCGGCTTGTATAACAAGTTGCGCAGCTTCGGGGATGGTCATAAAGTAACGAGTGATCTTTTTATGGGTTAACGTTATCGGCCCGCCCTGTTTAATTTGACTTTTAAACAAAGGAATAACAGATCCTGAACTACCAAGTACATTACCAAAGCGCACCATACAAAAACGGGTATTATGTTTATTACTATTAGCTAAAGCTTGTAAGCATAACTCGGCCATACGTTTTGTTGCCCCCATAACATTGGTTGGGCGAACAGCTTTGTCGGTGGATATTAAGACAAAAGTTTCAACACTAGCAGAAATGGCCGCTTGCGCTAAATGCAAAGTACCAAAAATATTATTATAAACACCTTCAACAACATTACCTTCAACCATAGGTACATGTTTATATGCCGCTGCATGGTAAACCGTTTGCACTTTAAAACTTTTCAGGACTTTTTCAGTAGTGAACTTGTTTTGAACATTCCCTAAAATAGGAAATAACTCAACGATTAGTTCGTTATGTAAAATGTAATTTTCAAGCTCTTTATGAATGGCGTATAAATTAAATTCACTGAGTTCAAACAATATAAGTTTAGTGGGTTTTTGCTGTATTATTTGTCTACATAACTCAGAGCCAATGGAACCGCCAGCTCCGCTTACCATCACCACTTTGTTTTTAATTTCGGCATGTATTAAATTTTCTTTTGCCGGTACAACATCACGACCAAGCAAATCTTCAATACAGACTTCAACAAAGTCATCAATTTTGGCTTTACCTGACACTAAATCAGACATACTAGGTATAGTTAAAATTTCAACTTTTATATGTTCAAGCGAATTTAATACCCGAGCTCGATCATTTTTACTTGCACTAGGTAACGCTAATAAAATACGCTTAATATTATGTTTAGAAATCAACCGTTCAATATCGCTAGGTGCATATACCCGCATATTACCTATGATTAAGCCTTTTAATTTTTTATCGTCATCAACAAAGAATTTCGGTGAATATTCAGAACATTTCTCCAACGAATTAACTAATTGAATACCAGACGCTCCTGCACCATAGATCAATACATTACTTTGTTTTTGTTTTTGTTTATAAAAGATATTGACCCATCTGAGTATAAATAAGCGACTTCCTCCGACTAAAAAAAATAAAAAAGAGCCATAAACAACAGGAACAAAACGAGGAATATTTGCTTCAAAAAATAAAGAAAAAAGTTCAAATATCACACAGGACATAGCTACACTTAAAGAAATAGCCAAAATAGCGATTGAACTTAAAAAACGCATTACTGACAGATATATGCCTAGCATTACATTGATGAAAATTGTAAAAGAAACAACCCAGGCAATTAGCGTCCAATAGAGAGCATTGTATATATCAATATCCTGTTCAAAACTTAACGCTAGCGCAAGCCAGAATGATAAGACAATAAAAATAGAGTCAATAACAACACTAATTAAGCGTTTAATAGATCGGGGGAGTTGGAAAACTTGTTCACTAAAAAAATCATAATACCATTAATTTTAACGTGCATTAGGGAGTACCAACATTAAGAAGTAACTTAAACGACGTAAAATAAGCTAGGTATATAAAAAATAATTTATTATTTATATTTTTTCCCATAATATTTATATTCATTACAACCTCTCTATTCATTCCAACCTAAATCAACAAACAGATTCTCGCATATACGTAATCATCAAAAATAATAATAAAATTTATAATTATTTTTAATGATTACTCTGACATGGTTTAATGGTTGCGACACGAAGTCGCTATATGAAGTTGCCTTCCCACGAAGGAGAAGACCATCCTTGTTGCCGGATGAATCTACAAGCTTGAATAAAGAGCAGCTTGCACAATGGAGCAAAGTGCCTTAAGCACGGAGTATAAATCGCGAGAAGCATACCCTCCTGGCAACCACAACTGGGTGAGCGCTAGATAATCGGTAGGGCTAAGATATCTGAATCTGCGTTAAAGATCGTTAGCATGAACATGCGGAAGTGGTTAATGCGCATGAGCCAAAACGGCACTGGTGGTAGGAAGGTCGTTTCCATTATACGGCTTCGCAAACAATATACTGCCCGGTCAATAGCAGGAGCCTAACCCGATATACTTCTATAGTGGAACGTGGAAACCCCGTATCGCTCTCGACGTAACTTGAGACAGCGAGTCGTAAGACAAGCCTATGGTGGTGCGGGATTAGGAGGTCGAAATATTTTGACAATCGTTCAGGACTGAAGAAAGGCCGTTGTATTTCTGTAACGAGGGAGTATAGGTGTCAATCTACATTTTAAGAAATTGACTGCTTGTGTTGAACAACCGGGTCTATATTTTAGGCCTTTGAAAGGCTTGAGCCACGTGCAGGGAAACTCGCATGCGTGGTTCTTAGGGGAGCTGAGGTTGGTAACAGCCTCAGCTTACCCGGCACCCACACACCCCAGATAAGAGATAATGTTCTTAACTGGAGAAAATGAAATGACACGTAAAAAGAATTATTCAAAAGAATTTAAGTTAGATGCAGTTAACTTAGTTCTCGAACAAAACTATACCAAAGCAGCAGCGGCTAGAAGCCTTGACGTTAATCCTAACTTGTTAGGTCGTTGGGTTAATGAATTTAAAGAAGATGATGGTCACGCTTTTAGAGGAAATGGCAAGCTGACACCAGAGCAGTTAGAGCTTCGCCAGCTACGTGAAGAAGTTAAACGCTTAAAAATGGAGAAAGAAATCCTAAAAAAATCGACGGTCTTCTTTGCCAAAGAAATGAAGTAAAATATACATTTATTGCTCAGCATAAGAAGATCTGGCCAATTGCTCTAATGTGTAAAGTGTTAGAGGTTAACAGCAGTAATTATTATAGTTATCACAAGCGAAACGCGGACAAAATTGATGACCCAGAGTATGATGAAATTATTGGATACATTCAAGATATCGCTAAGTTCAGTTGTTACACTTATGGCGAAAGGCGCATTAAAGCAGCCTTAGGTGCTTTAAGTTTTCCAATAAGCCGCTATAAAGTCGCGAAATTGATAAAAGAAGCCGGTGTTTGGCTTCGCAGTAAAAAGAAATATAAAGTAACGACCAACTGTGACCACAAGCAACCCGTTTTCGATAACTTACTTAAACGTGAATTTGATGTAGCTCAACCAGATCAAGCTTATGTAGCAGAGATCACCTACGTTTGGACACAGAAGGCTGGTTATATCTAGCCGTAGTCATTGATTTATTTTCAAGACAAATCGTTGGTTGGATCATAGGCTCACGGATGAAAGCTCAGTTAGTTTGTGATGCGCTAACGATGGCTATTTGGCAGCGTAGACCAAGCGCAGGGTTGATTGTCCACACAGACAGAGGCTCTCAATATGCTAGTTTAGTTTACAGATAATTATTGTTGGGATAATGCCGTAGTAGAAATTTTTTTTGGTAGCTTGAAACAAGAACGAGTTCAATGGAAAAACAACCAAACACGATCTGAAGCACAGCAAGATATTTTGAATTACATCGCGATGTTCTATAACAGTCATCGTTTGCATTCTTATCTGGACTACAAAAGCCCAAATGATTATGAAAGTGAAATGATGAAATTGAAAAAAGCCGCTTAACTGGGTTGTCTGAATTTAGTTGACCAGGTCAGTTGATAGTGTTGGCTTCAAGAGCATAAGATCAAGCTATTGATGGATTAATACTACTTATAATTCTCGCAGGGTTTCCAATAACAGTCTTTGATTCAGGAATATCTTTGAAGCAAGCAGTTCCTATACTTAAATGACAGTTTTTACCAATAATTACATTAGGGGCTATGGTTACATTAGCACCTATAAATACATTGTCACCAATAGTTACATTGCCTTCTATAACAACACCAGGGGCTATTACAACATTATTACCAATTAAAACGTCATGAGAAACCAATACGTTGTGCATAAGTAAGCAATGTTTACCAATGCAAACATTCCTTTCGATAATAATATTAAAACCGAAAACAGTACCTGCACCAATAATGCTTTTTATTGAAATATATCTTGCGTGTGAGGTTAATGCAGGGAATGGTATAAGTGCTTTCTGTTCAGCTAATTTAATAAACCTCTTTCTTAGTTCTCTTCCTCCGACGCCAATAATGAAATGAGAAACATCAATATTACTGATATTGTCATAAGAAGGGATATGTTCTTCAATTAAATTGTTTGAAGAATAAAATTGCTGTTCTACAAAAGAACCTACACAGCCAGCACTTGGGTGAACGTCTAATATATCTGCGGCTAATGCCCCTTGACCTAATATTAAAAAAGATGTCGGCTTTTTATTTAAACTTTCTACTATCATCTTCAGTCCAATATCTCTATTCATTCCAACCTAAATCAACAAACAGATTCTCGCATATACGTAACCATTAAAAATAATAATAATAATAATATTTATAATTATTATTAATGGTTACTCTGACATGGTTTAATGGTTGCGACACGAAGTCGCTATATGAAGTTGTCTTACTTAATGCTGACATGGCCAAGAGTTTCTTGGATATGTCTTAAATCAGCACCATTATCTAACATGGTAGTATCGGTATTATGGCGATATAAATGGCACGCACCAGTGCGGTCAAATCCCGCTAATTTCACATACTTTGAAGCTATGTCTGATAGTTTTCCAGGTTCATAACGTTTGCCATTATTGGGTAAGAATAGTGCTTTACTCGAACCAATAAAAGCGAACATAGGGCGAATTTACCAATATAAAAAGCCAACTACTCACAACCCCTGAGGCTAATAGGAACCAGACGTTCTTTCTTACCTTTACCATAAACACGAACCACTCTTGTGTTGAAATCAATGTCATCGTTATTGAGCTTTACTAATTCCTCTCGTCGAATTCCTGTTGCAAAAAAACATTCAAGTATTGCACTGCCTCATTTACCCTTTAACTGTACCGGTACAAGCTAAATTAAATAATAAAAATACAATTTTGTGCTCAATAATTTTATATTTTACCGCTTCGCGAAGTTAAACCAAGTTGTTTTCCCCTACTGAATATAACATCTGTTGTCAGGCTTATTTCACACTCACCTCTTGTGCCAAAACCATGGTTTACACTTACCAACTGCGAATCAAAAACACTAAAATTGGGTTTACACTACTTGTTTGCTAAATGGGCAAGTAACCACTCTTAGTCCTTGCAAAATGCAAAAATCGTCGCACTCACCCACTGTGAAGATAATAAAACAATACTGGCTTCACTTAGCAGCGCAGCTGCTGCTCAAATCAAAAAAGACAATGACATTGCCAACATTGCCATTTAGGACAGTTTTAGTGTCACTACTGACAACGAAACAGGGTTTTAACGCACTTAAAACTCAAGCCAAAAATCACTAATCAATTAAACCAACCAAATTGACAATAAATTACTTTCAGTTATACAGATAAAAACCGCTTGCACCACCACATAATAAAACGCAAAATATATACAACAAGCAACCAATGTTAATTATTAGTGCGGTAAAACTCAAAACATCTATATTTATATTTTTTTGGGTAAGTATTAGCCAGCAATGTTTTAACACACTTATAACCGCACCACTACGTGCCTTATCATAAGTTCTTAAAACGACTGGATGCTCAGGGGGAACCCCTTGCGCCAGTAAATACTAAGGCACCTGTACCGAAAAAAAACAATAATAAAGACAAAAATAATAACAACAAAAAAGGAGTTTGTCATGACTACATCGAACAAAGGCGGAGCACCAAAAAAAGAGGTGACGCAAGATAAAGAAATTAAGTTCAGCTGCACACTAGAGTTATACGATTTTTTATCTGAGCAATCTAAAGCCGCTGGTTACGCAACAGCTAAGAGAACAAATGTAGCTGCATTCCTGCGTGACTTCTTAATCACAATGCTTGAGCAAGGCCGATATGAAGTAATTAAACCTTCAGAAATCACACTGGATATGATGAAGGAGTTAGCGGCAGTAGGCATAAACCTAAACCAAGCTATGCACGCAATGAACACTTACAACACTGATTTTGAGCTAGTTAACTTAACTAACAATGTAGAGATGACTCGCAAGATATTACTAGCAATTACCAAGTCAATCTCAGCACCTCAAAAGATGCCGGTAACCAACGTACGGGGAGAAGCAGCATGATTCACAATCCAACTGACGCTCGCCCAAATTCGGGCGGCACGCTTAACTATATGTATCGCGGTGATGACCATGAACATTCTCTAGACGGATTTAATGGACTACTTGGCGTTATTCATATTGGCGGCAATATATTTAGTGGCGACCCAATTTCATACGATGACAACGGAGAACGAATTGTTGATATCAGTGAAATGGAAGCGGAATTCGAGCATGCTGCCCAAAACAACAAAACAGCTGAAAAGAAGTTTAAGCACTACATCATTAGCATCGAGAAAGGAGCACAGCTCAATGAATCTCAATGGCTTATGGTTGCCACAGAATATCTCCAATCCCTATCGTTCGATTTTTCACATAAATGGACAGCATGCATCCACAACGACAGCGATGGCGAATGTCAGCATATTCATATACTCGCCTCATTAGTTTCAACTGTTCCTGGACAAAATCTTGTTAGTACATCCAATGATTACGCCAAGGGTTGGCCTACTATGCGGAAGTTCGAAAAGCTATATGGATTGCAAGAGCTAGCTAGTCCTGGCTCAGAAAAGGACTTTGGCTTTAACTTTACGAAAAACCAGATCAAAGGCTACGGCTCACGCCAAGCATGTTTGGATAATGACTGGGGAGCCATTATACGGGCAAGAATTAAAAATCTATATGAGAGTGAAGGTAAGCCAAAAACCATCAAAGAATTCGCCCTTGGGCTCGCAAAGCGCAATGTAAGTATGCAAGCAGTTAAAAATGACGATGGCAGTATCCGAGGGATTAACTACCAAGTTATTGGCTTCAAAAAGAACGGGGAAATTATGGACTCTCCTCTTTTGAGTGGCAGTTCTGTGAAGGGAACCAGATTCACTTGGAATAAATTGAAAAATGTTGAGGGTATGAACTACAAATCGGATCGCGATGATAAATATATTGGTCTTGCTCCAGTGCCACAAAATTTGACTGCTTCAATCAAAGTTAACAAAAGTCAATTACGCTCAATTAAGATGTTGGGATCAAGGATTAAAACCAAGCCAACCACAAAAGGTTTCGTCAATCTGTCATTTTGTCGCACCAAAGAACAAAAAACAATTGCTCTTCTGATGATAGCCATCATGGATCTTTTAGAAGTGTTATTTGCGCGTAAAGAAATTGAATTCTTTGAATACACTGTGCATGAACACAATGAACAAATCGCTGAATATGACTTATTTAATGAGCCTTTGGATATCGTTAATCAGATAGAGTCAGATACTCAGTGTCATATATGGAAGCACTTAACAGATGATGATGGATCTGGAGGTACTGATATAGATCTATCATAACAAAAAGCCAGCTCACTGAGCTGGCTTTTTTATCCATAGCTAACCATGTTTATGGCTACCAAGGCTTGAATATCACCTTCAGTCTCTTAAAAAGAAAACCCCGACCTAGGAGGCCGGGGAAAAACTGGAGTATCAAGCTCATCACTTTTTGATAATTTAATCATAGTGTCCGCTCACCATACACACAACCATTATTGACAATTTAATTATATATTATTTTACATTGAAATTACATGCAGTATCGAAAAACCCCATCAAACCAGTATAAATAATTGACAATACCCTTCAACTTCATTACCAGTCACAACCAACACTTAATAAGATTACAATTAATGATTGACGTAAAAATGAAAATAATGCAAAATACAATAAAGCATCAAAAGACTCGGAGAAGTTATGAACATCATCACACCGTTGTACGAGGACGTATTGCCTCACGGCCTTATTGGCAACAAAGAAGACATCAGCACAGCCCGTATCGTAAGCACTATTGGGCAAGCTCAAACTTTAGATGGCACTGTTCTGATTGCAGATAATCTTCAAGAAGTAATCTCTTTTTACCGCGAAAGCTTTGGTTACAAATCATTGACGTTGACCGCTGCAAACGATGCAGAGGCTATGATTGGCGTTAACAACAAAATGAAAGTTGAGCACAAAGGCAAATTTATTGATTGCACCAAGATGAGCTTTGAAGAGCTTTCAGTAGCTCGTGTATCTGTATGCCCAGAAGATGAATTATATAAGTGTGCTACAGCAGCCCTGCATCAACTTCTTAAAAACTTCCCTTTCATAACGCCTGATTCAGCAATTGCTGATCTTTACAAGGCGAATGAGAGTCTAAATTTACAGTGGTTACTTAAAAAAGCTAATGAGATTATTGATCGCAAAAAAGCACGCATCTTAAAAGCCAAAAGCATTACTAAAGACAAAGATCAAAAGTCTACTTGGTCAAAAATATTTAAAATGCCAGATTTTATGGAAGGTAACTACTTTAATTGCTCAGACACTGGGTACGGTAAAACCGAGCTTAATGAGAAGATTATTAAACACTGCATGGATAACGGGCTAAAAGTTCTTTACGTTGTGCACCGCATCACCATCGCTGACAACAGCATTAATATTCCTGGTGTCACTCACTATGACAAAATAATGCCAGGCACAGAAGATGATATTAAGTGCCTTAAAATAGTTGCTAACAGCATCATTAAAAGAAACCTTCAGGGCTTCATGGATAGCGTTGATGTGGTGATTCTAGAAGAAGGTAAGCAAGGGCTAGACTTCATTGCGACTGGCACTGTAGAGCAGCGTGACAAGGTATATGAGACTCTAAAAAAAGTCTGTGAAAATGCTAAATCAATTATTGTTTCAGATGCTGATTCTAATGACAGAACACTTGAGTTTATAAAGGACTGCACAGGCCAAGAAATTAGACTAATGCATGGCCACATGGACTTTTCAGATAAAACTATCAGCATGATTACTTACAAGCAAGCACTTGGCGAAATTGATCAACTAGTTGGCTCTGAGACTATAATGATTGCTACTGACTCTAAGGGCCAAGCTGACAGACTCTTTAGCAAGTACAAAAATAATGATGATGTAAGCGCTATAGTGATCACTGCTGATAACATTCGAAATGCTGAGATTCAGGAATTTTTGGAAAATATAAACAGTAATGAACAGTATAATTTAGTAATTTATTCGCCAGCTATCACTAGCTCATTAAGTATTATATTTGACCGCTACAAGCTTCACTACGGCCTTTTCCAAGGAATCGTTACAGCAACTGACGCAGTTCAAATGCTTCGCCGTAACCGCCCTTGTGCTAATTTCAGAGTTGGCATTAGAAGCCGTAAAGAACACATGATTGATGATTTGGGTGAGCTTACGCCGGATGATGCCACTGAGATTGATGTGTTTATTGCTAAGGTTGAGGCAGAGGCCAACTACAACAGAAATAACATCCAAGCCGCTTTTTACTTTTGTGCTCAACATGAGGGATTCAATGTTGTTACTAGTAATGATGTAAGCAGTGTTGCAATTGGTGAAACAGCTGACCGCTCTGCAACCACCATCGAATCAAATGACTTTAAAAGACGCATGCTGACCACTGTTGCTGCTGATAGCACATATAACGCTGAAGCTATGATAAATGGCGGTGAGAGCGCCAGTGCTGATGCTGACGCAATTGAAAGAGCAAAAATAGAAAAGGCTACTGGTAAATCAGACTTAACCAGAAAGGATCTAGCCAATTATGGTCGCAATAGGTTAACTACATTTGTTAAAAATAGTGAACTACTGAGAGCTAATCGCGAAAGCTGTGTACTCATTGATAATGGCGATTCAGGCCCTGACCGTGACCGCAAGAAATTTACTATTCACCATGACTTCTTCAACAAAATTTTTGATAAGTTAGGGTTATGCCCATTTACTGGAGAAGGCTCTTTTACTGTTGAAGACGCCAATGCTTTGCTTGCAGAATTAATGATTGACCGCAAAAAATTCAACAAGATGAGATTTGATAAGAAGTTGCCAACTAAACTCCCCACCAATGGTACTCGTACAGTAAATCAAATGCTTGAGCAGTTTGGGTTGGAAACTGACCCCAGTGAAGGCTCTGGTCGCGTTAGATACTACAGTATTACTCAATCTAGCATTGATATGATGAATGAGTACCTTACCAACAGGCAGTGGTCAGAGCTTGAAGTAGTAAAATCTAGAGCGTCGTACATAACTAGATAACTGGCTACCATTCGCTCCGCGAAGTGGAGCGGCCACCTTCGGTGAATTAAACCAGTTAATAATAAAGCCCCGACCTGGGGCTTTTATTTATGCTGGAGGGTTATCCCTAGTTATGCTGAAGATTGCTTTTTGCCGTGACTTCAAGCCACCAATCTTACCCTGAACCTCAATGTCTAAGTTCTTGTAATGCACTCCCTCTGGATTAATGGTGGTTTCGTTATCAAAGGCAAGTGAGCCTTCAAGAACCGCTTCAGAACGAAGTACAGCGCCTGTATCCCTGTCCCTAATAGTCACCAGCTATGACACATCTTCATTTAGATAATCAGTCGTAGAGCTGTAATTATCAACCACAAGCGAAGTGTGATCACGCCTTGTCCAGCGTATAGTTAATTGCTCATTATATGCAAAAGAAGATCCATTACTTTTATAATTTACTTTCAATCGTCCAGGAGCCCACGGACGCTTATACTCTTCCCCCATGTAATATGTATGAGATGTAGCACTATCTACTGAAAAAGCACCGTTGGCTGTAATGGTAGTCAATTTAACCCTCATTTCAGTATTAACAGCAACGTCAGCTGCCTCAGAGAATCCGTAATTAACAAGCCACACTCTAGCACCCGTTACGTGCCCTTGTGGTAATACGTACTTAGATTGCGTTTGTGCTTGTGCTTGTGCTTGTGCTTGTCTTTAAGAAGTGAGGAGAAAGTGTAGTCAAAAGTAACAGTTATTCATAGTGCTCTTCTACTTGTTTGGCCCAGTTATGCTCATGGATAAATATAATTCCAGTCATTTTACCCCCCTTTCTCTTTTCTATATATTTACAACCTTATTAAATGAATATAAAATACCTCGCAGCCAACAGCAACACCATTCAATATGCTTTATTTAATATAAATCAAGTATTTACTGCATTTATTTTAATTTACTCATTGTATTATTTTAAACTTTATTATACCATTTAATTAAGAGTTAAAACTGGAGTTGAACATGAATTTACAAAAATATTTAAAGGAAGCATTAACCAAAGCGGCATTTCAATTTGATGAAGCTTTTGAAGGTAAATGCAAACCTGGTCGTTTAAGCCTTCGCAAAGTTATGGATGGTACTGACGTATTTTGGCTAGCAAGTTTTGATCAATTTGAGCCAATTAACCACATGGTTGATGCGTACTTATTTGATGGTGATGCAGCCCTGGCTTACGACACATTAACAGCTGACATATCTAGCTGGAATGAAGATGACACATGGACTGTTAATGATATTTACGCAGATGTTGTCGAGCTATTTAGTGAAGCAGTATTAAGCATGGTTGATCTGAATACTTCATCAAAAAACGCATTCACTGACAGTATGGAGAGAAGCTTTAATCAGATTGAGCAAAGAACTGGTGAGGTAATTCTTTTCGCTGAGAACGATATTATTGACCACTTTTGGCAGAAAAATAAAGCCGTATAGCCAAGGAGAAAAATAAAATGAAGAAACTAACACTGGAACAATTCAACGATTTAAGCATTGAAGATATCGATTACAAAATTCATAGCGCTTGCATGACTGGAGCATCTGGAACGGGTGAATTTACATTACTGGACTTACCAAGCAATACAGATCTAAAGATTAAGTTTATTTGGGGTACGTATGAAGACCAAATTGTTATGAGTGACTTTGAATTAGTTGAATTTGTTATTACTGATGAATACACATGCGTTGATTTAGACAATAAATTGTCTGGAAATTGTTTAGAGCACGATTTAATCAGCGAAGTAAAAGAAATGGCTTTAGTGGCCTAGCCATCAAGTACCAATAATAAAAATAATAAGGAGTGTACTATGAAATTTAACACTACCAGAGCCGCCGACATTCGCAGGTTCATTGACTTCAACCGCTTATCAAGTTTTGCATATGACTACAGTATTGATAGTGAACATAACCTTGACGTTGACTACGTATCAACTGTTACTTCTGTCTGGATTAAAAATAACAAACGTAAAGTTCGCGGCCTTCTCAATGCCTACAAAAACAAGCCAGCGCGATTCTTTCATGTAATGAAAACTTATGACTTAGCTGAACTTAATTGCAGTTACAGAATAATGATTTTTACTAATATTCTATGTGATGCGTTTGATAAGTTTTTAATGCCAGTTAGAAAAGCTTCAAAGCCAAAGCTTTACCAAATAACTTCTTATCATTTTCCTGAAAATTTAAGCCCAATCAGTGAGCCTGGACCAATGTTTGTTGACCAAATAATCCTTGGTGAGGAAAATGGTGAAGTAATTTTAGGTTGTAGCTTGGCAGCTGGAAGTGAGGATGATGCCAAACAACATTTACTTGAGTTGTGGCCGCTTACAACCAAAATAATGCCCATTGAAACAGTTAATGAGAAGCTCATTCCAAAGCCAAAAAACACTGAAGGTGCCATCACTGGAGCGCTAATAAATTTCAGTACTGTTGACGACTTGATTGACGAATTTATCAAGTTACATGTTGATTAGATTCAAAGCTTTAACTTAATAAAATGCCTCACCACTGACGGGGCCACCACCAACTATAAAAATAAAGGTGCAACATAAATACATTTAAAATATCAAAGCGGTCAGAACAGATTAAACAGAACATGGATACTGGCTTTTACATCATCGATATCAGCCTAGTCTTCAAGTTGTTTAGTGAACTCATCAAATTTTGAAGCTTTGTCTTTAGTGCCTTTCAACTGAGCTAAAAAATTCTTATGCTTGACTCCAATTTGCCTACTTTTTCATTTGCGATATTTTCGGCTTGAGAAGAAGCAAAAGAACTTGCGCCATCAGGTTGCATAGCGTGGTTAAGCTGCTCTTCACTTAGATTAGTAAAGTCAATTGATGTTTCTTGATTGTCTTCTCCGCCGTCATTGTCATTGAAACGAGCGCCTAGAGAATGGATTGATTTGGTTGTGAAATAGTTCTGTGCAAACATGAACTTCCGCTTCCATTATTATTTACAACTATATTATTCACGCTTGCAATTTCTGCAAACCTTATTTGAAACTTTATTAAATACACAATAAGAAATAAGCCCGCCAGGTCGCTGGCTATATTTGTGCTCAATAAAGTCTATATTGTCTTCATTTCAGCTTCTATCTTTTCTATCTCACGCATCAATGCTTGTTTCTTCTTAAGCGCACTTAGGTATTTCTCTGTGCGCTTAAGGTCTTCTTGCGCTTCAACAGCTTTATCTTTGTCAACAAAGGCAATTGCTTTAGCAAGCTTGTCATCTAGCTGCTCTCCGAGCTTAACCTCGGCCTTTTGTAGTTGTGCCTGAAGCGGAGCTTCAGAAGGGTTGGCCAGTTCAATTCTTTCTACTTGCTCTTGTTTCCACCCGTTATCCATCAGCTTAGTGAATCGGTTAATACGAACTGTAAACTGTTTTATTTCAGTTGCAATCGAACCTACTATATTTTTTTGCGCAATGTGCTCAGGCGACTTCTCTCCGAACTGCTTTTCAAGTGATTTCCTCTTCTTTTCAAGCTCTCGCTTACTGTTTTGCAACAAGCGAATCTGCCGTTCCATAAGCTGCATATTGTCTAGTTTTGACTCCAACTCAATAATCTTAGTAGTGGTCTCAATAATTTCTTTTTTTAGCTCCAAGACGCGCTCAGGAAAGCTCTTAGGTGTTCTACCGTGCCTCATGCCTGACTTCTTGGTTTCACGCACCGGAGGTGGAAAATCACAACCATACTCCTCCCAAACCTCAAGAGTCGCCGTTAAGTCGCGGTGGGCCAACAACAGCTTACGATCTAGTATAGTGAATGCATCCTTTGGCTTGCGACCAACTGTCCTAACAGTATTGTTCTCAAGTAATGGATCAACAACCGCATCGATCGGAACGTGTTGCAAGCTTTCTTCCGACTCATATACTCTGATATCAGTCATCATTTGCTCAAACTTGTCTTTTTCTATTTGTAAAAACATAGCTCGTGATTTAGGACGAATACCAGGGCCAGTGATAGCGTCAATCTCTGTCTGGTTATCGCCCTCAACATCAAATACAGTTTGTAACTCTGCTATATGCCCACGTTGCCTTAACGCCGCTCTACGCATCTTATCGATTTTGTTTAGAGTCGGTCTTCCCATTTGTTTAGCCATAGTTCCTTCCCCCGAAAGATCGCTGATACCTTAAATTATACTGAGTAATTAATATATTTCAATTTATTAAATATTATTTAATTTAAATATCGCATTAATTACATCTTTATTATATTGTTAAGGTAAGTTAAATACAAAACATAAAGGCTTCGGCCAAGGAGTTACCATGAAAATGTTATTTATAACTACATCATCAAAAACACGCGCTTGTGTCCTAAACGAGCAACCAGGTGTTGATTTCAATTCAATTGAGTGCGGCGAGTACTCGACCGAAGTTGCAAAGGATTGGATTACAAATCCGGAGCAAGGTGCATTACTTAATTTCGCTGTATCTACTGATACTTACTTTGATAAGCTTGCTGTTGTATGTGACTACGCTAACTACAATAAGGCTGTTGAAAAATAAGGGGTATCCCTTTAGCTCCACCGAACACAAGATATGGTGTTTAGTTTTTTGATATATCTTTATATGTTACAGTTTTTGTTTCCACCGCTAGTTCAAGCAACCTATAAAATAACAAACCTCTAGAACGCGATTTTCGACGGTTAAAACGAAATGCATATTCATCAAGGTAAGCATCAAGTTGTTCTGATTTTACTGAGCCTTGATGAGTACCAAGCAGCCAACGTTTTAACAATGAAGCAACTCGATGCACACCAGGTAGTGAAACGTGTGCTGGTGTGGGTGAAGCCAGTTGCACTAACTTATCTCGTGAATAACCCAATTTGTAAATTGAGCTGTAAGCTTGAGAGCCATCTGTTCGAATAACTGAACCAGGCTCAATGTTTTCAGATATAAACTGCTCTGTACAAGCTTTAGATGCATTAGTTATTCTTCTAAGCCTTACCCTGCCAAATCCTTTAGGCTCAAGTATTTCAACGGCAATAATAACAATTGCTTTCTTACTATCAGGATTTGAAGCCCTAATACTACCTGTATCACGCCCTCCCACATAGGTTTCATCAACCTCCACTATACCTTTTAATTTTTCTCGTTCAGGGTTGACCATAGCCTTTCTAAATTTGTGCAATATGGTCCAAGCGGTTTGATAACTTCCCAGTCCTAATAGTTTTTGTAATCCAAGTGCACTAACACCATTTTTTTGATTAGTGATGTACCAAGCGGCGGCAAACCAATTATTGAGTGGTGTTCTAGTTTTTTCAAAAAGAGTGCCGGAAGTAACTGTACATTGATAACGGCAGGCATGGCACATAATACGTCCACGACTTAACCTGTATGGAGGAACTACGTTCTCACATCGGGGGCAGACAAAGCCATTTGGCCATCGTAATTTTTCTAAAAATTCTAGGCAAGAGTGATCGTCATGAAACCAATCTACAAATTGGCTCCATGTTTTGGGGTAATCTACACCTGAAATAATTGTTTTCGATGAGCGAGTCATCACTACACATTGACATAGGTGGAGCTAAGTGGATACCCCTTTGAAAAATACAGTTCATAACAAGTTAAAAAGCGATTAGCAAAATTCCCTCATCTTCTTGTCAGAGCAATTGGCGACAAATACGCTAAAAATAAGAGTAGGATTGGCAGCAGACACGCAAATGAGATGGAAGTTAGGCTGCAAGCTTTATTGAATCAGTAGGTGCAGCGGCCTAATAAAAGGTCAGTATAGAGATATGCATATCGATGTCATTAAAGATGATTTGTATGGAAATGATGAAATTATTTTTGAGGCTCCTGGTGAAACAAGGGATGAGGTTACAGAGCAAATGGATCGGTTTTTGGCCTGGTACCACGAATCATCTCCCTTAAATAATCCTGATGTAAGTATTCCTGGTCCAGCTAGAGCGGAAATTGCTCATTTATGGTTTGTCTCAATTCACCCATTTGAGGATGGTAATGGACGTATTGGTAGAGCCATTGCAGAGCATGCCTTATTTCAAGATTTTGATAATCCACCATTGTTTAGCATTTCTACAGCCATTAATAATGATCGAGGTAATTATTATAAGGAGTTGGCGGAAACAAATGAATCAATGGATGTTTCAAGCTAGGTTGAGTGGTTTGCTGAGAAAACACTTGAGCGTCAACAAAAAGTGCTTAATAAGATATTTGGATCAGGGCTTGATGGCTTTATTAAAGATGGTATTAGCAATGAGAAATATAGAGCTATTGCAGGATGTCCTCGTCCAACGGCCACAAGGGATTTAAAAGATTTGGTCCAAAAAGGATTATTTTACATTTCTGGCGGTGGCAAATATCTAAAGTACAATCTCAATTTGGTTGAGAGAAACCAGGTGTTTAATATTAAATGCAGCGTCAATATTAGTGGTGAAGGAAATAATAGGGTTCAGTTTATTGAAAAAACACTCGATAAAATGTTAAGTAGTATTCAGCGTAATTTGTATTTTCATCAGGATCCTAATAATGAAAAGCTTTTATTGCTTATAGATAACTATAGGGTGCTTGCAGAAGACAATAATGAGTATTTAAACAAGCTGAAGGTCGTTATTTCTCCTAATGAAAGCTCTTTGTGATTGTATCTGGGGCTAATCTGTGACTACGCATAATAATTGAGATTGGTCTCATTTACGATTGTTTTTTTTAAAAGGCTTCCGTCAAATTCATTTTTATGAAAGACGCGTTTTCAATCATAATACCTGAGAGTCAGTCAGCAATATTTAGGAGCACTGTGCGCAAAGAAGAAGTAATATTTTAAAATTGTGAGTGTTTATCGAGGTCAACTGAACATCAGTTAGTTGACTTAAGCATGTAGGCTGCTAACTTGATAATCATTGGCATAGCAAACGTTCCAAAAATTGGCTTTGAGACTAATATCGTGATCAAAAAATCAAAGTACAGTCATAGAACGCTAACTTTTGCCACTAAAGATACATAGTAAAGTGCAAATTTTGCACTTTGCTAACGATCACTTGATACGAAAGAAGACAGTAATAAAAATTAAATATCATACTTGATTTGCTCTTGATGGCAGAAATAATTAGATGCAACGAGGGCCAGCTTTTGATCATACAGCGGACATAAATTTATTAATTCTATGGCGCACATAGCGTATATGGACTCCACGTATTGTACAATATGACTTTTCATAAACATTAAGATGCGGTCGTATATACGGCTTTTGTTGAGAGAGCTACCCTCTAGCCTATGATGTTTGCGCACCTATTATCCTTTTCGCCATAACAGTCTTGATGACTTTCGCTAAGGTCAGGTTTTTAATAGGTTGGTCTTACCGTTTATGCTTTATCATTATTGTAAAAATTTTGCTTGTTGTTATTTCCCGTGTTTCTATATTGCTAATAATGGCTGTTGTTCATATTTATTTTCATACCGTAACATTGCCCAAGCAGTCCTAACCGTTTTATTTGCTAATGCTATACAGGATCGTTTAATACCTGCTCGTTTAACTAACTTTATCAACCATGCTTGTTTTGCAGTTTTAGGCTCTTCTGGTAGCCGACAAATGTAAGAAAGAGCACCTTGGTATAAGGCTGACCTCAGCTCCTTAATGCCACCTGCTCGAACAATCCCGGTCATAAATACTTTACCACCTGAGCTTGTGCTGTTTCGGCGTTAATCCAATAAATGCAGATGCCTCCCGACCATTTTTTAATTGTTTTCCATCACCTATTGATGAATACAACATGCCCGCACACACTTCAGCAACACCTTCTAAATCCATTAGCTTTTTGCAGGGTTGCAATTGGCGAATAAGCGCATTTTTTGTTTTTATTAATTGAGCTAACTCTAGCTTTAGATGTAAATATGTTAACCACAGTTGATTAACAGTTGATCGTAGACATTCTGGAATTGAATCTGCGTCATTGAGTGTATCCAGGACGACTGTCGTTAATACTTTAACTCCTCTCGCACTCACAATGCCGTACTCGTAAAGCATGGCACGTAGGTGGTTGCTTAAAGAAGTAATACTAAGAGATAAATGAAAACGACTTGTTTCTAATGTTTGTATCGTTTGTTGCTGTTCAGTTTTGGGTTTACTCGATTTCATGCCTATTT
>MAAB01029575.1_pt1 | contig 76265 bp, 66 predicted proteins | sample 1115991 | NCBI WGS metagenome assembly MAAB01 (sample SAMN04961124, study PRJNA320927) | seawater metagenome | isolation source: sample BD02T18 sea water enriched with oil for 18 days | place: USA:Gulf of Mexico | collected 2013-07-27
ATTTTCACCCATGACAATTGATGAATGAAGAATAGACAAATTTCATTCAGATCAAAAGGAATAGATAGCAATTTTTTATTCCAAAATGGAATATACAATGATGAAAGGATTTTAGTTGATGTTAAGTGTTTTGGATTGGGGGTATTGATAAGGGTGATTTTAAATAAAAAAAATAAATATTACCGTTTTAGCTTACTCTTTTTTTTAACCTCATTGATGAGCATTAGTTATGCTTTTGATAATAAGTCAGCAAATATTTACACCTATAAATCTTCTTCAGGAGTTACATCATTCTCTGATATCGAGCCACTTGATGTTGACTATAGTCGTTATCGGTTCGATTGTTATGCATGTGAAGTTGATTCCTTAATTGACTGGCGTAAAGCAAAACTTTATCTACAACCGTATAGACATGACATAAACAGCGCTGCGTTGAAATATGATATTGATCCTGCCTTTGTTCGAGCCGTTATTCATGCTGAATCTCATTTTAATCCGCAAGCTGTGTCTAAGCAAGGAGCGCAAGGCTTGATGCAACTAATGCCTGCGACAGCGAAAGCGCTTGGCGTGCGTAATTCGTTAAGTGCACAGCAGAATATTAACGGCGGCGTGAAACATTTAGCACGCTTGCTAAAAAAATATAAAGGTGACAATCAACTCGCTTCTGCTGCCTATAATGCAGGAGAAGGTGCGGTGAGAAGGTATGGTGGCATTCCTCCCTATAAAGAAACCCAAGTCTATGTTGAGCGAGTGGGGATTTTACATCAACGTTATGGGCGATTCTCTCACCTTAACAATTAAGTATTACGTTATATTTGGCTATAAAAAAGCCGTGGCTATTTAGCAATATCCACGGCTTTTATGTTTCTTGCTTAGGTTTGTAAGCCTGACTCTAGAAGTGTACCACTGCGCCAGCAAAGAAACCGTCGTAGGTTAAATCACTGTAAAAATCATCTAAATCGTTTAATTCTAATTTTAATGTGCGGTAGCCAAGTGTTACATCCAAATCAACAGCAACATTGTCTAAAAGCGCATAGCTTACGCCAATTTGTGCGTCATAAATCGTTTGGTCGTCATAACTAATAAAGTTAGCTTCGGCGAAAACATTTAACCCGGTCAGTGGCAAACCGATAATGGTAGACACGTAAGCCATTGGGATAATACCAGAGACATCGAGATCACTGCTGTTACTATCTGACTCTGCTACTTTAATGTAAGAATCCAGATCTCGTGCGGTTAAACCGAAATCAAATGTTAATAAGTCATTATCGAATACTTCGTAATAAAGCGTGTAATCAACAAAGCTAGCATCAAGGGTTGTATCTAATGTTGTGCCAGCCGGGTAAATGACTTGGTCAAACTTAAAACTTTCTGTTATTTGAGTTCCACCTACGGTATCAAGTGTTGTTGATGCTATTTTAATATTAGGAATTAATGGGATTGGATGCTCAAAAGCAACATAAAAACTGCCTTGATTTTCATCATCAAACTCAAAAACAGACTGATTATCAGACCCCTCACCAAAGCTACCGCTGGCATCATTTGACCAAATTTGGCCGCCGATATATAAACCTAATAGTGTATCGGCTTGGGCAGTACCGCACATTAGTGCTGCTAAGCTGCCAGCGAGTAAAGTTTTTTTCATGTCATTATCCTTTGGTTAAAAGTTCATTTAAATCGATTAAAGCTGCATTTGCGCGAGAAATATAATTAGCCATTACCAATGAATGATTGGCAAGAGTACCAAAGCCACTGCCGTTTAGAATCATTGGGCTCCATATTGACTCTTGGCTGGCCTCTAGCTCACGAATAATTTGCTGTAAGCTAATTTTGGCATTTTTGTTTTCTAACACACTATTAAAATCTATCTCAATGGCTTTCAGTAGTTGAAGCAACGCCCAAGTAGCACCACGGGCTTCATAGAATACATCATCTATTTGCCACCAACTTGTTTGTAGCTGTAAATGAGAAACACCTTGGCTAGATTGTTCTGCAGGTTTATCACCAGCTAAGTCAGTATTCACTTGTTCACGACCAACACTTAAGCTTAAGCGATGTGAATAACTACCTAAACGTTTTTGGACTTCTTCAATATAGGCACGCAGGTTATCGGCACGGGCATAAAACTGAGCCTTGTTATTGCCATCGCTGCTGACCAATGCGCTGCGGTAGGCATACAGCTGTTTAATCGCGGCACTATATTCAGACTCTGCACTAGGAACTGCCCAACTTTTGCTGTCGATATTAAAGCGTGGTTGTGCTTCAAGTAAATGCTTATTAACCAGTGATTGTGACTGTGAACGGCTAAAATCTTTACGCATAACCAATGCTAAATCTCGTACCATTTCTAATACACCGAATTCCCAAGCTGGCATATTATCTAAAAAAAGTGACGGCGGCATGATGTCATTTGATAAATAACCACCAGGCTTATTTAATAATGCTTCACTAACTTTTATTAAAGCCGTTGTAGTGGTATAGCCCACAACAGGAGCAACATTTTCAGCTTTGGCAGCTTGTGTTACTTCAGCGTGTATATTGATGGCTGAAGGTGTAGTACTCCAATAAACACCAATGCCATATAGAAGAAAAAATATGCCAGTAAAGGCCCAGACAATTGATTTTGTAGAAAACATAGTTTTCATATCCACTCCAAGGATGAGGTTGTTAGTATTGTACTATTTATACTTAAGAACAGGTAATTGAATTTTAACTTCAGTGTCATTAGAAAAGTATAATGTTAATGTAATAGCATCTTTTTCTGTTATTTGTTGTTTTAATGAAAAAATCATAAGATGCAATCCTGAAGGTTGAAGCACGACTTCGCTGTTAGCTTTAATGGTAATTTCACCTACCTCACGCATTCGCATCATACCATCATCCATACTGTGTTCGTGAATTTCAATGCGATCTGAGATGACACTGCTAACTTTCTGCAACGTAATTGCGTTATCACTAGTATTGCTTATTGTCATATAAGAAGCAGTCACCTCGCTGCCGGGGATGCTGGCTTTAACATAACCATTGGAAACACTAATTGCACTGTTTGCGTAAACATTGTTTATCATCACGAACAATAAAGTGAAAAAGATAGCGATTTTTCTATAGTGAATATTTCTCATTGTAACTATACATCCCTGCAAACAAATATTATGGTTTGACTATACCGTATTGATAAACCTATGTAACTAAACTGGTGGCAAATGAATAATTTGATTTTAACAACAGAAAACCAAGGTGTTTTTACCATAACTTTGAATCGTACTGATAAAAAAAATGCTTTAACAAATGATATGTATAAGCAACTTTGTCAGTATTTTGCCTATGCAGAAAAAACCTCGAGTATTCATTGCCTTGTCATTCAAGGGAATGAACAGTGCTTTTGTGCGGGTAATGATTTGCATGACTTTATTCAATGTTCTGCTGATGATGAACTAGCCGCCTTAGATTTTGTTAAAGTGCTGTCTGAATTTACTAAACCACTAGTCGCCGGTGTTGCTGGCGTTGCCGTGGGTATAGGCACAACATTATTATTGCATTGTGACATGGTTATTGCAGCCACAAATAGTAAATTTAAACTACCCTTTACTCAACTAGGGTTATGCCCCGAAGCGGGTTCTAGTTTGTTATTAACTCAAAAAGTGGGTGCAAATAAAGCCTTTGAACTAATGGTACTTGGCAATACATTTAACGCAGAGCAAGCATTGAGTTATGGTATCACTAACCAAACGTGTCCGCCTGATGAGTTGTTAGCACTTACTGCTGATGTTGCTTTAACCATTGCCAATTTGCCTGTTGAGTCAGTGATGATCAGCAGAAAGCTCATTCGTCAAGGAAATAAGGCTGCATTAAACCAGGTCATAAGTGCAGAAAGTCAGGCCTTTTCTCATTTAGTTAAATCGGACGAATGCAAGAATATTCTAGCTAAATTTTTTAAATAAAGGGGTATAAATGCCTTTGAATTTACTTTGAAAAATTATTGCTGCGCTATCTAAGCACTAGGCGTACTGCTTAGTGTTTTTATTTCGACTAAATAGCCAAATAACGACAGCCATTAATAAAATTGGCCAAAATACGCCTACGGTTACCATGGCTATGCTGCCAAAAATCAACAAACTAATGAATATCAGACCACCGAAAACACTTAATACAATCCCTAATGCGGCCACCACTAAAACCACAACCACTAAAGCAGAAACCCCGATGGCTTTTAGCGGCTCAACGACTTCCCCATCGAGCATGACATGCAAGTCCATTAACTCCAACATGCCAACACCAAAAACATAAGTTAAAAAGATAGTTGCGATAATGGCCAATATTAAAGATTTAAAGAAGCTCATACGGTTCTCACTTGTGTCGAATTGAAAATTAGTAATACTTGCTATTCGGTAACAATATGCTTGCCACTACATAGGCAACACCTGTGACAACAGGTAACATAATCAGTGCAGCAATTGCGGCAATTCGTACGGCTAATCGTGGAAAATCATAATATTTGGCAATGCCAGCACAGACACCAGTCAATTTTTTATTTGCTGCATCTTTACATAATGTTTGACGTACACTTTTTATACTCGAATATTCTCGATCATATCTCATGGGAACTCCTAGGTTTTGCATTATTACTATTACACAATAGCTTTTATAAAATGATTGCCCTCTAATCTAACAAGGGCTTGTAGCTCATTTATGGTGATGCTTTTAACATTAACCGTTAACCACTTTCTTTTTCATTTCAGCTAATTCTGCTTCAATGTTGTCGTCTTGTTCAAGTTCAGATATCTGTGTTGATAAATCTTTACTCTCTGTTAAATCATAAGACTCAACTTGTGCTTCTAGATGATCAATTTTTTGTTGGTAACGTTCAAACTTGGCCATTGCTTCATCAATATTATGAACCACAGCTTTTTCCCTAACCTTTAATCTTACTTCAGCAGACTCTTGACGTAGGCGCAGTGCTTCTTGACGACGTTTTGCTTCGTTAAGCTTGTTTTGCAAGCGCTGGGCATCTTCTTGAATAGCGATCAGCAAATCAGATAGTTGTACATTTTCTTCATCAAGCTGTGTTAACTCATTCTGGCATTTATGTTTTTGTGCCAATGCTGATTTTGCTAAATCCTCACGGCCTTTATTTAAAGCAAGTTCGGCCTTTTCATGCCAGTGTGCGATCGCTTCCTGAGTCGTTTTAACTTTTCTTGTTAACGTTTTTTGTTCAGCAATATTTTTGGCTGCAGTTGAACGTACTTCAATTAATGTTTCTTCCATTTCGCTAATGATCAAACGAATCATTTTCTCTGGATGCTCGGCTTTGTCTAACATGCTGTTTAAATTTGCATTTACAATGTCGGTAAAACGGCTGAATAAACCCATAATTATCTCCTGCTTATTTTTGATACTTAAGTTAACTATTTACTGTGGTAATTTAATAACATGCAATTAAATTACATGTTATTAGGTTTGTTAAAAGTTATGCTAGTGACTTAATTCGCTAGTTTGTTTTCGTCTTCTTTTGTCGAAACTGTTTGCTTTTCTTCTACTGCTAACCAAGTTGATGCATTATCAAATGAAAAGTTAACTGTATATTCTTCAATTCCTTGATTAATTGATTTCTGTAATTGCGTATTTAATTCAGTAATCATTTTCTCTCCCTGATCGACGATGAACTCGCTTACTGCTTTTTCAACATCAGGTAACGGGGCTGCATTAACGTTAGTGCTTAGTGTTGTACCGAGTAAAGATCCGATAAGTACTAATGCAAGACTTACATCTTTAACTTTGCTGCTAGTATTTGTAGTCATGTTAAATGTGTTCATAATAAATTCCTTCTTCTCTTTGTATTTGTTGGTTACGTTGTAGTTCAAGTTTTCTATTTGGATGTTAAACATCGCTTGGTATGTCTTAGTTATTACAAGTGCTGTGCCAAAGCGTATTATTAAATTAAGTTGTTGATAAATAATGAATATATTATTGTTGTGTGTATTTATGAATTTTAATCAGTAAAAACTACTTTAACTTTTTAGTTAAATTGACCATTGAAATAGTCTATTTGACCATGTTAGTCATCGGCTGAATGACTTCTTTGCTTACTATTTAGACAAAATATTACTTGCAATTAAATAGACGATCGGTCTAATATGTGTTTATGCAATTAGATACGATTAAAAAGAGAAGAGGTCGGCCGCCTAAGTCGGGTCGAGATACCGCCAATACCAAAACTGAATTAATCAGTAGTGGCGTTGAGCACTTTACCCAGTTTGGCTTTGCTTCATCAGGTTTAGACCAAATATTAAAAAAAGTGTCCGTACCTAAGGGCTCCTTTTACCATTACTTTGCCAACAAAGAAGCGTTTGGTTTAGCGGTAATTGATTACTACAACAGTTATTTTAGTCGTAAACTTGACTCACATTTAAACAACAAACAGTTAGCTATTGAGCAAAGATTACTGAGTTTTGTTGAAGATGCTAAAGCGGGTATCGAAAGATATGATTTTAATCGTGGTTGCTTAGTGGGAAATCTTGAGCAAGAAATTGCGGTACTACCTGATAGCCACCGTGAAAAGCTGGCTATGGTAATGCAAGGCTGGCAGGACAAAATCTCTGATCATCTCAAGGTGCTTTACCCCGGTATAGCGCAAGAAGAACGCCATTTGTTAGCAGAGTTTTTTTGGATTGGATGGGAAGGTGCGGTTAGTCGCTGCAAACTAGTACAAACAACTCAGCCGATTGATCTTTTTATCAATCATTACTTACTTTTGTTGAAAAAATAATTTTTTATTAATTAATAGACGATCGGTCTATATTGGAGGCTCATATGTTTAAATGTTTACTGGTAAATAAAGATGAAAATGGCTACAAAACATCGATCACTGAATTAGCTGAGGAAAGCTTATCTCAAGGTAATGTCTCAGTAAAAGTTCTCTACAGCACCTTAAATTACAAAGATGCGTTAGCGATTACTGGCAAAGCTCCTGTGGTAAGAAGTTTCCCTATGATACCAGGGGTAGATTTCAGTGGTATTGTTGAGCACAGTGAAAGTGATGAGTTTAAGGTAGGCGATAAGGTATTGCTAAATGGTTTTGGTGTTGGTGAAAAACATATGGGTGGCTTATCTCAAAAAGCAAAAGTAAACAGTGATTGGTTAATTCCTTTACCTGAAGCCATTTCACCTCTTCAGGCCATGGAAATTGGCACTGCAGGTTATACTGCTATGCTGTGCATTCAAGCATTGGAAAAGAGCGGCATTAGTCCACAAAGTGGCAAAATTCTTGTGACAGGTGCCACAGGTGGTGTTGGTAGCTTTGCAGTGAAACTTCTTTCCTTAATGGGCTACACAGTTGTCGCTTCAACAGGCAGTAATAAACAACATGAGTATTTATATGATTTAGGAGCGAGTGAGATAATAGACAGAGAAGAATTATCAGCTCAAGGTAAACCCTTAATGAAAGAAAAATGGGCGGGCGCAATTGATTCTATCGGTAGCCATACGCTTGCTAACGTGTGTGCAAGTATCCAATATGGCGGCGCCGTTGCGGCGTGTGGTTTAGCCCAAGGCATGGACTTACCTGCTACCGTTGCGCCATTCATTTTAAGAGGGGTCTCCTTATTAGGTGTTGATAGTGTTATGCGTCCTAGAGCAGATAGAGTGGCCGCATGGGAAAAATTAGCTGAAATTTTACCTGCAACAGAAATGGAATCGATAGCAGAAGTGATTAGTTTAGCATCTTCTATTGATGTAGCTGATAAATTACTTAAAGGCGATGTAACTGGCCGAGTTGTGGTTGATGTAAATAAATAGTTTACACACGAAGTAATACTTAGGTAAGAAAATGGGCGCTAAAGTAAAAACTTACCTTAGCGCCATTGAATCTAAATGATATAGAGACTACCTTATGTGGATATTACTTTTCTTGATGGAATCACTATGACTCACCCTATTATCGAAGATCTTGCCCGCCGCCATACGGTAAAAAAATACGACGCAACAAGAAAGATCCCGCAGGCAGACTTAGATGTCTTGTATGAAGCCATGCGCCTTTCTGCTTCTTCTATTAACTCACAGCCATGGAAGTTTGTTGTGCTAGAAAGTGATGAAGCGAAAACACGTATGAGTAAGACATTTGCAAATATGCATCATTATAATCAACCGCATGTATTTGATAGCTCGCAGGTTATTTTATTTGCTTATAACCCTAAATATAATCGTGATGACTATGCCAAGGTAGTAGATAAAGGTATTGTCGATAAACGTACAGCGCCAGATAAACGTGAAGCAGCCTTTGGTGGGTTCTTATTTGCAGAGCTTAATACCAGTGATACAGGTGATACCAGTACATGGACCAAAGCACAAACATATCTAGCGTTAGGTAATACCTTACATATACTTGCTCGACTCAATATTGATTCGACTCCAATGGAAGGTATTGATATTGATCTAGTAAATAAAGAGTTCAGTAAAGAGCTTGATGGCTATCAATGTGATGTTGCCTTAGCGATCGGTTATCATCACCCTGAAGATGATTTTAATGCTAAGTTACCTAAATCTCGTTTAGCACTAAACGATATTCTGCTACGCATATAGTCCCACTGTAGCGTAAAATAAATCATTTATGCAGATAAGGTGGCAAGAAATCCTTTGTTATCTTATCTTAGTTAATCGTACTGAATAATTGGAGTTGAGTTGATTTTTCAGTACAATAATGATTCTTTCATTTTTCATTTTCGTGGCTATGCACTCTAATCACAAGTACTCCTTAAAAAGCAACAACAGCTTTAATCTGAAGGCGAGTTGCTCACGCATCTTTTTCCCAAGTTCTTTGATAGAGCTGCAGCAGTTACCTGATTTATCGGCTGAAAATTTCTATATCCTGGGCGAGGGCAGTAATACCTTGTTTGTAGAGTCTCAAGCACCCATTATTATTCGGCCAAGATTTAGCGGTATTGAGGTTTTTGAACAAGATGATCACTTTATTGTTACGGTTGGCGCTGCAGAGAATTGGCATGATTTGGTGTGTTTTTGTTTAGAACAAGGTATTTATGGCTTAGAGAATTTAGCCTTGATTCCTGGTAGCGTTGGTGCAGCACCAGTACAAAATATTGGAGCCTACGGAGTCGAATTCGCTGACTTTTGTCAAGAAATACAGTGGTATGAATTTGCAAGTAAAACGATGCATTCAATCACTAAACAAGCTTGTCGTTTTGCCTATCGTGATAGTATTTTTAAGCAAGAGCGTTATAACAAAGGTTTAATTACTCAGGTGACTTTTAACTTTCCTAAGAAGTGGCAAGCAAACCTTTCCTATGCGGGTTTAGATTTGCTTGCAAAAGAGAGTACTGCTGAGCAGGTTATGGCGAAAGTCATTGCACTACGTAGTAGCAAGTTACCTGACCCTAAAAATTTACCAAATGCGGGGAGTTTTTTTAAAAATCCCTTGGTAAATGAATTAGATTTTGCTCACTTACAACAGAAATATCCTACAATTCCTCATTACCCGCAAAGCAATGGTGAGATAAAATTAGCAGCGGGTTGGTTAATAGATCAAGCAGGATTAAAAGGTTTTCGCCATGGTGGTGTTGGAGTTCATCAACATCAAGCCTTAGTTTTAGTAAATTACGACAGTGACTTAGGAACAGATATCATTAGTTTAGCTAAATATATTCAACGAAAAGTCGAAGAAAAATTTTCAGTCTCTTTAATACCAGAAGTACGCATGATTACCCATAAAGGTGAAAGTACGTTCTCGTCGCTAAGCGATCTTAATCCCATTGAAGGTATTCAGCCTACTAGAGGTCAAATCGATGACTAAAGCCGTTAAAGAGCACATAATTAAGTCTTTAGCCTCAGGAAAGTTTGTATCAGGACAACTACTCGGTGAAGATTTAGGAATCAGCAGAACGGCTGTCGCTAAGCATATTAAAGTATTAACTGAAATTGGCCTAGATATATACAGTGTCACTGGCAAGGGCTACAAATTAGCACATCCTCTGCATTTGTTAGAGAAAGACAAAATTATTAGTTTACTTGCGGTTGAAACAAACAAGCAGACTATGAAACAAAACGATTTGCCCTTAATTGAAGTACATAGCTTAATTGATTCTACAAACGATTATTTAATGAGGCGTCTACCTAATCAAGTCATGTCAGGACAGGTTTGCTTAGCAGAGTACCAAAGTGCAGGGAGAGGCCGACGAGGTCGACAGTGGATCTCACCTTTTGGCTCACAAATTTACTTGTCTATGTATTGGTATTTAGAACAAGGATTATCTGCTGCTATGGGGTTAAGCTTAGTGACGGCATTGGCGGTTAGTGATGCTGTAAAAGCCCATAGCAATGTACAAGTTCAGCTCAAGTGGCCTAATGATATTTATCTTGAAGGTGTAAAGCTGGCGGGTATCTTGATTGATCTTGAAGGACAGGCGTTAGAGCCGAGCCACTGCGTTATTGGCATTGGTCTAAATCTACATATGCCAGTAGAAGCAGGTAAGTTAATTGAACAAAAATGGACTGATTTACAATCACACAGTAAGGTCAAAATCGATAGAAATGGACTCAGTGCGCAATTGATTGGTTGTTTACGTCAGCGATTACAGCAACATCAGCAAGTGGGTTTAGCACCTATGTTAGAAGAGTGGCATGCGCATGATGCTTTTTTAAATAAGCGGGTAAAATTGATTACTGGCGAACGAATAACTCACGGCATATGTCGAGGAGTTAATAATCAAGGTGCTTTGTTGTTAGAAGTGGATGGACAGGTTAAACCTGTCTACGGTGGTGAAGTTAGTCTCAGGATGGACGAATGATTCTTTTAATTGATATCGGTAACAGTCGAACAAAATATGTGCATCTCATTAGTGGTGAGTTGTCAGCGACTACACAGCTAAACAATGACGAGTTTTCTGAAGCTTATTTTGTGAAGTATTTCAGTCAAGCTGGCCAGATCATCGTTGCTAATGTAGCTCACTCGTCGTTAACTGACGAGCTTATGGCTTGGTGCAAAAGACAAAAAATCAGCTTTAAACAAGTGCATAGTGAACAGCAAAAAAACACGTTAATTTCAGCATATCAAGAACCAACGAGCTTAGGTATTGACCGCTGGTTGGCGTTATTAGGAGTTATGCACCTTTACCCAGATGAAAATGTCTTAATAATAGATGCTGGCACTGCGACCACTGTTGATTTATTAGCGGCTAATGGTCAGCATCAAGGCGGTTGGATATTGGCAGGTATTAACGCATTATTTAGCAGTATTTTAAGCCATAGCACTTTGGTTCACGCAAAAAACAAGACAACACCTAGCTTATCATTTGGTGCTAACACTACGGATAATGTGAATAATGCGTGTTGGGCAGCAACACTGGGCATGGTTGAGCAAGCCATTGCGCAAGCACAGCAGTTAGGTGATATTAATCGAATTGTTTTAACCGGTGGCGATGGTAAGGCGTTAACAACGTTATTGTTAGCACAGACTACGGAAAACATTTTGGCGGTAGAAAATATTCAATTTATTGACAACCTTATTTTCTTCGGTCTGCAGGAATATGCATAAAACAGCGTGTCTATTTGTCATGATGAAATAAGTTATTATTTTTACTTACTCGAACAGAATTAAATTAAACAGTTAGGAATTAACATGAAAGCAGGAATTATTGGCGCAATGGAGCCAGAAGTTGCCATTTTAAAAGAAAAATTAATTGATGCCAAAAGTACAGAGCATGCTGGTTACACTTTTTATCAAGGCCAATTAGATGGTAGTGAGGTAGTTATTGTCCAATCAGGCATTGGTAAAGTGGCAGCGGCATTAGCAACCGCAATACTCATTGACCGTTTCCATGTAGATTATGTTGTAAATACTGGCTCTGCTGGAGGTTTTGATAAGACATTGACAGTAGGTGATATTGTTGTGAGCTCAGAAGTTCGCTATCACGATGTTGACCTTACAGCATTTGGCTATGAAGTAGGTCAATTACCCGCTAATCCTGCGGCATTTATGCCACACAGTGATTTAGTAGCAGCAGCGAAAAAAGGTATTGAACAACTAAGCCAATCAGCTGGGGAAAATATTAAAGCTGTAGTAGGATTGATTACTACAGGGGATACCTTCATGACTAAAGAAGAGGATGTTGCCAAAGCACGTGCTAATTTTCCGACAATGGCTGCAGTTGAAATGGAAGGTGCTGCGATTGCGCAAGCATGTTTACAGTTAAAAACTCCTTTTGTTGTAATACGTTCACTTTCAGATATTGCCGGTAAAGAATCACCGCATACCTTTGAAGAGTACCTTGAAACAGCAGCGGTCAATTCATCGCAACTTGTTTTAAATATGTTAGGTCAACTTAAGGGAAAAGAACTTAGCGCAAGCTAAGTAACTTGTCAGAAAAGGGAATGGACAATTAATGACAGTACTCACCGAGTTAACGCCTTTTAGTTATCATGTGTTGATTCTCGTGATAGTGCTGCTCATTAAGTCGTTAGTTTGCCATTTCATTGCACATGAGCCATTACGTTTTTTTCAATTTTACTGTGTTCAGTTGGCTCATAAGGTTAATAACAGTAAAAATAGTGCACAGCACCAAACCATTGCAGGTCTGTTAGCATTATTAATCACACTGGTTCCAATAGTGATTATCCTCTGGTTATTTGCTGACTTTGTTGCTGTTGATTATGTCTGGCAAGGACTATTGCTTTACCTTGCCCTAGGCAGTTTAAATCTAGGACAAATAAATCTAGGTATTGCGCAAGCCCTAGTCGCGAAACAAAACTATTTGGCTAATCAAACCCTCAAACCACTTCTGTTACGAGAAACCGAGCAACTCTCACAGGTAGGGTTAAGTAAAGCTGCTATCGAAATGCAGCTACTTCGCAGCTTGCAGCAAATTTATGTTGTTAGCTTCCTCTTTCTTATTTTTGGACCCTTAACCGCGCTTAGCTATCGATTAATGTTAGAAATGCATTATTGTTGGAACACCAAGTTGCAGCAATATAAAGACTTTGGCTTTTATAGTCAGTTGTTTACCCAGCTTATTCAATGGTTACCAAGCCGGTTAATGGCAATATTGATATTGTTGAGTTCGTTAGGGCAGGGAAGTTTATTGTTTTGGCGCTTAACACGAGGTCATATTTTTAAACTAAATAATGATTTTTATATTGCTGTACACGCTTTTTCGCTTGCAGTGAGGCTTGGCGGCGTGGCTATGTATCAAGGGGAAAAATTACGTAAAGCTGCGTTTAACGATCTTGGAAAACAACCTGAGCCAAGGGATATAATCAAAACAAACCGTAAGGTGAATTATTGTATCATTAGCAGCTTAATTTTACTCGTGCTGCTAGCTTTGATCTGGCAGTTAACCATGCAAAGCTAATCCCTCAATTGGACTTTATACCGATGATACTTCAAGATGTGAGTGTCTAGTTTCAGTTAAATCCTGCATCTTGAGGTAACATGAATATATATGAATGACTTATTATTTTATTTAGATATTTTCGGTGTTATCGTTTTTGCCTTATCGGGTGCATTGATGGCTGGCCGCTATCAGCTTGATCCCTTTGGGGTTGTCGTGCTGGCCTCAGTTACTGCGGTAGGTGGTGGAACCATTCGTGATGTTATTTTACAAACGCCCGTTTTTTGGGTGGAAAAACCCTACTATCTTTATGTCATTTTAATGACTGCAATACTCACTATAGTGCTGATTAGACAACCTAAACGCATTCCAAAACGTTTCTTACTAATTGCTGATGCTTTAGGTTTAGCTTTATTTGCCGTTTTAGGTACGCAAAAAGCACTGTACTTAGGCGCACCAATTCCTGTGGCTGTCGTTTTAGGAACGATTACAGGGATTGCCGGCGGTATGATTCGTGATGTTTTATGTAATGTGATCCCGATGATTTTACGCGAAGAAATTTATGCGCTGGCGGCCATGTTAGGGGGCAGTTTATTTATTTTATTACGTGGTCTAAATTGGAGTGATACTCATGCGATGACAGTTTCGATTTCTGCTGCTTTGACCCTGCGTCTAGCAGCTATTTATTGGCACGTTTCATTACCTGCTTTTCATATTGTTGAAAAACCAAAAAAAGAAAAAGATAAGTCAGCAGAGAGAAAATAAATCATGTTTTTAACAAGACATCTGCTATTTCTTCAGAACATTAAAAAATATCAAAGCCAGTACTTTCGAGCAGTACTGGCTTTTTTCATATTCTATGGCGCTTTTAGCTAGCTAAAAACTAACACTGACCTTCACATAACCACGTCGGCCATGTAAGTCATAGGTCATTACATCAGTATTTGCATCATTCCACGAAGTTAAGAAGGGTGCCTTTTTATCAAAGATATTATCGATACCTGCAGAGAGACTGACATCATCAGTTAAATAGTAACTGCCTTGAATGTCATGATAAAAAATACTGGGTACTGAACTGCCCATAGGGCCACCACCGTTGGCATCATCCGCGGTACCAATGTAGCGTATGGCATAGTAGGTGCCCCAATCTTCTGCCTGTACGGTAACGCCTAAATTAGCGCGCCATTCGGTATAGCTGCCCTGATCTTCAGTGATAAGACCTAATAATTCATGGGTTGCTTGACCTGGCAGTGGTTTGTTCTCATGATTAAGTAAATGAGTCGCTTCTAAATCTACCTTGGTTGTTAAATTGAATAAGGAGCCTTGGTATTGCATATTCAGATCAATGCCACTCACTTTTTCCCAAGCTGCATTGACGGGACGTTGATTGAGTGATGTTACTTGCTTACTAACACTATGGCGTTCAAAGCTATTGCAATAATCGCTATAGGCTTTAGGGTCGGTATAACAAAGTTTCAGCACATCAGAGCCATTGACTGAGGTGATAGCTTCTTCAACTTCTATATCGAAATAATCAATCGTTGCAGATAAACCTTCAATAAAACTGGCTTGCCATACAAGACCCAAAGTAAATGTGTCAGCAGACTCAGGCTCTACTTCTGGATTACCTCCGACAGCGGTTAAAACCGTAGTGCCATCTTGTACAAAATCAACCGGAACGCCATCTGCTAAACAATTGGTAGCGATGTCTCCGCTGGCATTTTCACAGGGATCAATAGTGCGAAGATTCTCAGAATTAGTTCCACCAAACTGCTCAGTTAGCATAGGTATTCTAAAAGCTGTCGATTTAACACCACGTAGCATTAAGCTATCGACAATTTGCCAAGTTAAGCCAACTTTGTAGGTCGTTTTATCTCCAAAGGTGCTGTAATCAGCATAACGAGTGGCTATTTCAGCATTAAGAGATTTAACAAAAGGTAAATCCGCGAGTAAAGGAAGCGAAAATTCAGCGTAGACTTCATTGACGTCATAATGGCCATTAATGCTATCTTCACCACCATTACGTAATACGGTTGAGTCTGGGTTACGCCAACCACTTTCGTATCTACTTTCCAGTCCTGCGGCAAAAGCTAGTGTACCAGCAGGTAATTGAGTAATGTCACCGGTAAGGTTTAAGGTAAATGATCTGAGTTCATTACCACCATTACCTTCTCGGCGGTATTTCACGTAATCAATTACCTCTGGGCTTAACTCTCCTACACCAAACCAATCACCACAAGGAATACTCGCTCCAGCATCGGTACTACAAATATTTTCATCTAATGTCTGACTGGCTCTTTCCTTATCTAAGTCGAAGGTCCAGCCATCATTGCCTGTATTACGGCTATAGTTATACGCCATATCCCAGTGCCAGTCGTTACTGAATTCACCGTTTAGTCCTAACACGAGTCGAGTAGTATCGGTCTCTTGAAAAAAGAAGGGAGCGCCTAATTCGGTATTACGACGTTTTGTTAGCTCAAGGTTTTGTCCAGTTGGATTATAAGAAAAGTCTTTAGACACCATAATGCCGCCAATGCTTCGTGGGGTAACAATCTGCTCAGATTGGCGATTACTATACATGGCTTCAGTAAATAAATTAATTTGCTCGGTTAATTGATAATTAACTGTCGTCGCTAAGTTCATTCGCTTACTTGGACTGACTGCATTTAAGTAAGGTATCCAAGTAAAAGCGTGCTGACTACTGTCATACGTATCATAACTATTGCCATCACCTTGAGGGTTTTGGTTAAATTGCACACTTTGCCCATCGGCTAATAAAGCACGACCACCCTCGGTAGAAGAGCTGCCAAAACAAGCTAATTGGCTGGTACCATCATCGTTAACTATTTCAGATTTGGCACAATCAATTCTATCCGATTGTCTAACTGCTTCGGTATTTACGTAGTTCGCACTAAAAACAAAATTACCACGCTCGAATGATGAACCAATGTTTAAACTTAATTCTTGATGCTCACCGTCACCTTCATCAGAAGCACCTGCTTTTGCGGTAAACGTAGCACCTTCAAGTTCACTCTTGGTAATAATGTTAACTACACCCGCGACAGCATCTGCACCGTATATGGCAGATGCACCATCTTTTAAAATATCGATGCGCTCAATTAGCCCAGTGGGAATAGTGTTTAGATCTACCGAGCTATTTGCACCCGTGCCGCCATTAACCATACGTCTACCGTTAAGTAAGACCAGCGTTCGTTTAATGCCCATACCTCGCAAATTTACTTGGGCAGTACCATAACCACCACTGGTCCAGTATGCATTGGTAGCATTACCTGCGACACCCGCTGAAAAAGACATACGTTGTAATAAGTCTTCAACATTAACTATTCCTGTTAGTGCAATTTGTTCTGCGGTGATAACGCTAATTGGACTGGCGGTTTCGAAATCTGGTCGTTTGATGTGAGAGCCAGTGATAGAGATTTTTTCAATTTCTTTATCTGCAATACTCTCCTGCACATTTGCAAAAGCATGGGAATTATTAAACGCCATCAGTATGGCGGTAAATAAAAGGGATTTTTTCATCGGGAAGCACCAAGCTAAATAAAGTGCTCGTTGTTGTTACGAGCTATAAGGTGCTGAGATTTTATCAGTTACGAATAGTTACGTAGTGTGACATATTGCCGCAATTTCTGGTTATGATGGCTATTTAACCAGCGTGCTAATGTTACTGGCTAAACGTTTTATTCATTTGCTGTTGTATGTCTTCGTACCAACTATCCGTGATGGTAACCGCAGGTAAGGCTTCTATTTCAATGGTGCCTGAAGTTGCGGTTTTACTTGATTCATTATAAACCTCTAAGATGTTTTTAATGACAATGGGCTGGGCTTTAAGTTTAAGCTTTTCAACCAGTAATTTTGCACCTGCTTCAAAAGGTTCAATTTTACCGGATTGTGAGCGTGTCCCTTCTGGAAAGATGATAACTTTTTTGCCTTTGCAAACTTTTACATCTTTTAATAGTTTAATGATGGCACGACTGTCTTTTTGATCAACAGTAATATGGCCAACTCTATCGACGATACTAGAAACAGGCCATTTATCCATAATACCCGTTCTGCCAATAAAACGAATATCATTCCCTACAATTTCTTCAAGGGAGAAAATATCAAACATACTTTGATGGTTAATAATTAAAATATCAGTGTCAGCATCAATCGTGCCGGTAAGGTTCACGCGAGCACCTACACTATGCATAATTAACGAAGTAAAAAACCGACGAAAGCGATTAAATCTTATTCCGTGGAGTTTACATAAAGACAAGGCTACTGACTGGGCTGCAATAGCGACATACATTTTGTATTTTTTAAAATAGAAGGCAAACATGAAAATTTATCTGAAGCTAAAGCTAAGCTTCAATCCCCCAGCCATCGGTGTAACCATTGAACTGAGTAACAATTTTGTCAAAAGCTTCTTCTTGCATAGTTATAGCTTGATGGGAGGGGATCATCGCAATTGTGCAGTCTACATCCCAAACATTAGGTGTTTCATCTGGGTGTAAGTGACATTTAATTTGGGGTAAGTGCTCTTTTATATGATCAACCATAGCCTGTGCTTGGCTTTCTTTTTCGAACAAATGGAAAAATACCACATCATGTGGTTGGCTCAAGTCTATACCTGCTTGGTGCATTTCGGCTAACACTTGGCCTGTTTCGTCATCTGGGTAGTTCATAGAGGAGTACTATATCTTATGTAATATTAATGGAAGCATTATAAGTCGCTATAAGCGACTTGAATAGAGCTTGTGATAAATAAATATTTTATGACTTATTTTAATTTCTCGGGTATTGAGTCAGCATAGTATTCACCGCTTCCATTGTTTTTTCATTTTGTGTCGTGCTGTTATCTTTTGCTTCGAAATCTAGCGGATAGATACTTCGCCATACGGAGCGATGGCGTTTAGGATCAACTAAGTCAATAATTAAACCACCAGGATATATGGCCCACTCGTTATTATCTTGTTGCCAAGTATTCGCTTTTAAACAGTGAGGACAAAATAAGACGACTTTATTGTAATTTTGGTAATTTTGGCGTTTACCCTTAACTAAGTAATAAGTGACTATAATATCTGCATCGTTAAGGTCGCTATAAACAAATGCCTGTGCGTTTAGACTTTTTTCTATTGCGATTTCAATACGGTTTCGTTGTGCATAACTTAGACTTTGACTATCAAAAAAGTCAGAATCATTGAGGTAAAAACTATAGGTTTTTACCTTAGAAAAATCAAAATCAGTATGATAAATCACAGGGTTGTTCATTGAGCTACAACCAGATAAAGTGAATATAATTAGGCAAAGTAGCAATAATTTTATCGGCAATGTTAATACCATCAGTTAGTCTACACAGAGTAATAAATACAGTAAAAATAAAATACTAGCCTAACAATTGGCTTGAGGTTTGAACAGGAAATTAACAAAATTATATGATTACATCACTTTTTGACCTTAAGTCACTTTTTACAATACAGATAAGGATATTTAATGATTAAAAGTACATACAAACAGCTATTTATTGGGGTATCACTCCTTGCAATGAGTGTTGTTTCGTTAACAGCGCAAGCACAATCCTCTGTTTGGAAAGTGAGTAAAGGCAATGATCATATTTTTATTGGTGGGACAGTACATATTTTACCACCGTCAGAATTCCCATTACCTGAAGAATTTCAACAAGCTTATAAAGAAAGCGATAGCATAGTATTAGAAGCCAAATTAGCTGATGCCAGTGATGCTGATTTTCAAATGAATATGATGCGACAAATGACATATGCTAACGGTAAAACAATTAGCGGTTTTTTAACGGCAAAAACGCAACAACAACTCAAGGATTATGTTTCGAGTTTAGGTGTGGATTTGGCAATGTTTGAGCATTTTAAACCGGGTTTTTTGGTTACCATGTTAGCCTTATTAGAAGCAAAAAAAGCACAGTTATCTGGAGAAGGCGTTGATGTCTTTTATAGCAAGCAAGCTAAAAGGGATAAAAAAAATATCACCTATTTGGAAAGTGCTGAATTTCAAATGAAGATGATTGCTGACATGGGCATTGGCGATGAGGAGCATTTCATCAAATCAAATATTGAGCAGATGAAAGACTTCAAAGCAATGTTTACCGGTTTACTTAAAGCATGGCGGGCAGGTGATGATCAACAGCTTATTAAGTTAGCTATTAAGCCAATGAAGGATGATCCAAAAACGTTTAAAAAATTGCTAACAGATAGAAATCGCACTTGGATACCACATATTGAGCGCATGTTCGCTGACAATGGTCAAAGTACAGATAAAGAGTTTGTCTTAGTAGGAGTCGCGCATCTAGCTGGCGATAAAAGTGTCTTAACGTTTTTGAAAGATAGAGGATATCACGTAGAGAAGTTATAGTATTTTTTATCTAAGTTGACCCCTTATAACAGCAATTAAGTGAACTGTTAAAGGGGGCTAATTTACTTTCAACCTACCATAGACTGTCTTGATTAACGTCTTTAAAGCTAAGTACTTTACCACCGAACTCTTCGGCAAAAGCTTGCGCATCTGATTGTAAGCTAAAGCTTGCTAACGTTTTCCCCATTGCACCTGTTTTTTCAGAGCCGGTAACAAACCAAGCCTTTTTTGCATCAATAAAATACTTATCATCGATACTGTCGCTACCCCATGGCATTTTACTCATATCATGCACTAATATTTGACTGACATTACGGGTATTTTCTGGGTCTAAATAATAGCTGAACATGTCGCGGGTAGAGCAGAATTTAAAGACATTTTCACCTTGCTCTTTTCTGAAAACTTCACCCTTGGGGCCATCAAAATTGGTAATAAGCATGCCACATAAGTGACATTCATCGCTGCTTTCCATGGCAACCGCTTTATGAATAACGTCTTGTTGAGCAGAATTATCTGAACAAGCTGAGATGATGATCAAACAAAATAGTGCGCCGAAGGTTTTAAAAATAGCTGACATTACAGTTTTTTCCTTTTAAAGATAAATATGGCAATCGATAAGGGTAAGACAACCCAAGCAAATAGAGCAGTGAATAACTGTTCTTGTGAGAGGCTAGCGTTAATCGCTACGGCAAGTACGCCGTTAACATCACTACTATCAAGCCCTGAAAGGTTAACTAAACGGAAAATATCCGCAGGATTAAGCATCATTAATTGTGTTAAACCGCCTTGGCTAATGCCTTGTTCAACGCCAACAAGCAACGCTAGTAAAGCTAAATCAAAGGCTAACGCAAATAGGAACCAAGTAATCAAAGCAAAACCAGCAGCTTTAGACTTTTCACTTACCGATAAGCTAATTAAATATGAAATTGCAGTAAAGCTTAAACCAAGTAAAATCGCGCTAACAATAAATATTGAAAAGCTAGATATTATTGCTATATCACCTAGTTGAAAATACAATAGAACGGCAGATGAGCCAAAACCAAGTAAGGTCGCCAGAGCAATAATACTGCCTTGACCGATGAACTTGCCAAGTAGTAACTGACTTTTGCTTAACGGGTAAGTCAGTAGTAATAATAAGGTACCACTTTCTTGTTCGCCGACAAAGCTATCGTAGCTAAGCAGCAGAGCAATTAGTGGAATAAGAAAAACGGCTAAACTGGCTAAACTGGCAACGGTTGTTGAAAGTGAAGCAACACCAACAGCTCCGGAAGCCGCAGCACCAAAATAAGTCAAGCCAATAGACAACAAAGCGAAAATCAGGGTAATAGAAATTAACCAACGGTTTCTTAAACCGTCGTGAAATTCTTTATTGGCAACGGTAAATATTTGTTTCATTAGCTTTGCACTCCTTGCGTTTGTGCAGAGCTTTCATGTAATGAAAGGAAATGCTGATAAACTTGCTCTAAATTGGCGGTTTCTACTTGTAAGTCATCTAAGCCTTCATGGCTAAGGAGTTGCTTTAACACTTGAATTTTTTCCTGTTCAGGTACCAATAGGGTATTTGGACAATTGGCTGTTAAAAAACCATTCAGTTTATTATCGTTAGCAACAGAACCATTCAGTCCAATTGGCTTGATAGCAACAGGTAATGCCGCTTGTTGGCGTAGTTCGGCTAAAGTGCCCATCGCTAACAATTGTCCAGTTGATAAAATCATTGCACGGTCAATATGTTGTTCAACACCGGGCAAAACATGAGAACATAAAATGACACTGGATCCGTTCGACTTTAATTGATCAACTGTTTTATAAAAATCTCGGGTAGCAATGGGATCTAAGCCAACGGTTGGCTCATCAAGTAATAATAATTTGGGTTCTCCGATAAATGCTTGGGCTAAACCTAATCGCTGACGCATCCCTTTGGAATAAGTCTTTACTTGTCTTTTCATCGCATGGGTAATACCCACCTGTTCAAGTAAATCAATCGCATGTTTTTTAGTGAAGCCTTTTAACTTTGAAAAATAAGTTAATACTTCTAGGCCAGTAAGCTGTTCATAAAAGCTCACATTTTCAGGTAAATAACCAACTTTACTACGGCAATGCCATGCTTCTTTTGAATCAGGGGCCATACCCATGACTTCAATATTGCCACGACTCGGAGAAATAACGCCTAAGATAAGTTTCATCATGGTTGTTTTACCTGCGCCATTATGACCAAATAAACCCATTACCTCACCTTGATTTAGGTGCATTGTCACTGATTTTAACGCATCGAGTTGCTGGTAACTTTTACCTGCATCGATTAGTGATACTAGTGGAGTACTCATAAAATTATTCCTTCAAGCTTGCGCTAGTGGTATTTGTTGACTGCGCAGAATTACTTTTTGTCAGGGTAGATGCTGAAACAGCTTGCTCGGTCATTGCTAAACTTGGAGCACTCATTAATGGGAAACTGTCTTTAACGCCAGGTGGTTTAAGTACTGGAAATTGTCTTTGTACCCAGCGTAAAATTAAAATAGCAGGACTGTCCATAATCATTTTCATTTCAGGGTATTGCCAGACAAGCTTATCGATGCCATCGTTGGGTTCAAAAATTGTATCACCGATCCCATCATTACCCATATCCCAGCCTAAATAATTACTCCAGTAGTTACCTCGCCCATCTTTGCTCCATTCTTGTTTTTTATTGGAGACATATTTAACTTGGGTAGGGTTATTGATAAAACTGTTGCCGAATATTTTCACCTTTTCAGATCCCGCAGTAAGGTGAATACCTATTTCGGTAGTATCAATAATATTATGTTTTATAGTGTTGTAGCCAGAGTTGTATACGAATAAGCCTTTACCGTCTCGACCAAGTACTTTGTTTTCAGGTTTGGTCCAAACGTCTTTAATTTGATTATAACTAAAGGTAGATTCAGTAATAAAATTGAGGAGAAAACCGTAATCTTCGCTATTGGTGGTTTTATTGCCAGTAATGGTTAATCGACGTGAACTCATTAAGGCGTAACCTGCACGCGTCTTATAAGCGACATTATTTTTTACAGTATTGTCGTAGGAATACATGTAATGCACACCATAGCGTAAATCATGCATAGTGTTTTGTTCAATAAGGTTATTTTGGCTTGAGATAACATAGACACCATCTCGGGTTTCATAAACCTCATTTTGGTACACATGACTATGGGTAACATTGGCTATTTGTATGCCATTGCCTCTGTCTGCTGATCGCAGTTTAATATTGCCCTTCACCTTATTATTAATGATTTTAGCCTTGGTAACATGATTAAGCCAAATACCAAAACCATCGCCTATTAATAGATTGTTTTTAATGATTAATTCGGGAACTTTTTCATAGTTAATTTTTTCATTAGAATAGATACCAGAATTTTGCTCGGTTAAATCATTACCCCAATTGATTATAGTGAGGTTTTCTAGCGTAATGTGAGAATTTTTGAGCAGTAATGCGTGCCCTTTACCTTGCGCGTCTATTGTGGCTTTGCCTCTTTCGTCACTTCGAAGTGTCACTTGTGTGGGTATAGTGAAATTACCGAAGTAACTTCCCGGCGCTAGGGTAATAACATCACCATTTTGGCTATTATTAAGTGTTTGTTGTAAATCATCACCGGGTGATAATTGAATTTCTTGCGCACTGGCTTGTTGAGCATAAATGCTGCTAATGATGAACAAGATGGCAAGTGATTTTTTGAAGAGTTGCAAAACAATTATTCTATAAAAGGGTAACTAAATGCAGCATAGCATTATTCGGTTAAAATCAGTTGATCTCGATTAAATAAGTTTCATTTATAGGCTCTTTTAGGGAATTAATACATAAAATACCTTGCAATATCGTGGATAATTTATTTTTGCTGTTTTGGGCACGATATTTCGTCGTTATAAGGGCCGATAATAACTATACTCAATTCTGCTGCTTTATTTGTATCAATAAACATACCAGTTCGTATTTCCATGCCTGCAGTACATTAGCTGCATGATAGAAGCAGTTTCCGGTGATTAAAGTAACTAAAGTAACAAAAAAGCCTGATACATTGCAGTACCAGGTTTTTTAAATTGTAAATAACGCTTTGTTAAGTTAAAGCATAGGCTTCAACAAACATATGACCACGCATTTTCATGCTGATAGTAAATTAACCGCATGACGGCAGCTGCTTGCTAATATCAAGGCTAGAACTATTTCTTGTTATTAAGATCCTAAAAAAGCCTGAGACTTTGCAGTGTCAGGCTTTTGAATCTGTAGATAACTATGTGTTAAGTTAAAGCTTAGACTTCAACAAACATACAGCCAAACATTTCCATGCTTGTAGTATATTAACTGCATGACAGAACCGGTTTCCTGTTATTAAGAGCACAAAAAAGCCTGAGACTTTGCAGTGTCAGGCTTTTCAAATTGGAGATAGCAGTTTGTTAAGTTAAAGCTTAAGCTTCAACGAACATACGACCACGCATTTCCATATGTAGTGCATGACAGAACCAGTTACAGTAATACCATTGTACGCCTGGTTTGTTAGCAGTGAAGGTAATAGACGCTGTCTGTTGAGGACCAATTTCCATTTGAACACCATGGTTAGTCATACAGAAACCATGCGTTACATCTTCAACTTGGTCAAGGTTTGTTACGATAACTGTAACTTCATCACCTAGTTTAACATTAAATGATTCCATGCCGTACGTAGGTGCAACAGAAGTCATATAAACACGTACTTTCTTGCCATCGCGAATGACTTTATTATCACTCATTGGATCAACACCATCACGTTTTGCGATTGCTAATGTTTCAGCAAACGTTGGCTCATCACGAGTATAAACTTTCTTAGGCTTAATTTTACTACGGTGTACCATAATACAGTCATGCGGTTCAGCAAATGTTGGACCGTCATGAACAAGTTTCATTTCATCTCCAGAAATATCAATTAATTGATCATTTTCTGGCTTAAGTGGTCCAGTAGGTAAGAATCTATCTTTAGAGAACTTACATAGAGCAATTAACCATTTACCATCAGCATCACGTGATTCACCTTGTGTTGTGTGGTTATGACCTGGTTGATAATGCACATCAAGCTTTTGACGTAAGTAATTAACTTTTTCGCCATTGTAGGCTTTAATCGCATCGTCAACATTCCATTTAGCAATTTGGCTATCTAGGAATAATGTAGTGTAAGCATTACCGCGGCCATCAAAAGCTGTATGTAATGGCCCTAAACCTAGCTCAGGCTCTGCTACAACAGTATCACGAGGTTTAATTTTATTAGCAAATAAATCATCTAGCTTCGCGATAGAAATTACCGTTACTGTTGGTGACAATTTACCATTTGCCATAAAGTACTTACCTTCTGGCGACGTATTCAAACCATGAGGTGATTTTGGTACTGGGATATAACGTGTTAAGTCAGAACCTTTACGACCATCTAATACTGGCACATTATTACCGTTGTAAGTTTTGAACTTACCTGCTTTTAATGCTGCTTCACAAGCGGCTAAGCTAAAGATAACAACGTGATCACGCTCAGCGCCAATCATTTCGCCTAAATTCATACCCATTTCTGAATTGTAACAAGTAGAAGCGAAGTATTTACCATCAAAATCGGCATCAGTATTATCTAAGTTACCGTCAACCATAACTTGGAAAGCCATTTCCATGGTTTCTGCGTCAATTACGTTGTATAACGAACGGTATGTACTAACGTCTTTCATGCCGTCTTTACCGTCGTTATTCATTGGAATTTCAAATTCACCATTACAAACAACGTATTTAGTGTATGGTGCTTTTTGTACTCGTAAGCCGTGAACTGCTTGTACATTTGGTACGGTAAGCATTTTGTCACACTTCATGATGTCACAACGAATACGTGCTACACGAGAGTTAGCTTTATCATTAATAAAAACGTATTTACCGTTATAACTACCATCGGTCATACTCATATGAGGATGATGAGAGTCACCCATCATGATGTCAGCACTTTCGCCTTTAATACGTTTAGACTCTTCAGTTAAGCCCCAGCCTGTTGCAGAGTCAGTATTAAATACAGGAATGCGCATTAATTCACGCATTGAAGGGATACCAATAATACGTACTTCACCAGAATGACCACCTGACCAGAAGCCATAATACTCATCTAATTCACCTGGGTGTACAACTGCGCTCATGGCCATTTCTTTTCTTTGTGCTTGTGCAGTTGAGGCAAACATAGCTGCTGTCATTGGCGCAGCTACAACACCAGCGCCAATTAGGGCACTTTTACCAAAAAACTTACGACGTTCTTCGCTTTCCAATGTAACTTCATTGGAGTCATTCGTTAAATTTAACTCTTCTTTACTCATTGGTATTCTCCACTTTACTTATAATGTAATTAAATTTGTAATTTAACTGTTTTGATTCAATTTAGTTCGCTTGATCCAATTAAGCTACTTCGGTTATTTCAATTTCTGTTTCTTTAAACTTTGCTTTCTTTCTTGCTAATTTTTTCAATGGTGGACATTTTTCGTCATTAAAATAGGTCACTTGACAATCAAGACAGTAATGACATTCACGCATATTAATAACACCGTCTGGGTTAATGGCTTGAATTTCACATTCTTTAGCACATGTTTTACAAGGCTGACCACATTCAGGACGACGACGTAACCAGCTAAATAAGCGAATGTTATTACTGGTTGAAAGCGCTGCACCTAATGGACACAAGTAACGACAAAAGAACTTGCGGTTAAAAATGTTAATAATGAGGAGAATGGATGCATATAGAACAAACGGCCATTCACGATCAAACTTCAGTAGGAAAGTTGTTTTAAATGGTTCTACTTCAGCGAATTGCTCTGCCAGTGCTAGAGACTCCATCGATAGACCAAAGAGCGCTAATAAAATGAGATATTTGATAGCCCATAAACGTTCATGGACGGCCCAAGGTAATTCAAACTGTGGAATTTTGATGTAGCGAGCAAAAATATTCATCAACTCTTGTAATGCGCCAAATGGGCATAACCAACCACAGTAAACTGCACGACCCCATAAAATCATGGTAACCGCTGCTGCTCCCCAAAGAATAAAAATTACTGGGTCAAGTAAGAATAAGTCCCAAGAAAAATCAGTCATGAAGGCTTGTAAGAAAGTAAAAACGTTCACTACAGAAAGTTGTCCGCCCCAAGACCAGCCAATAAATACCACCGTGACAATCAAGAACAAATGACGGAAGTTATGCATAAATGTTGGGTGACGTACGAGAATATCTTGGAAAAACAAGCTCATAACAACAATGATAAGCAAAATGATAAGTATGATGACTTCTGCTTCTTTCTCTTTCCACACTTGCTGAACCAGCGTTAATTCTGGCTCAGGCATGATGACAGCTGGGCGATCTAGGTATTTGTCTAAAGTATGATAATCTGCTTTAAAACTTGTGAATATGCTTTCTAGAGGGCCGGTTTGTCGACGAACAAGCAACTCTAACTGCCAATCAGAAGCAGGGTTGAATTTGTGGTGTTCACGAATAATAAATATTGAACGTTCATTGAACTGTGGTGCCCCATCAACATAAATATCAGGTACACGACTATGATCTAAATCTCTAAAGGCAAATGCTTCGCTATTTTGTAATATTTGAATACGATCAAAAATAGCACCACGAACATAACCTGATCCCTTAAATGAATACCCAGTACCCATTAAAATAACAGCGTGTTCGCCAGGTTTGAGCGAAGACATCATATAGTCATATTCACTATCGCCTAGTAAGTTACGACCAACGGTAGGAATATCTACTTGTGCAAAATAAACCTCAGCAAACATATCTTGTTTTTGTTCGTCAGTCGCTTCCTCAATATGCTCGGCTTCTGTACCAACAAATGCTTCATCAACCGTTTTTCTGTTTAGGTATAACTTACGGATAGAACCATCACCTGTAAGGGTAGTCCAGTCTGACTTAGCAAAAACGTCGGGGTAAATGGTTCCCATTGGTTGAATGATTTCTTGGTTAGCACTTATAATGCCTAATGCACGAGCCACTTGTGTTGCTGATTTGACAATACCGACATTCATTACCATGACGGTAACGGTTGCGCCAGAAAGGCCATCGATATGTATAACGTTTTCGGTTTTGTTCCCACCAACTTTTAGGCGATCACTGACATGTAATCCGTCATATTGCTTGATGAAATTGTGCAATTTACTTTCAGGAATACCCGCTAAAATAATTGGTTCATGGTGCTCTAATACTTTTGCACCCAAATAAACGCCTTTAATATCAATAGCTACTAACATATTTACTGGTTCGCCTGAGTAGGCTGGAATTTTAGCTATATCGTTGGTTTCAAAGGCGTAACCTAGAATGTCTTCGCCTTTATAAACAGTCCAAACTAACGGACCTCCTGCTGCAGTGGCTTTCTTTTCACTAATTTTAGTTTGCTCGGCAAATATTTCCTTAATTAACGGTACAGGATCTTTAGGTGGGCTAACAAAAAGAGCTTGCGCAGGCATGATGACACACAAAGATAAAAGCAATGCTTGGGTGAGCGTGCTTCTTAGGGAAGAAACTGTTTGTCTGGGAAAACGCATTAAGACATTAAAAAAATTATTTACTAACATGACATCGCCAATGTGTTGTGTTCATGCAGTATGGCATAAAAATAACCAACTGCGACAATATGTCACAGTTTACGCTTTCGCTTCAAAATCATTATGATATAGATCAAGCTATTTAAATAAATATGTCTGGGTATAACTCCTTTAATTCCCTAGAAAAAATATGGGTATTTATATTGCTTACTTAGCTATATTGTAAAATGATCTAATAGAAAATTATTCTTTTCTGCATTTGATAAAACCACAATGATGATAGTTTTAGTGCAACATCAGTATGTTTTATAGGTATATTTTATGTTATGAATATATGGCGAGTGACCAAAATTAGTAACAAATTAGCCGTGCCGTTGTGACTGAAAAAAGAAGCTTTTAAGCAATGTTGGTAAGAGTTTCAGGATAAACAGAGCCATTCACAGGAGGAGGGATTAGCTATTTTCTTATTATAAAGGCGAGCTTTTTTAAAATATCTCCTCGATAGTTTTGGCGCAATATGCACACCTTTATTTAATCTAGATGTGCTGAAACTCATACGGTAAAATGCAGCATCAAACTGCATTTTTAGTCATTAGAAAATATTGGCGTGTAATTTCTCAGCAATAAAATTGATGGCTTGTTGTGCTCGTACACTATTACCCGCGCCATCCAGTCTAGGCGAGAAAACAGCGACGGAAAACCTGCCCGGTGATACTGCGATAATGCCACCACCAACACCACTTTTTGCGGGTAAACCTACTTGATAAGCCCATTGACCGCTATTTTCATATAGCCCTGCGGTTGTCATTACCGCTAACACTCGAGAGACATTTTCACTGCTCATCAAACGCTTGTCTGTTAACGGATGCACACCATTATTGGCAAGAACTGATGCCATCACGGCAAGATCTTTAGCAGTAACGGCAACTGAGCATTGACGGGTATATACCGCCAGATTAATATCGACATCACCATAAAAACGATTATAGGAGCTTAATAGCTCGGCAATTGCGCGATTATGTCCGTTGGTCTCAGATTCAGATTTATAGACATCTTCTAAAACACTCAATTTCCTGTTGGCAAAGTTATCATACCAAGCAGAAAGAACTGACCACTTAGCTTGTTCATTTTTACCATCAAGCAAGCTAACAGTGGCTATCGCTCCAGCATTGACTAAAGGATTTACGCTGCGTGCTTTATTGAGCTCTATAGCGGTCACTGAATTGAATGCCAAACCTGTAGCGTTTACTCCTATTTTATCAACAATTATTTGTGGACCTTTTTGCTCCATTGCTAGTGCTAAGGTGAATACTTTTGAAATAGATTGGATAGAGAAGGGCTGGTTAACGTCACCTATGGTGTAAATTTCACCGTGTGGAGTGGCCACGGCTAAACCAAAATACGCTGAATCAACTTTCGCTAAGGCAGGAATATAGTCAGCATTTTTTCCTGATTCATCATGTTTGAATTTCTGGTATGCGTCATCTAGTATACTCTGAATAACTGTTTTTTGTGGGGACTTTGCCAATGTAGGACTGGCACAGGTTAATACCAGTACCTGAACAAAAATGATTAAAGAATGTGTTAACTTCATGTCATTAATTCCTTGTTAATATTTAAAATCGACTGAGGTTTGTACTCTAAAGTTATCTGCTTCAAGGTGTGCCTTATTTTGAACATCACCATATTGTAATTCAACCCCAGCTTTAAGTTGGCTAAGCTTAGTTAAGTAAAAGAAGTGGTAAGTAGCAAGAGATATAAGTGAGAATATCATTATTGTCGTGCTCGCCATGAAAGTAATGATTAATCGCTAGCTTTCCTGTGGCAGGATAAAATAACCCGTTATGACAATTTTCATTACGAGTAAACAATGTAATAAGTAAAAAGGCATAAAAAAGCCAGTAACGTCAGTACTGGCTTGATAGTAAGAGAATGAAATTTTTAAGTAAATTAACTTACGGTAATTCGAGCAAACTTGCGTTTACCTACTTGATAAACTGCCGTTGTGCCAGCGCTAACAACTAAGCTACGGTCGGTTATCTTTTCGCTATCAATTTTAGCCGCACCTTGTTTTATCATTCTAAAAGCATCGGAAGTACTACCGACTAACCCCGCTTCTTTTAGCAAGTTAGCGATGGCTATTTCACCATTTTCAGTAGCGATTGTAAGTTCTGGCATATCATCAGGTAGAGCACCTTTTTGGAAGCGATTGATGAATTCATCATGGGCAGCTTGTGCGGCAGCGTCATCATGAAAACGAGCAATCAATTCTTTAGCTAAATCGATTTTTACATCACGAGGGTTTTTACCTTCACTAATGTCAACTTTATAGCGTTCGATTTCTTCAAGCGGCTTAAAGCTAAGTAACTCGTAGTAACGCCACATCAATACATCTGAAATAGACATTATTTTGCCAAACATTTCAGTAGGCGAATCAGTAATACCAATGTAGTTACCTAATGATTTAGACATTTTTTGTACGCCGTCTAAACCTTCAAGTAATGGCATCATAAGGACTGTTTGTGGACGTTGTCCTTCAGACTTCTGCAATTCACGACCCATCAATAGATTGAACTTCTGATCTGTACCACCCAACTCAACGTCTGACTCTAATGCAACTGAATCCCAGCCTTGTACAAGCGGGTACATAAACTCATGGATAGCAATTGCTTGACCGTTAGCGTAACGCTTTTTAAAGTCATCGCGTTCCATCATACGGGCTACGGTTTGACGAGAAGCCAGTTGTAACATACCGGCAGCACCTAACTTTTCCATCCAAGTAGAATTAAAAGCCACGGTTGTTTTAGCGGGATCTAAAATTTTAAAAACCTGCTCTTTATAAGTTTCGGCATTGGCTAGTACATCTTCTTTGGTCAGTGGTTTTCGGGTAACATTTTTACCCGTTGGATCACCAATCATGCCGGTGAAATCACCGATTAAGAAAATAACTTCATGGCCTAATTGTTGAAATTGACGAAGTTTGTTAATTAAAACTGTGTGGCCTAAATGCAAATCAGGTGCAGTTGGATCAAACCCTGCTTTTATTTTAAGCGGTTTACCCGTTTTTAATTTTGCAAGTAACTCTTCTTCAACTAATATTTCTTCGGCACCGCGTTTTAGCTCTGCGAATGCTTGGTTAACTTCGGTCATTAGGACTCCACTGTTTGGCATTGAGTACTTAGTCTATTAATAAGTGATAACTACTGAGTAGTTGCGCTGGAAGTAATGCGCACCACCTTTGATAAATGAGTGGTTATAGTGACTAGGTAAAGTTTATTTAATGGTCGAATTCTACTGTACTTTGCCAGTGGGATAAAACCTTATAATGGCTTTTTTAGTAAAAGAAATGATGATCCTGACCATAAACAGAGTCAATAAAGGCTTAACTGACCCGAATTAAGCTAGTTTTTAGTTTTTATCGGTATTTCTGACCAATAAATAATTAAAGATCATTTTTTCTTTTTCTTAGCAATGCACAAAATTTATGCTGATGTTCCTTAGCTACTTTGCATTTTTATATAATTAATAACATTTGTTTACAAATACCCTTGCTTTCATTGACTAACACCGCCCTTTATCGCGCTATTTTTTCTGTAGTTTAACTACAGTTTTGATATAGTCGGTAAATTACCTGAATTTGTTATTCATTTTTCTGTTCCCGCTATGAAAGTTTCGAGTCGTACCCTGTTGAATAAATTATTAGAAATATTTAAAAACTTACCTAAGTTACATCGTCAGATAATAATTGTCAGTGGTTGTTTTTTACTACTTTTATTGATTTTTCCTTCGAGTGAAGAAAATCTCGATGTTGAAGATATTAAGGTTGGCAAACGTATACAGGTATCTTTGCCAGAAGATATAGTGCCTAAAGGTGCAATACCAAAGCAAAGTGCTTTACCACAACGAAGTCTAAGCAAAGTCAAAAACAAAGTGACAACTGAACAATTGCCCTCGTTAGCTAAAACTAGTAGTTCGCCAAATGAAGGTAGCTTAGTGAGTGGTAAATTAGAAAAAAAACAAAAAATCCAAGACTCACTAGAAACTCTTGCCCAACTAAGTTGGCAAACAGTTAAGGTGCGCAGTGGTGATTCTTTAGCGTTAATATTAAAACGTTTGGGTTTTAGTGCTCAAACAACCTATGCGGTGAGTACTGCTAAAGGTAAAGAAAGTAAACTACTCAAGAAACTGAATGTGGGTGATAAATTACGTATTGCCAGCAATGAAGAAAAGCAATTAGCTGCTCTTGAGTACCCTCTGTCTAAAACGGATACCCTATTTATTAATTTAGTCGGAGATAGTTACCAATCTCATCGAGAAAGCAAAGAAGTCGAAATACGAGAGAGCTTTAGTTACGGCACTATCAATTCTAGTTTTTGGAATGCAGGCGTTAGTGCGGGCTTGAATGATAGCCAAATTATTAATTTTGCCAATATTTTTGGTTGGGATATTGATTTTGCTTTAGATATCCGTGAAGGGGATAGCTTTCATATTACTTATGAAAAGAAATATATTGACGGCGAATATATCGGTCCAGGCAATATTTTAGCGGCAGAAATAACTAACCAAGGAGAAGTATTCCAAGCTATTCGTTTTACTGATGATGAATATTACAGCCCTGATGGTAAAAGTATGCGCAAAGCTTTTTTACGTGCACCGGTTAATTTTAAATATATAAGCTCTAGTTTTAAACGAAAACGTTTTCATCCAGTGCAAAAACGTTGGAAAGCACATCGTGGCATTGATTACGCCGCTAAAACTGGCACACCCGTTGTTGCGGCAGGTAATGGTAAAGTGACGCATGCAACGTATAACAAATACAATGGTAATTATGTCTTTATTCAGCATGGTAATGGCATAGTAACCAAGTATTTACACTTCTCTAAACGTGCGGTAAAAAAAGGTCAACGTGTCAAACAAGGACAGGTTATTGGTTATGTGGGCGCTACTGGTTTAGCGGCAGGTCCACATTTACATTATGAATTTTTGCTTAATGGTGTACATCGTAATCCACGAACCGTTAAATTACCTGATGCTAGGCCTATCGCTAAAAAATATAAAGCCAAATTTTTGTTATTAGCAGATGAACGTTTAATGGCATTATCAGGGGCTAAAAATGCATTGTTGTCGACACAAGCAAGTGATATAGCGACGAATGAATAAAAATGAAATGATAACAGAGGGAAAATACTATCTTGGCTTAATGTCAGGCACCAGTGCCGATGGCATTGATTTAGTGCTAGTAGAGTTTACTAGCAGTGAGCAACAGCCTCGATTAATCGCCAGTTTTTATCAACGTTATACCACTGCTATTGCCGATAAAATTACCTCACTTTATCAACCCGGGAATAACGAAGTTGATCGTGCATTTCATTTAGATGTTGAGTTAGCCCAGTTATTCTCTCAGGCTATTAACGCATTTCTTCAGCAAGAAAAGCTGACTCCTGACGATATTATCGCTATTGGCAATCACGGACAAACCATACGTCATCGCCCGACGGGAGATAACCCATACACTCTCCAGATCGGTTGCTGTCAAACATTGGCTACATTGACAGGGATTCGTGTGGTAGGGCAGTTTCGCCGTAAAGATATGGCATTAGGAGGCCAAGGTGCCCCGTTAGTGCCCATTTTTCATCAGCAATTATTTGCTCAAACGGACTTGCCGAGCTTTGTGGTAAATATAGGTGGTATTGCCAATATAACCTTTTTGCCAGCACAAAATTCTAATCAGGCGGTGTTGGGGTTTGATACTGGTCCTGGCAATGCCTTACTCGATGATTGGTTTGCTAAACATCATCCAAACAGTGACGATTCTTTTGATAAAAGTGGTGCTTGGGCAGCGACAGGACAAGTTATACCATCACTGCTTGCGCAGTTGATGCAAGATGGTTACATCAACGCTGCTGCGCCTAAAAGTACCGGTAGAGAATATTTTCATCTTAAATGGCTTGAACAGCAATTGATGGCTTTTAAAAAGGCAAATAATTCACATAACGATGTATTTTCCTTGGATAGTGCGGATATTCAAGCGACATTATTGGTGTTTACCGCACAGAGTATTAGCAATGCTATCACGGCATTAACGTCACAGGGGAAAGTCTATTTGTGTGGCGGCGGCGTACATAATCGCGCGTTAGTTGAAGTACTTAATAAGTGTTTAAATGCCTCAGGAAAAACCTTTGAAATACATATGATGAAAGCTGTGAACATTGATGGCGACAGTCTTGAAGCCATGGCGTTTGCTTGGCTTGCCTATGCTTTTGATCAAGGGTTAGACAGTAACCTGCCTGCAGTAACAGGCGCAAGTGCACGTTGTACTTTGGGCAGTACTTTTCTTCCTTAAATCTTCTTTTCAAAATTTTTCCATAGGTAGGTTACGTTTAGCAACTGCACGCCTAAATCAGGGGTTAATTTACTAGTATTTCATTGCATCAATACTATACTTAACTACTGGGTGTTCAAAAAATGAACTAACTTGTTGTGTTGAAGTCTAACTCAGCACACCTTGGAAGTTAGTGTCGAGGAGGGCTTATGGAGTTTAAAGATATTCATATTGGTATGAAATGTGGCAGTAAGAAAGGCAGCGGTACTGTTACTTGGGTTGATGGCTCAACACATACGATTTATATGGTTGATTGCAATAGTAATGATAACTTTGAAGTTAACATCAGCGATATTATTGAAGATCCACAAGCGCACAATAAAGAAGATGATTACTATTAACTGTTTTTAAATCTATCTTTAAAAATTAATTAGAAACCCGGCAGATTAATATCCTGCCGGGTTTTTATTTTCATTCAGTAAATAACCTGTCCTTAGATATTCGCACATTATTCTTGGATAATGTTTTGATTTATTGATGTCTTAATAAATAGCGGGTGTTGTAATATCTTTTTGTTTAGATAACTCAATAAAATGCAACATGCATAAGGCACTAGAGACTTTAGTTTTGCTGTTTTAGTGAGATGGCAAACAGCCTTTATATAGCGTTCAGGTTAAATAGATTGAATCTGACTTAGGTATTTGACACACTGCGCAACTATTACCAAGTAAACTATTTGAACTCGTTATCAAACTCATGCATTAAGGTTTTTTATGGAATGGTTGTCTGTGCTACCTCCTTTGGTCGCTATTATTATTGTTATTTGGAAAAAAGAAGTCATTCTTGCTTTGCTTACCGCCGTATTCGTCTCTGAGTTATTATTAGCATTTCAGCACCATAATAATATTATTTTTCATGGTTTTGTTGGTTCACTTGAACGTGTTGTCAATGTTGTTTCTTCCGGTGGTAATGCACGCATTTTGATTTTCAGTTTACTGATAGGTGCTTTGTTGGCTTATGTTCGAGACTCAGGTGGTGTTACTGCAACAGTAGAAAAGTTAGTACATAACGGTATTGCCAAAAGTAAACGGCAAGTAGGCAGCTTAACCATGTTCACCGGCATGGTTATTTTTATCGAATCCAATCTTAGTGTATTAACCGCCGGTATTTTGTCTCGTGATTTATTTGATAGGTTCAAAATGAGTCGTGCTCGCTTAGCCTATATTATCGACAGTACCAGCGCACCAGTATGTATATTAGTACTGCTAAATGGCTGGGGTGCCTATGTGCTAGCGCTATTGAATAACTATGAACTAGGGCAATCATCTGTGTCTATTTTATGGGGCTCAGTGGCTTTTAATTTCTACGCTATCATCGCTTTGCTTATGGTGGTTTATACCGTGGTAACCGATAGAGTTCATGGACCAATGAAACAGGCAGAGTTAGCTTTGCATTCGAAAATCTCTCAAAAGTCGACCTCACAACAAACAGTATCACAAGCCATATTACAAGAAAATATGGTACCAGCAACTAAAGCGCGTTACATGTTGGCTCCCTTAATGACGATGATCTTCGGTATGTTTTTCTTTATGTACTGGAGTGGTCAGGGTGATATCACACAAGGTGATGGCAGTAAGTCGGTACTTTATGCCACGTGTTTAGGCTTGGCGGTTAGCTATTTTTTATTGCGTTTCTTTAAACGATTTGAGCATCAACAGCTAGTGGATATAGGGTTTAAAGGTATTGGCGAACTACTGCCGTTAGTAACGATCGTATTATTGTCATTGACCCTTGGCGCTAGTTTGAAAGAACTCGGCACAGGTTATTTCATTGCTGGTATTGTCGGAGAGTATTTACCTTTAATTCTTGTTGTGCCTATGTTATTTATCGCGGGTGCTGTTATTTCATTTAGTACGGGAACTTCATGGGGGACTTTTGCCATTTTGATCCCTATTGGCGTACCATTAATTCAAGCACTTGGCTTACCACCTTCACTGGTAATTGCTGCTATTCTTGGTGGCGGTATCTTCGGAGATCATTGCTCACCAATTTCTGATACAACCTGTGTTTCAGCTATCGCGTCAGGTTGTGACTTACTAGAGCATGTTAAAACCCAAATGCCTTATGCTTTAGTTGGTGGTGCGTTAACACTTATAGCTTATGTTATCGCAAGTATTGTCATGATTTAATCGATAATCTCTTTGATTACTATGAGTTGAAAAGCCGTTAGATTAATTGACTAAGATTTTCTGACTAAAAATGATGAGGAATAATAATGAAAAAATGGTTAATGGTATTAACGGGTTTATGTTTATCAGCCATGGTTAATAATGCTTTTTCAAAGGATGTTCCTTTTGCAATAGCTATTCATGGTGGTGCTGGCACCATTGAAAAAAATCGTTTTACAGCAGAAAAAGAAGCTGCTTACCGCGCTAAATTAAAAGAATCTGTTGAGGCGGGATATAAGGTTCTTGAGCAGGGTGGAACTAGTCTTGATGCGTTAACAACTTCAATAAATATCCTCGAAAATTCACCATTTTTCAATGCAGGCAAAGGTGCTGTTTATACCCATGATGAAACCCATGAAATGGATGCTTCAATTATGGAGGGGAAAAACCGTCAAGCTGGCGCAGTTGCGGGTGTTAAACATATCGAAAATCCGATAAATCTTGCCCGTCTGGTGATGAATGAATCTGTACATGTCATGTTAAGTGGTGCAGGAGCAGAATCCTTCGCTCAAAAGCAAGGAATTAAGTTAGTTGATAATAAGATTTTCGATACTGACCACAGATATAAATCACTGCAACGCGCTAAAGCGAAAATGCACAAAGCTAAGCAACAAAAGAAGGACTACCAAGCAGCGCACTTTGCTTTAGATACTGAATATAAAGTGGGTACTGTTGGTGCTGTGGCACTTGATAAATTCGGTAATATTGCTGCGGGTACATCAACGGGTGGTATGACAAATAAGCGATATGGTCGTATTGGAGATTCTCCTGTGATTGGTGCAGGTACATTTGCGGATAATGCTTCATGCGCTGTTTCCGCGACGGGTCATGGTGAATATTTCATTCGTTATAATGTTGCTGCAGATATTTGTGCCAGAGTGCAATACCAAGGTAAGAGTATTGAACAAGCGGGTAAAGAAGTGATTCATGATGTACTCATGCCTGTTGGCGGCACGGGCGGTGTGATAATCATCGATACTAAAGGTAATATCAGTCTTCCGTTCAATACTAAAGGCATGTATAGAGCAAGCAAATCTGCAAACCAAGCGACTTATGTGGGTATCTTTAAAGGTGAATAATCCAATACTAACTATCAAATAACAAAATAGAATAGCAAAAGATTCTGCTTGGTAAGTTATTGGTTATGCGAAGATTAGTGATTTTATTTTTAGTGTTTTGCTGTTGTAATCTTTGATCTAGATCAAGTTTTTCTGTCTATCAATAACGATATCGGCTAGAATCCGCGCCATATTTTAGTTGTTTAACCGCAGTACAGGAAACTAGACCATGTCTCACCATGAAGAAGATTTTAAAGATCCAGCCTCTTTCAAGCACTTAGCAATGATCCTTGTGGCAATGTTTGCTATGCCACTATTACCTATGGTGATGGGTTGGTTTACGCTTTTACGTTAAGCAATACTATTTATTACTAATGAGGGGCACATGCTCCTCACGGTAATTATTCTTCTTGGCTCCCATTCTTATTTCTTCCTTGTAGCTAATAACAACAGTATTCTCGTTATTCTCAATAAAATTCAATATCACAGTGATCCTGTGGATATACAGCATTTAGTCTAGTAAATTTGTTTATTCATCATTATTTTCTAATCAATGATGCACTTTATTGTTACAGTGTCTCCGAATTGTTCTGTCTTTAACTTAAAAGTGAATCGAATGCCTGATGTAGCTGTGCTTGCTGTTTTTATTCCTACCTTCTTTTTTGTCTCAATCACCCCCGGTATGTGCATGACACTAGCAATGACGCTCGGTATGAGCATTGGTGTTCGTCGTACTATGTGGATGATGATCGGTGAACTCATTGGTGTTGCTCTTGTAGCTATAGCTGCTGTTTTTGGCGTTGCTGGTATCATGCTTAATTACCCAGACGTGTTCGACGTATTGAAATGGGTGGGCGGGGCATATCTAGCGTACATAGGCATTAATATGTGGCAATCGAAAGGAAAGATGTCAATCGGTGATAATAAGCCAAGCGATGTCAGCCGTTACTCTTTATTTACGCAAGGGTTTATCACCGCGATTGCTAATCCGAAGGGCTGGGCTTTTATGATTTCTTTGTTACCTCCTTTTATTAATGTCGATCGCGCAGTAGCACCACAATTACTGATGTTATTAGCCGTTATCATATTTACCGAATTCACTAGCATGATGGCTTACGCTTCGGGTGGTAAGAGTTTACGCTTGTTTTTAAGTCGTGGTGATAATGTTAAATGGATGAATCGTATTGCTGGTAGTTTGATGATAGCTGTCGGTATTTGGCTCGCAGTGAGTTAGCGATATCTTTGCTACATACTCTTCAAGATAGGTGATACAGCACAGGGGTCTTGTAAACTTGCATAGAGACGATTAAATGTTTATTAAAATACTTAGTTATCAGGTTATAGGCAATGCTAGATAATATTCCTTCCTAGGCAATCCATTGAGTTTCAGGAGAAATTTTTTGGGTAAAGTCGCTTTGTTACTGTGTTGGAGAGTTTAGTTAAAGAACGGAGTCGTAACTAGCTAATTAATAATAGAATAAAGCGCGTCAAATGAACTTTAAGCTGATAGAAACGACTTGTCAGACTAACTTACTTACATTTTTTTTATTGATCTGTGTCAACACAAACTCATAAATACAATCAAATGTGACAATATGTCACATCCCATAACTATCTGTTTTCTTTAGAATGCCAGCGTTAAATCTTTGCGATTTTGTAACATGTTGGCCCACTGCCTAGTCCTGCCAAACTAGATAATTCTATTTTAGGTATTAACCAACGCTTAATAATCACAAAAATAGGATTACAAATGATGAATTCAAACTGGTTTTACGTACTCGTAAAACAAGTGTTGCTTAGTGCTTTACTGCTATCCTCAAGTGCTACTTTTGCATTAGGAAACGATGTTGATAAACCTGTTATTCACCCGGCCATACCAATTTTAGATGAGTCTGGTAAACACGTATTAGTTAGTGGGGCTGCTTATAGTGCCAAAATGACTTGTGGGACTGCAGGCTGTCATGATTATGACAAAATCACTCATGCTTACCATTTTGAAATGGGCCGCGATGAGGCTGGTGATAAATTTGGCGAGCAACGTGCTTTAGATTTAGTTACTTCACCTGGCTATTATGGTGGTTATGCTTGTATGGGGGGTAACAATCCTGATTGGCTCGCTAAGAAAAATAACAAAGATGAAGCAAGTTTTGCAGATAAAGGCTCTGCTGGTTTAGTTCAGCGCTGCGATGGTTGTCACTCAGGCGGCGGCTGGATGGAAAAAGATCGCCATGGTAACCGTTATGATGAAGTAGATCCAACAACAGTAACAGCACTTGACGGTGATTACTTTAACCGTGGTACAGATGCTAACAATATGCCGGTTAACAGCGATGTTATCAGTCAGTGGAATTGGAAAAAAAGTGGCGTAGTCGAAGCCGATTGTATGATGTGTCATACCGATTTCACGGCTTTACAAGCACATGAAGGCTCACCAGTAGACAGTGATGCTTTAGCTCAGTTTAAAACCATGCGTGGTAAAAAATTAATTGATAGCGGTCATTTCAGATACGCTGGTACTGCCATGTTAGAAAATTTAAACCTGAATAACACCGATGATGAAAGCAAGCATCAAACCTTGGTGAACTTTGCTAAAACGAGCAAAGAAAGCCATGGTAAATATGATTTTGATTTAATCATGGAAAATGACCAACCTAAACTAGAATGGAATGCCGCTGCCTTTGATGAAAGTGGTAAAGCGAGTATTCCTATGCTGAAATTCCCCAATAACGATAATTGTATGATGTGTCATCGAACCAGTAATTCACGTCGAGGTTTTTATGGTTTTGGTGATAATGCAACGGCAGAAATTGATGAAGAAGACGGCACTATTGTTGAAGATTATCAAGATGATGTTCATAAAGGTAAAATGTGGACAGAAGAAAATGGTGAAAGCCGCGCAATTGAAACCTGTAACTCATGCCATGCTCGAAACTACTTTGACCCTAAATATGCCAACGTTGATTTAGATGCAGATCACAACATCCTTAAAGGTAATTCTGATATGGATGTGCGCAATGATTTAGATTACAACCCAAATGCTAAAACCTGTACTTATTGTCATGATAGCTCGCCAAATAAAGCGATTCCATCAGGTCATGATTCAATGTTAAGTGCTCACCAAGAACTATGGAAAGCTAATGGTGATATGGCGGGTTACCCGCAAAACACATTAACTCGCGTTACACAAACTCATTTAGATGTGATCACTTGTCAGTCTTGTCATATTACCGATAAAAAGTCTCGTGGCAAACCAATGCAAATTTCGTATCGTTATCGTCAAGAAGAAGATGATAGTTTGAAGATCATTCCATACAACCCTCGTATGCGTTCATATTGGAAAGATAAAAATACTGGCAAGGTGTTAAACAAAACGCAGCGAAATAGCGTTTTTGAAACTAAAGAAGTCGATGGTGAAACTATTGGTTTAATTGTTGATCCAATTTCTGGAGATGAGTTAGCCCAAGTTTCAACACGTTTCTCTCATGGCTCATTACGTTTTGGTGACCCTGATACAGTCGCAGGTTATAAAGCACTTAAACAAGCGTATGACAGTGTTCTTGTTAAAGCCGGTGCTAAAACAGCTGATACTGCATTAGTTTGGACTGAGTCAAACGAATACATCATGTCTCATAATACTCGTCCTGCCGTTTCTTCAGTGCAATGTGCCGATTGCCATAGCAAGAAGCAAGATGGTTCATTTAGCTCACTTGTAGCAACAGATGGTATTTTTGGTGAAGCCAATAGTCGCATAGTAACTACCCTGCCAGATCGCAGTTTGGTTGATGAGGGTATCGTTATTCTTGACCTTGACTACATGAAAGTTAATGACGATGGCAGTGTCACGCAAAACACCAGTGATGTGCTGTATAGCACCAAAGTTGACCCTTTTATGACAATTCTACGAGCCAGTAGTGCCAAAATTTCTGAAGGTGCCTTAAGCAAGGTAAATAAAGTCGATGCTATTGCTCAGTTAAATGTCACAGATAAAACAGCAGAAATATTAACGAGTCACTTTAATACTGTTGAGTTATTCGAATTAGCGCAAAAACAAGGACATAAAGACTTACGTGCCATTCGTTTGCTGGTTAATGGTAATGCCACTCAGTTTGCGGATTACCGTATTGAAGTTCATATTGCAGAGCATATTAATAGTGCGGCAAGTGATGCGGGTTTAGGTGAACTAAAATCACCCCTTTATCAAATTACTGCACGAGATAAGCAACGTCGTGCTGTTGAAAGTTTTCAAGATGCCGTGTTAGTGAAGATGCCTTATCAAGGAGAGCAAACTGAACTTGATAAAGTAAGCGCTTTACACTCAGCATATGGTAAATCCTGGCATGAATTAAGTCAGGAGCAACTCATAGCGGTAATGCCTGCAACCGCTGACAATCAAGGTTATGTCGTTTTTGAAACGCAGCACTTTAGCCAATTTGTCTTAGCTGATAAAGCCGTTGAGCCAACACCAACACCTGCTCCATCACCCTCACCAGATTTGGCAAAGCCAGAAAACGGTGATTCGGGTGGTACTTGGTTCTATTTCTTGCTGTTACTAGTGCCATTGGTCATTAGACGTCAATTTCACTAGTGGTCAGTATGGTGAGAGAAAGTGGCAATAGTGCATAAGCATTATTGTCACCTTTGTATCTTAACAATGACTTTCACAAATACTCTAATTTAGAGGTCGGCATGTCACATCAATCTGAGCCAAATAAACAAGAATTAAACCTAGATAAAAACTCCATCACCACACAAGTCATCAAGGTATTGCCTTGGGCTGCTGGAGTTGGTTTTGCTGCGAGTCAAATTGCCAGCTCCAGTCGCTGCTCTGCAGTAGAACACGGTCATTGCTCTAAGTGTGGCAGCTGTGCTATTGCCATTGTGGGTCTAGTAACTTGGGCGCTTAGTAAAAATAAAGATCGTGATGATTTTTTTATTGAGAAATAACTCAATTGACTACTCGTTCTGTGCAACTTCCTTCTCTTTTATTCTGTACCTTGTGCTTTCTTGCGCTGATGTCGTGTAGTCATATCACGTTGGCGCAAATTTATGGTTCGCTCGAATTAGGTGTGCGTAGCGATTCACAAGAGGAAGATGTCGTTTTGCGACACTTGGGTTTTATCAAATACCAAAATGAAGAGCAGCACAGCCAAGCTGTTTTTGACTATATTGCCCAAGCACCAGATTTTTCAGACAGCAGCATTAGTCAGCTATATATTAAGCAGCAGCTAAGCAATAATGCGCAGGTAATTGCAGGGCGCTTTAACCGTTTTGATAATTTAGGTTATTACACTTTAGATGGTGCGCAATTTGATTATGATTTTAGTAAAAGCGCTTTAGTGACCGAGAAACAGGCGCTTACTAAGGTGGCTTTAACAAGTTATGCCGGTAAGCCGTTAAGAACGGATGATATTCATGTCTTATCTGGTGATTATGTGGTGGGGATTAACTCTCACTTTCGCTGGGCCCTGCCAACTGCAGATAATTCAGCAACGGGTCTAACTTCAGATTCTCTGTATGAGCCTAACCTAGTGACTATGCCTAATGACATTAGTGCAACTATTGGTTATCAGGCATTAAAAATTGAACAAGCTTCACAACGGCTTAATGTTGGTTTAAGTGCTAAAAGTGAGCAAGGCTTCTTGGGTCAGCAGTTGTTTGGTGCTTTGAGGCAAGAAGTTAACGTGAGTTCAAGTCTAGCTACTGTAGATAACCAGTGGGCAAAAAGTGAATTTGAAGACTTAGTCATTGATACACGTATATATTTACCAAACCTTGCTATCAATCGACAAGATTTTCTCCAACTGCAATATCAATATTATAGCCCCGAATTAAGTCGGCCTAGCTTTAAGCAGCGTTTTTACTCTACTTATGCGGTTGGAAAAATTGCCTTGGCTGAGCTCGCTTATCATGGTCAGTTAACCTCTAGCAGTTATTATCGTATTGCTGGACGTATGTCGAATAAGCAACGAGGTGGTAAAGGTTACGGCTGGCAGGCACAAGTAATTGAGCGCCTTGAGAATGATTGGCAGGTTGAAGCAACTTTTGACCAATTAGCGCTTGATAGTGTTGAGCTTTCAAGTTTTTATGCTGGCATATCATTAAGCCCTAATGCTTATTCACAACTTAAAGTACAAACAGCGTTTCAGTTCGAAGATAAACCACTTATGGAGCAAAATAAAATGTTTGGTCTACAAGGCAGTTATCAATATATGTTTAACGCAAACTTGTATTTAAGTTTCTCTTTAGAATTACTTAGTAACAGTACAAAAGATAACGACCACTTAGGCCGCCTTTACTTAGTATATTACTTTGATAAGGAGCAAAGCTAATGTGGGTTAAGCTTAATATCATCTTATTTATCATTGCCTTTTGTCATGCTGTTCACCCTGCAAGGGCAACTATTGAAGCGGCAGAGCAACCCCTTGTAAAAGCTTCACCCTCACAAAAAATCAACAACAAAAATAAGGTTGAAACAAAGCTGTTTACTACGGGTAACTGGTGGAAAAAACGCAATAAACAGCAAGATATTTACTATCCACATAAAGCGCATTATCAAGTTATGGAGCAGATGCAAGATAGCTGTATGTTATGTCACAGCTTTACTGCCAATAATTTTAATGGCGTTAAAATGCATGATAGTAAAAAGCTTAAAGCCTTTACTGCCATAGTTAATGAGCCGATGAAAGGCATTTGTCACTCTTGCCATGTTGAAGAAAAAACAGCACCAGCAAGCTGTTCGCTGTGTCACACAGACAAAACAAAGATTTGGCCAACTGATCATAATATTAACTACCTGCAATCGCATGGTATTGACGCTAAGCACAATGAGCAAACATGTGATCAGTGCCATATATCTAAGCAATTTTGTAGTGACTGTCACTTTAGGCGCCAGCCTCGGGGTGGCATTTTTCATCCCTTGGGTTTTTTAGGTCGCCATGGTAGTGAAGTGCAGTTCAACCCCAGTGAGTGTGGTAGCTGCCATAACCAGCAATATTGCACTGATTGCCACCGTAGGAAAAGCCGATGAACAAGGTGACGTTACTGGTAAAGATCATCTTGCTGACTTTATTACTTAGTGCTTGTGGTGCTGATGAGACGGCTAGGGATGAAAGCCAAAATCATGAACAATTACCTGTTGCTCAGGTGAATTATAGTAGTTGGCAGTTATTAGATGAAAGCCATGGCATTAATGGTGCTGCTTGGCAGCTTGAGCAATGTGATGCCTGCCATTTAATTGCCAGTATTCATCAAGGGCAAGCATTAATTAAAGATATTGTGCTTGATAAGGGTTATCAAACTTGTGTTGGATGTCATGGTGATAATGGTACTCAGCTTCAGCGACCTTGTTTGACTTGCCACAATGACAAAGACCTACCAAAAGCGCCTGCAGTAACGGGGAAATTAACGCATAACTTTTCCCCGCAATCAGTTGATGTGAATAGCAATAATGTTATTGAAGGTATGGGTAATGCAATGACAGATAAGCAGTGCCTAGATTGCCATATTGCAGCAGATATGAATGGTAGTTTTGACAATAATATCGATTTAACCCGTTTTTTAGATGACCAAGGTAAGCAGTCAGTTTATCAAGATAGCAGTGATTTTTGCCTACGTTGTCATAACCGTGACCATCAACAACAGGGCTTTGAAATTATAGGTAAAGGTTACCAAGATCCTTTGGTTGCCATGGCGACTAATTATCGCTCTGTTGATGTTCATGGTGAGTTAGATGGTGTTGGTGCTCGAACTTACAGCGGTTTGCGTTCTGGCTATAACTATCAAGAAAAAGTGCAATGCATTGATTGCCACGCTATGCATGGCACTCACAATGAAAAATTGATTGTTGGCAATAGCACTATTGGTGCTAAACAGCTTGCCGAGAATATTTTTAAGCAATACACACCAATAAAAATAACCACTACCGAAGGTGATAACTCACAGTTGTGCGTGGTGTGTCATCAAATGAATACCATTATTGAAGAAGGTTATAAGGACACAGGTAATGGTTTAGCAGGTGTTCATCTTACTGGTCAAGAATGTCGCTCATGTCATCAACATGGCATGGCAACACAAACAGGACTGTAATGATGATGTTATTGACTAAACCATTTTTATTATTAATTAATTTAGTGTTGTGTGTTCTTTTTTCCTTAGCGAGTGTTAATAGCTTTGCGCAAGAACGTCTATCACACCATGTTAATAAGATTGAGCCATCAAGTCGCATGATTATTCCTAAAGATTGGCCGCTTACTGGCAATAAACTGGATTGCACTAGTTGTCATGGAGATAAAGATATTGCGAGTAAAGAGTCAGAGTTTGTTGATACTAAAGCTGAAGACTTTCTTCGTGGCGGTCCATATGCCAACTTGCAAAATTTTTGTCAAAACTGCCATCACAGTGATGATTATCAAGCATCAAATATCCACCAAATGTTAAACCGTGAAGGAAAAATTAAACAAGATAATTGCCTGTATTGCCATGACAAATTACCAGAACTTGATAGTGAAAAACGCAATTTAGTAGTTGATAAACTGCGAGCGAAATTACGTTTGCCAAAAGAGACAATTTGCTTTGGCTGTCACCTGAAAACGCCACATTTAAACGCCCTTGAGCATCAAGTTGATGTTGATAAAGAGATGCTAAAACACATTAAGTCAATTGAACAAAGTAAACAAATCTCTTTACCGTTAGGTGATAAGCAACAAGTTATTTGTATTAGTTGTCATAGCCCACATCAGCGTGGAGTTTTGGCAATAGATTCCCCTAAAGGCAAGCAGGTAGCTAAGCAAGACCTAACTCGTGGCACACAATATCAAGATCATCCATGGAATAACATTGTACAACGCGATAAAAGAGATCGCTTAAAAGCCCTTTCACCCGATCTTGAACGAAGTTTTATCTTTCAACAAATTCAACATGAAGTCTTACTGCGACTGCCCGCCAAAAATGGTGAGTTGTGTTTAGCCTGTCATACATTTGCGCAGTAAAGGAAGTAAATATGTCTGTCGTTAAAAAAGTAAAAGCAATTCCAGGGATGCAAAAGTATCGCTACCTGTGGATTATATTAAGTTGCTTACTTTTCCTGAGTCCATTTTTAGTGATCCCTGCCTTAGTTGGTAATAGCGATATGTGCGGGAAATTGTGCATGCGTCGCTTTTATTTATATTTTCCCGGTATGGATAGCGGTGACTTGTGGATGCAAATGCAAGTTGCCATTTATGGTGTGATTGCTTTAGCGCTGATATTAATCACTACCTTTTTCTTTGGCCGAATTTGGTGCAGCTTTCTTTGTCCTATGGGCGGCTTACCTGAATTAGTCAGTCGTCTTTTCCCTGACCGCTGGAAGATTGAATATCGCGCTTTACCTCAAGTGCCTATTCGTTATGGTTACTTTGCTACTTACTTGGTGTTAATGCCCGCTTTGGGTGTTAGTGCCTGTACACTTTGTAATTTTATTACTATCCCACGCTTATTTGAATCGTTAAGTGGTGGTTTAATGGGCTTAGCTTTTATTTTCTCGAGTGTTGGTTTTGTTAATTTACTCTTGTTATTTTTACTTGGATTCTTTGCTAATAAGGGGCGAGCTTATTGTCAGTTTTTATGTCCAATAGGCGCAATTGATGGCGTAGTTAATCGTATGGGCTCAAAGTTTCGTTTTACTCATAGAATTCGAGTAGAGCGTGATCGCTGTTCTGGTTGTAATGTTTGTGCAAGAAAATGCATGACTGGCGCGATCAAAATGGTTGATAAAATTGCTGTGGTTGATCAACTTTCTTGTATGTCTTGTCATGAGTGTGTTGATGTTTGTGATTGGGATGCTATTAAGTGGACCAATGCACCGAAAGCTCAGCAACCTAAACGGGTAAAGCGTGATGTGGAAATTCATCCCTTGCCTATGTGGACCAGTGTTTATCACCCACATAAACAGAATAAAGGGCTTAAAAAGTTTAACTGGGGACGTATAGTTGCTGGTGGTTTATTTGCTGTTATCGTGACTTTTGCTTTGGTGTCGCAAGCTATGGCTGCAGAGCGAAATTCTGATCCCGATGGTTGTTTAGTCTGTCATGCGCTACCGGATTTAACTTTTATTGATAAGCAGGGTCTACAACGCAATGCCAGTATTAATACTAAACATTATCTGAGTTCATTACATGGCTCAGTGGCTTGCACGGATTGTCACCAAGATCTGCAATACTATCCTCATCAAGAGGAGAATGTATCAGTCGATTGTTCAGCATCTTGTCATCTTGATGAACCATCAAAAGGTGAGGCTTATAGCCATAAAGAGGTGACCGAAGAATTTCAGCAATCAGTACATAACTCAGGTTGGAGTAAAGGGTTAACTGCTGCCAATCGCGTAAAAGAAAATAGTGATGCTAACCCTTCATGTCGATTTTGTCACAGTAATACCAGTTATATTCCAGAACATTTGATGACGAAATTTAAAGATACTTTTGCTCATACGGAAACAGAATGTGGTAGTTGTCATCAAGGCGAAGTTTGGCTCAACCAATTTAGTGGTCATATTTTAAGGCGTCTTATTGGCGCAAGATGGAGCAAAAAAGATGAAGTGGCAATGTGTAATGATTGTCATGATAATCCAAAACGCATTAACGATATTAAAAGGCATGAATATAGCCAAAAAAGCGTTGTGACAAGTGCAGAAGAACAAATTTTTATTGGTAACTTTAATAACCATTACGCCAAAGAAGGAAAATCGAGTGATGAGCGCTTTGATTTAGCCAGTAAATCTTATGCGATGACCTTGCATGCAAGGTTACTGCGAGATGGCGTTGATGAAGGAGCTTCTTGTTTGCAATGCCATGCTCCTAATGGGTATAACCATGGTATTCAAAGTAAATACGATCCACGTTCACCAACTCATCAAGAAAATTTAGCTAAAACCTGCGGTAGTGCCAATTGCCATACGTTTAGTGAACATCCTGATAACCAGAGGTTTGTAAGTACCAACTTACACGATGTGAACTTTTTGAGTTGGCTTGATGCCCCTAAAGACTTGTTTGAGATAATAATTAGAACCCCTTGGGGGATCGCAGTATTTTTATTAACTAGCTTTTTACTGTTGGCATTAACCCTTAATGTTGTTATGGACAAAATTCGCAATAAAGGTAAAAAAGCGAAAGCGAATCAAGGTGCCTTTTTAGGTGGCGATTCCTTTGAAAAACGTATTATTAATTTACCAGCAAAGCAAGTTAAGAAAACAGCAAGCAGTAGTAGACTAAAAACTAAAGAAAGTGTAGCCGCCAGTGACAACGCTCAAAATACTGCTCAAGCTAAACGGCTTGCCGTTCTAGCTAAAGCTAAGGCGAAAAAGCGCGCCTTAGAAGAAGCCAAACAAGCAGACACTAAAACTAAGGTAACTGATATTGATGAGTCAAAAACGGCAGTAACCACTGAAATAGTGTTACCAGTTCCACAGATAGAGTCTAACGCGACGCTAGAAGTAACAGAGCAAGAAAAGTTAACCAATAGAGATGCTATTATTGCTAAGGCTAAAGCAAAGGCCAAGGCGAAAGCTATAGCTAGGGCTGCAGCGGCGAAAACTAAAAAGGAGCAAAACTAATGAAAGTGGTTAACATTATTTTTTTCTCTTGGATTTTGTTGAGCTTTACCGTTATTGCCAAAGAACAACAGCCACTTTATCAAAATTTACTTATTGCTCAGCAAAGCAATAACAATGCGATGAAAAGTAAAGCTGCACAAAAAGAGTTTATTGCACTACAAAAACACTTAACTGAAAGCAATAAAGTACAACCACTTGCCCCTTTAGATGTTGCACCTTTTCACTTTCGGGCGCGCGAGGACTTAAAGAGCCGAGGTGAAAATAATACAAGTTTATGTATGAGTTGTCATAGTCATCAAGCGCATAGCAAATCAGTTAAATTACGAAGCTTCTTGAATATGCATACTAAAACTGTTGCTTGTCAGACTTGCCATTTTACTAACAAACAGTACCGACTAGCTTATCAATGGCAAAAACCTTCTGGAGACCTTGTTGCGCAAATAGACTTTGCTGATAAAAAAGATCATGTATTAATACCTACTTATCAAGGAAAGTCGATTGTGCCAAATAAAAATAGTGCCTTTACTAAAGCCTTGCTAGCGCAATGGCAACAAGCTGAAAAAGTTGTAAATAAAAAACAACTGGCTTTAATGTGGCAAAACATTCACCAACCATTAAGCTCTTTCTCAATGGGGGCGAACTCAATAACAGATAAGCTTGCAAACTCTCAATTTGAAGGCTCTCAAGCAATAACCTGCACTAGCTGTCATCAAACAACAAAACCTATGATTGACTTGGTTGAACTTGGCGCAGATAAACAGCGTCAACAGCAATTTGAGCAAAATATTATTGCCCGTTCCTTTAAGCGTTACCGCAAAGAAGAAGACAAGATCAACTTACTCGAGTTATTAAAATAATCATGTTGAGCTTGTTAAGTCGTCTACTATTAGGCTGCATATTAATTACCTGTTTGATTATAGTTTATCTACTGAGCACAAAACCTAGCTATGCCAATACTATTAGTGCTATGTCGAGTCAAAACCCTGTTAGTCAGCCTAAAAAAGCGCAAGGTTTACCAAGCTTTAACTTAGTGCTGCGCATTAGTGAAAAATTAACTCAACCAGCGGCAGTAGATATCGATTCAGCTGGGCGTATTTACATCTTAAATGGTGACAGTCAGATACAAGTATTCTCACCTCAAGGAAAGTGGCTTTTTTCATTCCCTAAGCTCAGTGTTGGTAAACCCAAACGAGCACTTGATGGTGCTATGGACCTAAAAATAATTAATGATCAGGTCATTATTGCTGATAGTAAAAATAGTCGATTGGTTGTCTTTTCAACCAGCGGAAAATTTATACAAGTCATCAGCACTCATTTTGCCAATGAAGAACCATCAACTCCCGTTGCTCTAGCTATTAATGAAAACACCATCAGTTTTAGTGATCGCCGTCATCATAGAGTTTGTCAGCTGAATGCAGAAGTGCTAAAGACCAAGCCTAGCAAGTCAGTATCAGCGAATTATCTGATAGCATGTTTTGGTAATAAAGGGAGTAAAAAGTCAGAGTTTAATTTCCCCTTTCAACTCGTAAAAGATAAACGAGGCTTTCAATATGTGGTTGATGTTTTAAATGCCAGTGTGAAAGTCTTCAATCGCTTTGGGAAAAGTCCACTGCAAGTATCACGTTTTGGACTTAGTGATGGCGAGTTGTATCGACCTAACGGAATTGCCCTTGATAGTGAACAAAGACTCTATATCAGCGATGCCTACTTAGGTGATATCAGTGTTTTTAAATCGGGGAAGTTCCTTGGTTTAGCGCAAGGTTTGCCCACCTTTAACTCACCTAATAGTTTACGCTGGTTAAACAATACACTTTGGGTGGTTGATTATCGTGATAATGCCGTATATCAGTACCAGCCAGTAAGACCTAGAGGAATTATTGCGAAACGATCAGATAAATTACAACTGAATCAGCAACAGCAAGTGTCACAAAAAGAATGTATTAGTTGCCACCTTTCATGGCAAGCCGCCATAGAGCCAAAGATTAGCAAAATTGCTGACCATAAGGTATTGCCTGTTGCAAGCCAAAAAATGTGTGACTCATGTCATCATGGGGCAATAATTGATTCAAGAAAGGCAATAAAAGGTTATCAACATCCAAGTATTTTTGATGTAAATACTAAAGATGAAAACACAGCTGAAACGCACAAAACGGAGGAGCAATCGCCCACGGTAGACTTGAATGAGCGTCAAGATGAATTGCCTGAGCATTATCCATTAACAGAGCAGAATCAAATTTCTTGTGGCTCATGCCATACTCCGCATAATGCCAGTAAAGATAAATATACTCTTTATAGTGAGCATAAAAATAACTGGCTGCGCATTAGCAATAACCAGCAAGAGATTTGTACTGATTGTCATGAAAGCAAGGCTAAAGGTGCTGATGCCTATCAAAATAACCAGCAAGTTGAGTCAACAACAAAAGGTTTATTGAGCCATGGGAAAAACCATCCCATAAAAGTGCTGCTTGATGAAGTAACTAAGCTAGGGAGTAATGATAATCGTAATCTAGTACAAACAGGCATTAAGCAATTACAACAGGGTTTACCCAAAGTACTAGCGCATCATGGTGCTAGCTTAGATGCAGATAAACAGCTGCAATGTCAAAGTTGCCACCAAATTCATGGTGGTTTTACTAAAGAACTACTAACTGAACAAAGTAAAAACAATCAACTATGCTCGGCTTGTCATGAACAACAGTCGGCAAATTCAGCCAAACAAGCACGTAAAAAGGGGATTCATCCAGTAAATATTGAGCTCGAACAGCCGATAGAATTTGCTGATAAAGAAATTCATTCACTAACTTGTCAAACGTGTCATAGTGCTCATGATGGCAGTAACAATACGGCTTTATTAGTCAATTCAATCAAGAGCGCTGAAGCACAATGTATAGAATGTCATCAAGAACAAAACAGTGACTCAATTGCACAGGCTAAAAGACATAATATTCATCCGGTAAATATAGAGCTAAATGAAAAGCGTGAAACGAATCAACACCAAGTAGTAGAAATCAACGGTAAAGAGGTTAACACTATCGGGTGTCTCACTTGCCATTCGGTACATCAAGGTAAAGCGAATACGGCGGCATTAGTTTCACCAGTTGCTAATGGCGAACTTTGTAATAATTGTCATCAAGCACAAGCTAATATCGTAAATAGTGATCATGATTTACGCCTGAGTGCCAGCAGTGCAAAAAATTTCTTAGATCATACTGCGCAACAATCAGGGGTTTGTGGTAGTTGCCATACGATGCATCAAGGCACAAAAGGCCAGTTAGCCCTGAGTGCGATGGCGATACCAAAAGAAAATCAGTATGAAAGTTCAGTACAACTGCAAACAGATATGGCGTGTTTAAACTGTCATCAAAAAGGCATGTCTGGAGAAGAAAAAGCGATAGTACGTTTTAGCCACCCGAAAAAGGATCTCATTTTACGCTCTAACAACAAAAAAATGCCGTTAGTTGATCAACACAGTAATAGCCAAGAATTTGGAGAGATTGCCTGTAAAACTTGTCATGACCCTCATAATTGGCAAGTCAAATCGTTCGTTAATTTAACTAAAAGACAAGAAAGTACTATTTTTAATGAAGCATCAAGGAATATTGAAGGAGATAGCCATAATAGCTTCTTGCGAAATAAAGGAGTGAAGGAAACTTTTTGTGTCGATTGCCACCGCAATGAAACCCTTTTTAAATATCGCTACTATCACGACAAACGAAGTGAACAAGCGGGTACTGATTATATTGAATGATGAGCTCGCATTCATTATCTGAACGTAATACCATAGTTAAATACTTAATTAATATATTTAACTATAGGTAGTAACTATGATTAAGCTGCGCGATTTAGAATATTTAACCGCTATTGATAAACACAAACATTTTGGCAAAGCGGCACAGTCTTGCTTTGTAAGTCAACCAACGCTTAGTGGCCAATTAATGAAGCTTGAAGAGCAATTAGGGCTGCAACTGGTTGAGCGTCATCGCCGCAATGTTATGTTAACACCTGCTGGGGATCAGTTAGTTCAAGAAGCGCGAAAGGTATTACAAGCTGCAGGACAATTTGAATCTTGTGCTAAAGCCTTGCTTGACCCATTTGCGGGTGACTTACATCTTGGTTTAATACCCACTTTAGCGCCATATTTGTTACCGCATATCATGGCAGAGCTTAATACCACATTACCCAATATTAACTTCTTTCTTCATGAAAACCAGACCCAGGTGTTACTGCAGCAATTGGATGAAGGTAAATTAGATGTGTTAATTTTACCGTATCTTGAAGAAATGGAAAAATTCGAATCATACCAATTGTTTGATGAGCCATTGATGCTGGCAACGCCAAAAAACCATCTGCTTGCCGATAAAAAAGAGTTAACGCTTTCCGATTTACATAATGAGAAAATCCTTACCTTAGCAGATGGCCATTGCCTTAAAGATCAAGCCATGGGGTATTGTTTTTCTGCGGGCGCTAAAGAAGATAATAGTTTTCAAGCGACGAGTTTAGAGACGCTACGTCATATGGTGGCTAGTGGAATGGGCATTACTTTATTACCAGCGCTTGCTGCACAGGGTAATTTAGCTAGCGATACAATTCATTATGGCCAGTTTAAGGAACCAGTGCCTGTACGTGGTATTTCTTTGGTGATAAGACCTAATTACTCACGTATGCAATGTGTTAGAGCGATAGTAGCCAGTGTTAGGAAATCAATTAAAGATATTATTAACTAAATTAGAAAAACTTTACTGAAGCTAGATTTGCATTTCGTGCTAAAGTACTCAATTTCTGGCACAAAATAAGTGTCCTAATATTTTACATCGGTGCTATTTAGCGGTATTTAAATATCACCAATTTATTGTTTATATTGGATAATTAAGTCATGGCATGGTCATTGCTTTGTTTTTGTGAATTACAAGTTAGCATCAGACTACAGACAGTAACCCAAAGGACATAGCAGTAATGAAAAGAATCATTTTAGGGGCACTAACTCTATTATTAGCGTTAAATGCCAATGCAACACTTATTAATATTTACGAGAGTAACTCAAATCTCTCTAGTATTGCACAATCACAGTCTGTTATTGACAGTGCTATCTCGGCAGATACAACTATTATCAGCGATAATATTTTCTTTAGTGATTGGGGCCACCATGGTGCTTCGGCTTTCCCTGGAGGACATAATAATACATTTGTATTAACGGCTTCAGGTATGATCGATACTTCATTATATTCAGGATTACAATTTTTCCATGATGATGGCATAGACGTTAATTTAGGTGGTGATAGCCTGTATACGTATGACTCGAACACTGGCTTAAGAAATAGTGGTTGGAAGACTTTTGCTGATACTGGCATGACATCTTTTGATTTATTGTTCTGGGAAAATGGTGGTGCAGCTTCGATTCTAGTGTATGGTCAATTGAGAGATGGTCATACAACTGAGGTAGCAAACTTCTCTGCTGTATCAGTACCAGAGCCATCAACTATTGCTATATTAAGTATCGGTCTTTTAGGTTTGGCTGCTCGTAAAACTAAAAAATCGTTTTAATTTATTCTTAGTAACTTAATTATAAAAACATCAATTGTCATGATTGATGTTTTTTTGTTTTTGAACCTTTCTAAACTTCATAAGGTAACCACAGAGCAATAGAAATCTTACTCATTATTTTTTTTAATAGCTTTTTCCTATCTAATTGATAAATACTATCGATTATCCTAATCATACTGTTCATTTTATTATAATCCCGTCTTCAACGAAACGAAGCAGATAAACGTTTCATTTTAGCTTTTTAAATACTTAACTTTTATTAAACAACGGGAATTCATAATGAACCAATCAATCATTAATACTAAATTATTACCTTTTAACGCGACTGCTTTTCACAATGGTGAGTTTGTTGAATTAAGTGAAAAAGATCTTGCTGATAAATGGTCAGTAGTTTTCTTCTACCCAGCTGATTTTACCTTTGTCTGTCCGACTGAATTAGGTGATATGGCAGACCATTATGAAGAGTTACAAAAGATGGGTGTTGAAGTGTACTCAGTATCAACAGATACCCACTTTACACATAAAGCATGGCACGATACTTCAGATACCATCAATAAAATTAAATACCCAATGATTGGTGACCCTACAGGTGCAATTACACGTAACTTTGGTGTCATGATTGAAGAAGATGGTTTAGCACTACGTGGTACGTTTGTGATTAACCCTGAAGGCCAAATTAAAGTTGCTGAAGTACATGATTTAGGCATAGGTCGAAGTGCCTCAGAATTACTGCGTAAAGTTAAAGCAGCTCAATATGTTGCCGAACATGACGGTGAAGTTTGTCCTGCAGCATGGCAACCAGGTGCAGAGACCTTAGCTCCATCATTAGACTTAGTAGGTAAAATCTAAAGTATTAGTTAGTTTTCCTTAGCTTAGGTTAAATAGTGTTTTCTCTTTGTTGCTTAGCAATCACATAGGCAAGCTATGCTCATGCTTCGCGCCTCGAGTAAACGCTATTTAATTCAAAGCTAAGTTCAAACTTAGCTCAAACTTAGGTCAAACCAAAATTCCTTTCCCTTATTACTTTCACTTCCCATCAAATATACTTAGAGGTCATTATGTTAGACACCAATTTACAAACGCAATTAAAGAGTTATTTAGATAACTTAAAAACACCAGTCGAGCTAATTACCTTTACTGATGAAAGCCCTAAGGCAAAAGAACTTACACAACTAGCGACACAAATTGCTGAATTATCACCTTTAGTGAGCAAAATTGATGGTAATAATTCAGAGCAAGCGATGAATGAGCGAGTGCCTTCAATGTTAGTTCGTTCTGTTGAAAAAGGCAGTGAAATGCGCTTTGCTGGACTACCTATGGGCCATGAATTTACATCACTCGTGATGGCGTTATTGCACAGTGGCTCTCATCCATTAAAACTAGATAACGAACAAATAGAACAAGTGCGCAATCTTGAAGGCGACTTTGAATTCGAGACGTATATTTCATTAAGTTGTCAGAATTGTCCGGACGTTGTGCAAGCCTTAAATATGATGGCGGCAATTAATCCACAAATCAAAAATACTATGATTGACGGTGCGTTATTTCAAACAGAAGTATTTGATCGTGATGTGATGGCTGTACCTAGTGTGTATTTAAATGGTGAATCATTTAGTCAAGGTCGTGTGTCATTGAGCGATATTCTAAATAAAGTAGATAAAAATGCGGGTGCTCGCCAAGCTAAAGCATTAGAAAATAAAGAGACTTATGACTTTTTAGTTGTTGGTGGTGGGCCTGCTGGTGCTGCCGCTGCAATTTATGCTGCACGTAAAGGCATCAATACTGGCTTAGTTGCAGACAGGTTTGGCGGTCAGGTCAGTGATACCATGGCGATTGAAAACTTTATTTCAGTTAAAGCGACACAAGGGCCCAAACTGGTCGCCAGCTTAGAAGAACATGTGCGTGAATATGACGTAGATATTATGAACAGTAATAAAGCGAATAAAGTGAAACGAAATGAATCAACAGGTTTAGTTGAAGTTAGCTTAGAAAATGGTGCGGTATTAAAAAGTAAATCGGTAGTTTTGGCAACGGGCGCTCGTTGGAGAGAAATGAATGTACCGGGCGAAAATGAATATCGCGGCAAAGGGGTTGCGTATTGTCCCCATTGCGACGGACCGCTGTTTAAAGGTAAACCCGTAGCCGTTATTGGTGGCGGTAACTCAGGCATTGAAGCTGCCATTGATTTAGCAGGAATTGTAGAGCATGTGACAGTATTAGAATTTGCCGACACGTTACGTGCAGATGATGTATTGGTTAAAAAAGCTAATTCATTAAGCAATGTCACGATTATTACTAATGCACAAACCACAGAAGTGCAGGGTGATGGCAAACGTGTGACCAGCTTAAGTTATACCGACCGAGGTACAACTGAAAAACATTCATTAGCATTGGCAGGTATTTTTGTGCAAATAGGTTTAATGCCAAATACTGAGTTTTTACAGGGTGAAATAGAGTTAACTAATCGCGGTGAAATTATTGCCGGCAGTCAGGGTGAAACCTCTATTGCAGGAGTTTTTGCCGCAGGTGATGTTACCAATAGTCCGTATAAACAAATTATCATTGCGATGGGCAGTGGCGCAAATGCCGCCTTAGGTGCTTTTGATTACCTTATCCGTCAAGATGTTTAATCCATTTTGTCGTATGGAGTTAATTTATTGATGAATGATCAGTTAAAACCGTACTCATTACTTTTCAGTTGATTTTGTTAGTGAGTAAGAAACCACTTAAATACAATTTTTAAGTGGTTTTTTGTATGACTGAGCAAAGCATATTAGGTAGTGTCACGGTTGAATCAATAAAGGTCTACTAAGGTCAGTGTCATTAAAATAACTTCTGTAATTGGTATATAAATTGCTCCTAATAAAACTGTCAATTTATTATGGTATTTACCAAATGATCACTAATCTAGGATTATATAGCGCCACTTTTAATAGTAATTCAACTGTAAGTCAGCAAAATACCGCTGAAATTCAAACTATTACTGAAAAATATGCAGAAGGCAGTGTTAAAAGTGAAGAACCTACTGCTATTGATAACAGTCTGTATTTATCAAGCAGAGCGCAAAAAATTAATGCCATCAGCAGTGAGTTTTTTAGCGGTGCAGAGCTAACGTTTGATGATGTCGGCGCATTAAAAGAAAAACTTTATCAATTTGGACTTATTTCCAAAGGTGAATATGCGACATTAACGGGTACTTCAGTAGAAGGTACCACTAACGAATCGCATGAGATCTCGTCGACGACCACGTTAACTAATTTTCTTGGCGACTTTATCGAGCGCTTAAATAAAGATGATGATAATGACAGTAGTGATAGTGACGAAGAAGTCACAGAAAGTGAAACAATCGTTGCTTTAACAGGGGCGTTAACTAGCGCCAAAGCAATCTTGACGAATGTCGAAGAACAGAAACAGCAAACTGATTTTGAAACTTCTCTTAAGGAGGCATTAGCGCTGCTTAAAGAAACGATCAATGATGAGTCATTTGAAAAATTACCTTTAGATGACAAAATAGGGCTCAGTAAAGTGCATGAGGCATTAGAAATAGTTGATCGGCTATCTCCACAACGGCTGAATAATGATAAAGTGAACCAATATATTAAGTTATCGTATAGGTAATCTATTTAGGGTGTTATGTCTGGGTGACTTAATTCGTCGTACAATTGACTTGAGCGAGTGTTATTATACTCTCTACTAAATTTGAGTACTTATAGGGTAATGGATATACACTATTTCACCGTTATTTTTAAGGCAAGGGATTATTTTGCGGTTGTTTAAATTTACCTTAGTCACATGCTTAGTCTTTGTTATCACACTCAGTGCGGTATTTTATAGTCGAAGCTCAGTGGTAACATCACTCGTCAATAATTATCTAAGCCAGTATAATAGTGCGTTAAGCTGCATTGATTTTGAAGTAAATAACGACTTTGATTTGCTGATCACCCGCTTATGTATTGATTCTCCTGATGTGGAAATAGAATTAATTAATAGCCTGATTGAGTGGCGATTCGACCCCAGCAAAATAGATGTAGATAATCTCTTAGATGCAATTTCATCGATAAATGTTGATCTGGCTAGAGTACGCGCTAAGAGTGATTTCCAATTCTCTGGAAGTTCTGCTTCAAACAACATAAAGCCAAGTGAATTGCCTTCATTAATTAGAAAGCAACTTCATGACCTTTCATTGTTATCAATGCCAATTAATATTGATATTCAAACGGTTTACTACCAGACTTTTAGTGATAATAAAAAAACCGAAAATCAGACCTATCGAGGTCACCTTCTACTCCATGATCAACAACTTGCCTTTTCTTTAGCTAACCTAAAGAATGATAGTGTGCTTGCGTTGGCGTTTACGAAAAATGGTGAGGATATCCGTGCTAGCTTAACCACTGATTTAGCTCTACTAAGACCTTTTCTTGTTAGACACCAGATGATTTTTCCTCATAGCATTTCAGCGCTATTACTTAATGACGATTGGTCGGCTGAGGGGAAACTTAGCAGTCAACTTGATTGGCAGCAAAATACATTGCACTTGACCAACCAAATGACGAATTTTTCTTTTGAATTATCGCAAGGTTCTTCTCCATTTGGACCTGTTGAGCTAGAGACAACGTTATCGTGGCAAGCCGTTTTAGTGGGTGAAACTTTACAATTTGACTTTACTCCGGTCGATAAGAAAAAAAATGCTAAGACGAATAATAGTAAAAACTATCAAGATAATAATATACAGCTAGCTTTTAATTCAGAAAAACTACTTGCGCTACTGACAGCGCAAGCCGTTGATCAGCAATTAATAAATGTGCTCAGAGATAATGCCATAAATACCTTGAACGTTAAGCCATCAGGTTTGTTAACAGTTGATTTTAATCAGCAATCGTTAAGCAGTGATAGTGTTGATATCTCTGGCGTTAATTTAAACGGACCTATAAAACTCTCGTTAAGCAATTTAGACTTTACTTTTAACGACGAACCAGTGCTAACAATGAATTTACAAAAAGCTAAGTTATCACTGACTGGACAAGCAAGCATTGCACAATTTCACCCTTATAGTAGACAGCCAATAAAACTCAGTATTATTGGAGGACTGAAGCAGAGCAGCGACAGTTGGCAGTTAACACTTGCCGAGGGAACAGTGTTCAAATTGACTCAGTTAAGTTTGCCTTCTAATCAGTCAGCGATGATAGCACTAGAAAAATCTCAACAGCCAACTTTTGAAACTCAAGCTAGCTTGAAATCATTAAGCAGTCATTGGCAAGGTAAGGTGTCGATTGCTAAAAATGAAAACCTACAGCAGTTAAAACAGAGTGTCGCTGTGATGTTTTCGCTCGATGTTAAAAGTCATATCAAGCAGCTAAATTATCCCAATATAGTCAAAATTAATGAACTTGAGTTAACTACAAAGCTCAGTGGTACTATTGACGAGTTAGCGGTAAAAACTGAAGTGATTGCCGATGACATCCCTATAGCAACCGCCATATTATCGGGAGAGTTGGCACATCCAAGTGTGATTGTTTCGGCCAAAGATGTGTTGCTTACCGATTTATTAGCTTTAAAGTTAAACCTTCCTATTGAGTTAAAGCTCATTGATGGCAATATCGATTATCACTTAAGTGGACAAGTTAACAATAATGAAAATTTATTAGCTAACCCAATGATTCTCGAGCTAACAGTGCAAGATGTTACCGGGGAAGTCGATGGCACCTGGCTACAAGAGTTTAATTGGCAGCATAAGCTGACTATACATGATGGCAAGATCAAATCGATGCCTAAGCAGTCTCAGCTATCATCTGATCTGACTATAGCTAAGATAGAAACCGCTACTCCCATTAAGAACTTTTCAACAAGTACCTTTATTGATTTTTCAGCAGGTAGTTTACAGTTATTGGCACACAATCTTCACGGATACTTATTAGGTGGGCATTTTGCTATACCGCAAGTGCAGTGGCCTTTTAGGAAAAACCTGCCAGTGAAAGTGGCACTCACTAAAATAGATTTAGAAAAACTACTCGAGCTGGATAAAAAGCAAGGTATAGTCGTGACAGGAAGAGTCTCAGGGCAGTTTCCCATTCACTATGATGGTGAAAATTTTCTCATTAATGGCGGTAGCTTAAAAAATGTCGGTGATGGTATTATCCAAGTTTATAATAACCCTGCGGTTGAAGAACTCAAAGCCAGCAGCACTGAATTAAAGCTGGCGTTTGATGCGTTGGAAAATTTGCACTATCACCACCTTTCGTCTGACGTTTCAATGGCGAATGACGGTTATATGTTATTAGATACAGCCATTAAGGGCCGAAACCCAGATTTGGATAACGATGTAAATTTGAATTTAAATCTTAGCTATGATTTATTAGGCTTAATAGAATCACTCAATATTACTGAGGATTTTGAAAGCAAAATTATCAAGGGTTTAAGAACAAAATAATTAAGGAATATTTATGGTTAAAATACTGGCACCATTGCTGGCAGTTTTGTTATTTACTGCTTGCACTCATAAAGTTGAAGTAAGTGCTAAAGAGCCAATCACGATTAACTTGAATTTAAAAATTGATCATGAGATTCGCGTTAAAGTAGATAAAGAACTTGATGATATTTTCAGTGACGATAGTGATATCTTTTAGGAGCAACAATGAATAAATTAATAAAGCACTCAATTAGAAAAGTAAGCCTAGTGATTATTGCCTCTACCATGGCATTTTCAGCTTGGGCAGTCACTCTTGATCAAGCCAAGCAGCAAGGCCTTGTCGGTGAAATGTCTAACGGTTATTTAGGTGTAGTCGTTGCAAGCGCTGAAGTAAATGAGCTGGTTGAAATGGTAAATAAAAAGCGGAAAGATATTTACCTAAACTTAGCACGAAAAAATAAAATCACTATGCAACAAGTCACGACATTAGCGGGTGAAAAGTCTATGGCTAAAACTCAATCAGGCCATTTAATTCAAAATGCTGACGGGCAATGGGTAAAAAAATAACGTCTTAATACAGTTGTGCGCTAGATAAAGAAAACCGTAGTGCTCTTTAAGTACTACGTTTTTTTGTGATTTTCAATAAATATGGTTATAAATTAGACTTTGAATCGTCTGACAATATCCGTTAATGTTTGATTAATATCATTAATACAATGAATCTCTGTAAATGTTTGCTTACCGTTAGTATCTAACTCAACGACAATTTTATTAATGGCGGTCATATTTTTACTGACTGCATGAGTGACACTGCTTTGTTCCTCAGCTGCAGTGGCTACCTGGCTACTCAGGTTATTAATTTCAGAGACAATTTCTGTCATATCATTCAAACTTGATGATACCTCACTTGTACCTGCTGCTGCTTTTTGACAACGCTCTTTTGTTACACTCATTGAGTCAACAACGGTTTGGTTACCTTTTAGTAGGCTCACTAAGGCATTTTCAATCTCGTCTGTACTTGACTTTGTTCGACTGGCTAGGCTACGTACTTCATCGGCTACCACGGCAAAACCTCGGCCTTGCTCACCAGCTCGAGCGGCCTCAATAGCGGCATTAAGTGCTAATAAGTTTGTTTGATCTGCAATGCCACCAATAACACTCAAGATGGAATTGATGCCATCGGTTTTATTACTCATTTCACTAACACTTTCTACCGAGTTATCTACATCTAAAACTAACTTAGCAATAGTCCCTTGCGCTTGGCTTACGGTTTTCATCGATTCTCGACCAGCGATGTTAGCGCTATCTGTCAGCAAAGAGACATTTGAAATGTCATTTGCCATAGAGCCTGCTGTCGTATTCATTTCTTCAATAGCCGTTACGACTTGCTCAGTTTCTTGAACATGGCCACTTAATATCGCAGTATTATGTTCGGATTGCTCTTTCAACTTAGCAACATTGCCGTCTAGCGCGGTTGTTGCCTCCTTTATTTCTAATAACATTGATTGCAAGTTTTTTATAAAGCGGTTAACGCCATTGGCAATTTGACCTAGATCATCCGTAGAATTTACCTTCAGCCGTTGTGTTAAATCGACTTTACCTTGAGAAAGTGCCGTGATTGTTTCTTTTAATACGAGAATAGGTCGATAGAGGAATTGCAATAGAATGAACACTAATACAACACTTACCAGTGTTGCGGCCATTGAGCTAATAATAGCGCTTTTTTTCGCTTGATAAAGTTCGGCATAGGCAACTTCTGTATCTAGCCCTAGCGTATAATACCAATGCTTATCTGCTACTTGGATTTTATGAGAAAAAAGCAATTTATCCACACCATCTAATTGGTAGGTTTGTATGTTACTTTCCTGACTAATAGCACCTAAAACGGCCTCTTTAAACCAAGGGTAACTTGTTGCTAATTTTTTGTTTTCAACCGCTTGACTTGTCGAGGCTAACACTGTGCTATCTTGGTTTAATATGAGTGCAACTGCCCCTGGTATTTCAGCTGACTTTTCAACCAACTCATTCAAGAAATCTAATTTCATATCTACAGAAATCATGCCATTTTTTATTTGATGAACAATACTGATCCAATAAGTCATTGAACCAAAGTACGGCTCACTGGTTGCTGTACCTGGTGATTTCCGCGCTAATTGATAATAAGATTCAGCCCTAATGTCGCCTGAAAACTTGTGATTAGGCCAAGTATTACTTGTTTGATTCCAGTAAGCCACACCGCTTTCAAAACCAATCGCAGAGCTATGTAGATTCATGGCAAAAGCAATAGTCTTAGTCAAGTTAACAAAGTACTCAATATCGCCATCTTCTCCTTGTTTATCATATAGCTTGGCAATCTTTGCTAGGCCTAGCGCCTTTTCATTGAGCTGTTTTTCAATAAGCTTAGCTTGTTGCTGAACAAATGCACTATTGTCTTTAATAATGAGCGCAGTCAGGGTTTTTTCTTCTTTCATATAGGAAAAATAGCTGGTTAAAGAGACTGACAATCCGACTAATATTGTGATTGTAATCAGTAACAGATTTTTAAATCCAAATTGCATGATAATAAAACCTTTTATGTAACCATCTAAGGGCCAGAATCCTTTATGGATTGAAATATTTGAATATTTAAGCCTATTTCATTTATATATCAAGAAGCAGTCGTCGCTTGGCAAAAGTGATATCACCATTCAGGATTTTTGGCATGACTCTACAGTAGATTATTTTGAACTCTGTCCCTTGGCTTAATTTAAAGCGACTATACTCATAATTAAAAGCGACTTTACTCAATGTCATTCGTTTTTACCTTTTCATTCATCATTGATCGAATTTGATAATCCTCACGTATTCTTAAGAGTGATAGCTTTATATGTAGCGGAGTGAATATGAAAATATTAGTAACCGGTGGTACAGGTTTAATTGGTCGTCATTTTATTAGTGCCTTTCATCACAAGTACCAATTCACCGTTTTAACGCGCAATACTCAAAAAGCGCAGCTATATTTACCTCAAAATATTGAATATATTGAACAGTTACCAGAGCAAAATTACTTTGATGTGATAATTAATCTTGCTGGAGAGCCTATTGTTGATAAGCGTTGGACTCGAGAGCAAAAAGAAAATATTTGTCAGAGTCGATGGATAATCACTGAGAAAATTGTTGCCATGATTGCACTTTCTAAGGACAAACCAAGTTGTTTAATTAGTGGCTCAGCGATCGGCTATTATGGTGAAACGGGAAGTGAATCAATGCATGAAGATGCACCAATTACTCATCCTGATTTTGCTCATACCCTCTGCCAAAAATGGGAGGAACTTGCACTAAAAGCCAATGAATATTGCCGTGTGGTGTTATTACGTACTGGGGTGGTATTAGCTAATGATGGTGGAGCGTTAGAAAAAATGCGATTACCCTTTTCTTTAGGGTTAGGTGGAAAACTTGGTCATGGGCAACAATACATGTCGTGGATACATATCGACGATATGATTCATGCTATTCATTTTAGCTTACAGATAGAGTGCATTGAAGGTGCTATTAATTGCACTTCTCCGCAGGCAATAACTAATGAAACCTTTACTAAAGCACTAGGTAAAGAAGTGAAACGGCCTACTTGGCTTAATGTACCAGCATTCATACTGACTACTTTGATGGGACAAGGTGCAGAATTACTGTTAACAAGTCAGAACATTTATCCGCAAAAATTACTCAGTCATGGTTTTCATTTTAATCATTGTGATATTACAGATGCACTTGCAGATTTAATGACTGAGGACTGACAGTTACTTGTTCAATTATTTAAGCCTGATGGCTGTGCAGTGATACCAAGGGAGCAGTATTCTAATGATTTATTTCTACTAAATTTGTTTCTAGTTTGGTAATTTGTCTTTTTTCTTCTGACGTTAATGGTTTATAGAGTCGAGGGTATGGCCAACCATATCCCCACCGAAATGCTGTTGGTAAATATGGACTGCCACCAATACGAACACCAGTTAACATGAGGTTGGCTATTCTAGGTTCGCCAACGTTAGCAACACATTGCTGAAGCTGCTCATCGGCAATTAACCTCTCTTCATATGTACCGCCTTGCCAATAGGCGTAATCATGCGCGGTACAACAAGATAACCATAACTCTTTCTGCTGATAGGTACCATCAGGAAAAGCACTGCAGCCATCAGAGCTAAAGGGCTCAATTGTTTCGGCAAGTATAGAGGCTGAAACTAATGAAAATAACAGGTAAATGATAATACGCATTAGGCTTTACTCCATAGGAACTGTGGCTCAGACTTCAGTGTCCTCACACTAATGGATGGCATAAAGGTGGACTAGCATGTCAATAACAATGCTATTGGAACACAGTAGCCACGTACTCATACTCACTGATTAGGGACTATTGGCCAGCACTAGCCTGCTGTAACTTTGCATCTAGCAATGCCTCAAGTTCGCCCTCTTTCATTGCGAGATCTACTTCAAGCGATTGACGCTCTTTTATCGACTCTTTATCTTCTTTATCTTGTAACATCTGAATCTTGACACTTAACTCGAGAATTTCAATTGATAATTCTCGAATTTTTTTATCTATATCACTTTCTTTAGCTTTCTCTGCCGCCGCCGCTTCTTCTGGTGACATAGCACCACTTAAGCTACTCGCATCTATGGTTTTTTTAGTGTCATCTTTTTCTTTCGTATTCGCTTCATCTTCAGCGGATTTAGCTCTCGCTTCTTCAGATAACGCCAGTTTATCTGGTTGTAATTGCTTGCTTTTATTTGGTATCGCACTGTCTAGTTGTTGAGGAGTATCAACAATAGGGATACTTGCAACGGCCACCTTAGTGTTTTGCGCTGAATGCGAATTGTCCTTGACAGATAAATGTGTTGCCAAACTTGAAGTGTTAATACTGTCCATGGTGGCTTCCTTTGTGACCGAATATTTAATTGAATTGATTAGTTGAAAGTAGTATTACTATAGCTATATATGCCGAGGTTCCCAAGTCTTTTATCATGGGATTAAATACCGTTAATCTGATTAGAACCTGTATCTTCATTTGACGATGATTAAATCATTCTTATTGCCTAAAATTATTTAAATTTCTACCGACAAGCTGCACTTTGAATGGTTACGGGTATATAGTCTTTGATAGCTCCCAATGTCATCCCAAATTTATTAAGGAATAATTGAGTATGTTAAAAGTAGTTATGCTAATAAGCGCATTGAGCCTTTTGGGTTGTAGTCAGCAAGACGTTCATACAGGCACGTCAGCATTAGCGTTAAGCCATAGTGATGATATTATTGCAGCTTCCGCACTCTCTAAAGATGGTCAGTTTAATATAGTTGCTGATGGTAAAACTGTGTGTTTATGGAGTATAAATCAGGCGAAATCGCCAGTACATTGTTTAATAGGTACTGATGCACAGTTTATCGAATTACTTGATATTAGTGAAAATAATCAGTTTTATTTAGTCTCCAATCAAGTGTCGGTGCGTTTATATACGATGCAAAGTAATAAACGGATAGGTGAATGGCAAGTTGCAGATAATATTATTAACGATATGGATATATCTGAAGATGGCAGTAAAATATTATTAGGCTTTCGCAGCGGCAAAGCGAGTATCATAGATGTTAAGCGCAATAAGGTTAGTACTTTTGATAAACATCGGTTAGATATAAATTCAGTGAGTTTATCTGAGGATGGTGCCATTGCATTTACTGGCTCAAGTGATAAAAAAGCACGTTTATGGAAAACAACTTCAGGAGAAAATATTCAGGAGTTTTCCCATGGTTCTAGGGTAAATCATGTCAAGATTAGTGGCGATGCTAAGGTTGCTTTTACGCTAGATGCGATTAAAGATCGGACGTTTTGGGATGTTTCAACGGGTAAAGTTCACGCTGAATTAGATACTCGCTTACGGTTTTTTGAATTTAATGATTCATTGTTTTCTGCTGATAATTCACTACTTTTAACCGGATCTCCTAAACAAGTTATTAAACTGTGGCGTGTATCTGATGGTGCATTAATTGCCGAATGGCAATCTGAAGTGACTCGGGGTCGTTCGTCAGTACTTAGTGTGGCTTATTTGGATCATGATAAGATTGTCACTACCAATAGTGATGGTTTATTTGAGCAATGGCAGCTACCAGTTCGTAGTGAGTAATTTAACATTGGCGCGACAGTTAAAAAGTTAAACTATACGTTGCGCCACCTTGATTATTGTTGCGCACAGCAGCCTTGCCAACATGCGCTAACATTACCTGTTTTGTTAACGCTAAACCGATATTTGAACCTCCTTTTTTGTGGTGAAAAAAGGCACAAAAATTTGTGTTATGTTTTTATTGTCAATCTCTTTACCATTATTTGCCACGTCAATGGCTTCATGAGCACGAATATTTAAAAAATGTTTAATTCTATTTTTGGAATACAAGCTTTCTTCTCTATAACTGCCTCTGTTGCTCTGCTTAGCTTCATCTCTCATCGTTACTTGTTTATGGTTCAGAGATTAAAAAATCAAGAAATGTTTGGGTCAGTGAGTTGTGATAGCTACTTTTATTGGTGACTAAAGCAAAACGACGAGACAAATTTAGCGGTGAATTTAATGAGATTAACCTGCCATTATTTAGCTCTTCTGCAATGCTAAGCTGCGACAAGCAGCCTAAACCTAAGCCTGCTTTTACCGATTCTTTAATAGCACTTTGTCTAGTCAGTTCGATGCTTAAGCTAATTTGAGCACCGATTTGCTCAATTGCTGCATCAAATATGGCACGAGTGCCTGAACCTTGTTCGCGTAATACCCATGAGTGTTGCTGCAACTGTTCGAGGTTGATAGTCGCTTTTTTTGCTAATGAATGTTCAGGTGAACAAAAAATTTGTAACTTATCTATTTGCCAAGGTGTTATTTGTAAATGTCTATGCACTGCGGGGCCTTCTATTAAACCAATAGAGGCTTTACCTTTGTCTAGATAATCTATCACCATTTGAGTATTGCCAATATGTATTTCAGGTGTAACGTCAGGATAAATTTTTACAAATTTTGCAATCAACTGAGGCAGTAAATAAGTGGCAATGGTTGCGCTGGCAACAACTCTCAATGCACCACTCATGGTGTTTAAATTGGCGAGTGTAAGGCTATCAAGTAAATCGCTTATTTGGCGTACTTTAGGTAATGATTTAAGACCATTTTCGGTGATCAATAAATCTCGACCAGTCCGTTCAAATAATGGGTAACCCAAACTCTCTTCTAATTCTTTTAACGCTTGACTAGCGGCAGACTGACTTAAAGAAAGTTCATTCGCTGCTTTAGTTAGCTTGCCTAAGCGTGCAGTCGCCTCAAACAGCTGTAGTTTTTTTATCGATATACTCATAGTTTCATTCATCCAAAGAAATATTGACCTGAGTACTGGTTAGCTAACTCAGTTTTTATTCAGTGCAATGTGTTCGGTTTATTGAATACTATACATCGAATTAATCCATTATTCTTATATAAAACCTTCCGTTATATTATATTCCATAAAGAGATTACTTGTTGGTAGTCACATGTAAACACCTAAAAGGCAACTGATTAGCTAATCAGTTGCCTTTTATTGTCACTTTATTAGAGACGAGATGCGTTATGCCTACTTATATAGCTCTTCCCATTATTGCTTTATTGGCCATAGTATTAGCAAAAATTGAACAAGTTTCAGCTTTGGGGTTGAGCGCGTTGCCATTAGCGATTGCGTTTGGCATCTTGTATGGACACTTTTCATTGAGAGTGGCGGATGAAAGCGAACTACGTTTTTCAGCTTTTTGTAAGCAGACGTTACTTCGATTTGGTATCGTTTTATTCGGTTTTGGTTTGAGTTTTCAACAAGTAATCGCGGTAGGTTGGCAAGCTGTTGTCATTGATTTGGTGATAATAAGTACTATTTTTATTGTAGGCACTGTTGTCGGTATTAAAGTCTTGAAACTACACCGTGATGTTGCCATTTTAACTGCCGCAGGTAGTGCTATATGTGGTGCCGCAGCCATACTCGCCACTGAATCAGTACTTAAACCAAAGCAGCAACATATTACGATTGCCATCGCAACTGTTGTGCTTTTTGGTACTTTAGCTATGTTTCTCTACCCGTTTATTTATCAATGGGCAGATATGACTAACCAGTCTTTTGGCACATATATTGGTAGTACAGCTCATGAAGTGGCACAAGCGGTTGCTGCCGGACAAAGTATTAATGGCGAAACTATGCAAACGGCGGTTGTTGTTAAGCTTATTCGAGTGATGATGTTAGCACCCTTTATTCTGATGTTAAGTGCTGGATTAAACCGCTTTAGTCGCGATAATGAAGCCAAATGTGGAAAAAATGTAATTGCTATTCCTTGGTTTGTTTTTGGCTTTATGGCTACTGCCATGATTAATAGTATCGTAGTATTACCCGAAGTTATTAAAGCCGTATTGGCTTTTGTTAGCCAATTTTCTTTAGCAATTGCAATGGCTGCTTTAGGCGCGCAAACTCAGTGGTCGACGATTAAAGAAGCAGGACCTAAGCCACTTATACTGGCATTTATACTTTTTATTATTCTTATATTGGGTGGTTTTTTCTTAAGTTCGTGGCTAGTCTAATAAATTGAAGGATTCAGGGGGAGTTAAATAAGCATAAAATTTAAACCTTTTACTGCTCTGTTGCATCTCACTAAGCAATGAACAACATTTTAGCTAAGTGGTTAATCACTTAACTTGCTTGTTTTGAACCTGTTAATAACGATATACGGAGATACCCAATGTTAAACGTGAAAAATGCTTTTACCTATGCGCCAGTAGTACTTCTACTCATGACTGCTGGTTTGCAGGCGAAAACAATTAATAAAGAGTTTACGGTTGCTAATGGTGGTTTATTGAAAATTTCGACTGATGTTGGCGCTATTGATATTGAAACCCATGCAAAAGAAACTGTATTAGTTGAAGTCGAAGTGACTGGAAAAAATGAAGATGATATGGATGTCAGTTTCAAAAAAAATGGAGACGATATCAGCATTAAAGGTGATTTCGATCGAAGTAACTTTGGTAATAACCATATTAGAATCACTTATAAAGTGACTTTACCGCAAAGTTATAATGTCGACCTGAATACCAGCGGTGGCTCTATTGAAATTGAAGATCTTGAAGGAGAAGTCGACGCTTATACCTCTGGTGGTTCGATTTCATTAGAAGATATACAAGGGAATGTTGATATTAAAACATCAGGAGGCAGTTTGGATCTTGATAATATTATTGGAAAAATTGATGCCCATACTTCGGGTGGCAGCATTAAACTTAAATTACCAAAAAACCCGACTAAAGATAGTAAGGTAAAAACTTCTGGTGGCTCGATTACTGCCTATTTAGCAAAAGACGTTGCGGTAAATATTTCTGCTAAAACGAGTGGTGGTCGTGTATCTAGCGAGTTTGTTGTGGATGGAAGAACAACTAAACGTTCTATTGAAGGCGAGATCAATGGTGGTGGCCCTGAATTAGTATTAAAAACCAGCGGTGGTAGTGTGCGCATAAAAGAGATTTAGCACAGAACTGTTAATCGAGCTTACCTCTATAATTATTTTTAAAGCGTAATAGTTACCTATTACGCTTTTTTTATGTACAAAATAGCGTTTATTGCTGATAAAAAAATTGATTACTCCTTTATCTGTCACGCCATTAAAAGGTGTACAAAAAAGAGACAATATAGGGAGGGTGAAAAAATTGCATTATATTGAATTATAACTAATATATAAGTATATGAAGAATATATTTCAGTAGTGAATTCTCATCTTCAAAAAGGAATTACCAAGGATGATGTTTTTAGATAAGGGACTAACACAATCAGATGTTGATATTGCTATATTGACACTAAATCTAGCTGGTGTATTAGTGGACGTTAGTGCTCAATATCTTGTGTTGACTGGCTTTGAAAAAGAAGAGCTTCTCGGCAAAAAAATTGATGATATTGAGATCTGTTCGGCCAATAATGTTTTTTCAAATAAAAGTGATATTTTTGGACATTATCATTCAACCCTCATACGAAAAGATGGTAGTAATCTTCCAGTAAAAGTGTGCTATTTTCGTCAGCAGACTCAAGATTTAACACAGATATTACTTTTTATTCAAGAATGTAATTACGTCGAAATTGCTAAAACCTCTATTATTGAACAAATATTCGATCACACCAATGAAGCTATTATCGTGACTGATAATAAAGGTTTTATCCAAACGGTTAATCGAAGTTTTTCAGAAATTACGGGTTACTCAGAAAAAGAAGTTGTTGGTAAAACACCAGCAATTTTAAACTCGGGAAAACAAGATAAATATTTTTATAAAAAGTTTTGGAAAGAAATAATTAGTCAAGGTGCTTGGCAAGGTGAGATTTGGAATAAACGTAAAAATGGTGAGGTTTACCCAGAATGGTTAAATATCAGTAGTATCAGAGACAAGCATGGTAAAATATCTAATTATATATGTCAGTTCACAGATATTACTAATCGAAAGAAATCAGAAGAAGAACTGCACTTTCATGCCTACCATGATTCTTTAACTAGCCTACCCAATCGGCATCTACTTTTTGAAAAACTTAAACATTTATGTCTGCTTAATCAAGAGCAGCCGACTTATTTCGCCGTGCTTTTTTGTGATTTAGACCGCTTCAAAATGATTAATGATTCGTTAGGACATGATGTTGGAGATGAACTATTAAAGAGCGTGGCTAACCGGCTTGAAACTAAGTTACGAAGTAATGACATTATAGCGCGTACAGGCGGTGATGAGTTCATTGTCGTTATTGAAGGCGAAAAAGCATTAAAAAATCTCGATAAAATTTGTTTGCAAATACTCTCTCTTTTTGAACAATCTTTTCACACTCAATATGGCGAATTTAAAACCTCGATTAGCATTGGTGTTAGTCAGTTTCCTACAGACTCTAAAGATGTGCGAGAACTTATTTCGTTTGCAGATATTGCTATGTATAAGATAAAAAAATCAGGAGGCAATCACTATTCATTTTTTGATATTAAAGAAAAATCGTTTATTCAACAACGATTAGAGCTTGAAAGTGAAATCTTCCAAGCCATTGAAAAGGATCAATTTGAAGTGTGGTATCAGCCACAAATTAATACTGAAACCTATCACGTATACGGGGTTGAGTGTTTAATTCGATGGAATCATCCAGAACAAGGGATTATCACTCCTGATTTATTTATTCCCATTGCAGAAGCGAATGGTTCAATTAAAGAGTTGGGATATTTTGTGTTAAAAACAGCATGTCATCAACTTAGACAGTGGCGTATTAATAACGTCTTCACAGGCGTGATGGCGATTAATGTATCATTACGCCAATTTGAACGAAATGACTTGCTTGGCCAAGTTAAAAAGACATTAATCGATGAAATGCTGCCAGCTGAGTCTATTGAACTTGAAGTAACAGAGTCACTTTTCTCAGAAGACAATAACTACCATACTCCAATTTTATTGGCGTTAAGAGAATTAGGGGTTAAAGTAGCTATTGATGATTTCGGTACCGGATATTCCTCCTTACAACGGTTGAAAAACTTACCCATTGATAATGTTAAAATTGATAAGTGCTTTGTCGATAATATTGAACACAGCTCTGAAGATGTAGCTATTGTGATGGCAACCATTTTATTGTCAAAAACCTTTAAAGTCGATTTGATTGCTGAAGGCATAGAAACACAGGAACAAGCTGATAAATTAAGTGAATTAGGTTGCTTTAATCAACAAGGTTACCTTTATAGTCGTCCCCTTAGAGCGGATGATTTTGAAGATTGGCTTGCCGACTTTACTTTAAAACATAAAGAGAGAAAAATACTTCAAGTGGTAAATAACGCATGAGTCAAATAACCTTACCAAATCATCCAGATGTTATTATGGTTTACCAAGATCGTGATAGCGTAGAACCAGCTATTCAACAAATCATGGAATTAGAGCTTTCATTTAAATCTTATAAATATAACCCCAAAAAGTTGCACGAGATCGCTTTATTGAAACCTAAGGTTTTATTATTGGCGTCTAATAATGTTAAAAATACCATTCAGTTTTATATAGATTATTTAGAAGAGTACGAACAAAAAATTGCACCCCATAGTGCTATTTTACTGATTAGCAATCGTGAAACCTATCGTGCTTATTTAGCCTGTGAAAATGGCCTTTTTGATAATTATGTCATTATCAATCCGTTAAACGAGCCATACCGGTTAAAACTGGTTCTATTGCAGGAATTGCAGATAATAGAAAACCATAAAAATAGCAGCTTAGAGCAACTTATTTCCGATGGTGAAGATGAATTGGCATCATGTATAGAGCATGGCGTTGCCTTGAAAAAATCATTTACGGAAGGAGTAAATCAATGTGAAAGTGCAATTTTATCGGCAGCTAATGAATCACTAGGTAATGCGGAAGCTAAAAGAGTTTTGCAGAACTTAATAGGTCTTTCGGTGGGAGAGATGAGTGAAAACCTGTCGACTAGCATTCAAACGATTCTAGATCAGTTATTGAAATTGAAAGCCAACAATCAAACGATAAAACAAGGTATCGAAAAGCTCCATGTACCGAAAAAGAAAACAGTAGTTGGTGTTAATACAGAGTTATTAACAAGAGATACCGCAGAAAATGATTGTCCGAAAACGTCTCGCTATAAAGTACTCATTGCTGAGCCTTCTGATATGTTTACCAGAGTTATTGAGGAAATATTTGCTGACACTGTCTTTATATGGGCTTTGGTGAATGATGGTCAGGCCGCCCTAGAAAAAATTGAATCCTTTAAACCTGATGTTGCACTGTTAGCTTATGACTTACCTAGTATTAATGGTCTGGAAATCACACGAACTCTTCGCGAAGCAGGTAATAAAATGCCTGTGATCGCTTATGCTCATGATCAAGATAAACTGGAGATTAAGCGTTGGATACCATTGGGATTAAGCGGCTATCTTATTAAACCATCAAAAAAGAGCGCTATTTTAAGCTGTGTGGCTAAAGCGGTTAAAAACCCAATAGAAATTATCTCTCATCAGAAAGTTTCAGGTAAAGATGATATTCAATGGATTACTGAGTATTCGATTGGCAATAAAGAGATTGATGAACAGCATAAAGTTCTTTTTAGTATGATCAATGACTTTTTCCATCAAGATAATAAGGAGACTGCGATACTGCTTTTTCAAAGCTTGTCATCTTATATCGATCTGCACTTCGAAGCGGAAGAAAACTTATTAAGACAGATTAATTATCCAGATACAGAAGAGCATATTAATAAACATGGCGAGTTAAGAGAAAAATTTCATTTACTGCGAGGTAAGCTCGATGATTATGATGTTAATGTGCATCATAAAATAGCAATGTTTCTCTATAATTGGCTTGCTAAGCATATCTTAAAGGCAGATATGGAGTATAAGTCTTATGCTTTATCTATTGATGAGTCGAGTTTTACTTAACCCTACTGATAAAGTAATGGCTATGCACCCTGAATTCTCCGCATTGTTATCGACCTCAGCTGATAATCTTATTTCATTAACTTCATCTGTATTACCTTAAAAGTGGAGAAGTAAAGCGCTTAGGAAACGTCATATTTATGAGGAATTCCTATACTTGGTTTCTTTTTAGTGTATAAATGTATGCTGCTCAGATTATTAACTCAAGAGGAATTAAATGACTTCAATCAGTAAAAAAGTCTTACTAGGTTACTTATTAGTGTTAATTGTCGCAATTGCGGCCTCAGTAACCTTGTTTGGTGCTGCGAGTGAAGTAAAACAACGAACTAGCCAGTTTATTGGTGCTACCCTACCTGAGTTAAGTGATTTGCAACAAGCGAAACAGTCATTAGATGCCATACAAATAGCAGCGTACAGCTTATACGGTACTATGATCGAGGCAGGTGAATTCGCTAATGTTATCAATGAGAAAAAACAACGTCTTGATCAATTGTTGATGGCCAGCGGTGCATTATCTTCGCACCAAGAGTACCTCGCTATTGTTGAAGAAACCAGCGTGTTGTTTGCTGTTATGACTCAGCTTCAGCGTGTTATGAGCGCTGACGAAGTGAACTGGGATGGTGCGCGTGATATTTTGGTTGATGTTGATACGCATTCAAAAAATATATCTGAAAAATTAACTGAAATTAGTAAAGATGTTAGCCAAGATGCTAGTAATAGTTCAACAGCAATTGACACTGAAATTGCTGACATACAACTACTGGTATTAGCATTGCTTGCTAGCATAGTGACAGTTGCAATAGTTGCTTATAGCCTTTCTCACAAAAAAATAGCCTTACCTATTCGCGAGCTTGCGGAAGAATTGGATCATGCTGCACAAAACTATGACTTAACGAGAGTCGTACCTTCACTTTCTAATGATGAAACTGGCCTTGCTGGAGAAAGTGTCAATCGACTTCTTCAGGCGTTTAACAGTGGTATTACTGATGTAAGGCATATTGCAAATAATATAAATGACTTGGTCGATGTACTGGGTTCAACATCTGAAAATGCAGATGTTCAAGTCAACTTATTAAATGAAAAAATTGAGTTGCTGTTATCGAGTATGATGACTTTAGAGAATCAAATAGCCAATGGGTTTGAGCAATCAAATAATGCCGCTGAACAAGCTAAAGATGGTGCACAAGCTGTTGAAAGTGGTGCACAACAAGTGGCCAAAACTTCGACAAGCATTTCGTCATTAGCCTCTGATATTGAAGCTTCATCTGAAATGTTAATTGAATTACGTAAGTCGGGTGACCAAGTCTCTACTGTCGTCAGTACTATCGCCGCAATTGCCGATCAAACAAACTTGCTCGCATTAAATGCTGCAATAGAGGCCGCAAGAGCAGGTGAGTCGGGTCGAGGTTTTG